>Ga0316217_10005597_pt1 | contig 12929 bp, 7 predicted proteins | sample 1anoAmetaG_FD_203633 | JGI IMG/M metagenome (GOLD analysis project Ga0316217, IMG submission 203633) | Freshwater microbial communities from Trout Bog Lake, Wisconsin, USA - 1anoA | ecosystem: Environmental > Aquatic > Freshwater > Lake > Hypolimnion/Profundal zone | place: USA: Wisconsin...
ATCTGGAGGCCTCTCGACCCCCTCTGGAAGGCCCCAAGAGGCCTCGAAAACGCCCCAAGGTGCCTCCAAAACGCCCCAAGGCCCCCCCAAAGTGCCCCAAGATTTCATCGCAAAAAACGTGCGTAAATCATTCGGCTAGGATATGATAAACCACCAAGACACCAAGGCACCAAGCCAAGATCATTGAACCGCGACTGCCAAGAGAATTGGCCGTCCGTACCGGCTCACGTCACCTTCACACCCTTCACACTTTCAAACCCTTCACACCCCTCTTTCACCTTGTCACCCCCTCATCTTGCCATCTTCCCCCGCGCGGCTTTGTTTCCGCTTGCTGCTCTCCGCTTTTCGCTTTCCCCTTTTCTCCGCCCTGTTGACTTCGCATAAGTCATTATTCCACAACACTTTATGATCCAATGCGCCAATGGCCATTGCATTAACGCCATCGATACATTATTCTTTGCTAGCTTCTTGAGGTCACGACTGTCTAGCTTGGTGACTGTTGTGAAAAAGGGCAGGGCTTATTGTAGGGCTTGCACCTTTCTTAGTGTTTCTCGGCGATTCTAAAATAAGGAGCGTCCATGGCTACGTTGCGTTATCGTCAGTCGGTCGGTTCCATCCCTTCCAAATCTCGCCGGTTGCTGGTCAAGGCCACGCCAATATTTCTTGCCGAACCGCTGGAAACGCGGCGGTTGCTCAGTGGCGTGCCGGCCTTCACGAGCATGGTTGTTTTCGGCGACAGCCTGTCGGACACTGGCAATGATGGATATTTTACGTCCAGCACTACCAGCCAACCGCCCAGCGCAGAGACAGGCGTATGGCATGAAATATTGGCCGATGATTTGGGGATCGCGCGGGTGCCCCCTTCGTCACAAGGAGGACAAAATTGGGCCTATGGCGGTGCCGTAACCGGTAACGGTACATCAGGAGAAATAGATAACGTTGGCTTACAGGTGTCAAATTATCTGGCATCGGTGAATAACAGCGTTTCGGGCAGCGCGCTTTATGCCATCTGGGCCGGCGCAAACGATGTGATGTATGCTGCCGAAGACGCCGTTGGCAGCATTACTCCTCACGAGTTCGACCAGGTTGCGATAACGGCTGCCGACAACCTTGAGGGTTATATTCAGACGCTCATATCGGACGGTGCCAAATACATTGTTTGGCCTAACCTCCCCGCGATTGCCAAGACTCCAGAAGCCGCCGGTTTATCGACGGCAACACAACAGGCATTGGGCAACGCCACTTCGGCTTTCAACACCGAATGGGCGAGTGATATTACGGCTTTGCGCAACAACCCCAATGTGACAATCTATGGTCTGGACGCCTATACCCTCTTCAATGAGATGGGTAACGGCACGTATCCCGGGTACACCTTTGGTAATACCACCGGCGAAGCCTCGCAGAACCCTGGTGCCCCCAGCGCCGATACTTACCTCTTTTGGGATGACATCCATCCCACCGAGAAAGCGCACCAGCTTCTCGGTGATGCGGCGTATGATCTCATCGCTCCCCAAACGCCCCCAACCGCAACGATCGCTGGCACCATCTATTCTGATACCAACAACAGCGGTGTTTATAGTTCGGCCGATCCGGGAATCAACGACGTGATGGTTTATCTCGACGCCAATAACGATGGCAACCTGGATGCCGGGGATGTCAGCGTCAATACCAATGCCAGCGGCAATTATCTTTTCAGCAACCTGGCGGCAGGAACGTATACCGTGCGTGAAGTGGTTCCCGGCAACTATGTGCAGACGGCTCCGGTCAGTGGGGCGATCAGCGTAACCGTAGCGACCGGGCGGGCTTCTACCGGCAATACATTCCTCGACGCCCCGACCGGCAACGCCACCACCGAAGCGGTTTACCGGCTTTACAGCCCGGTGACTTTGGAACATCTCTACACCACCGATGCCAACGAATACAACACGCTGGAGAGTTACGTTGGAACGTGGAATGGCGAAGGCCAGGTCTTCAGCGAATACAGCGGCGCTGGCACCGTTGGTGGCGTGGCCGATGAGCCGTATTACCGGCTCTACAATCCGTCGGTGTTACAGCATCTGTGGACCACCGATTTGAATGAATACACGGTGCTGGCCACCGAAGGCTGGAACCAAGAAGGCATCGTGGGCTACGTATTCCCCGCCACTCCCGGCAGCACGGCAACCACGCTGCCCACGGTGCCCGGCAGCCAGGCGCTGTACCGCCTGCGGGCACCGAACGTCCACGTGTGGACCACGACGCTGAACGAATACGACACATTGCAAACCGAAGGCTGGACGGGGGAAGGCATTATTGGATACGTCCTGTAGAAGAGCGGAAAGCGAAGAGCGAAAAGCGGAAACAAAGGCAGTTGGCCGACGCGACGGGCTGAAGCGCGTCCTACACGACGGCTGGACCGGGGAAAGCATCATCGGGGTAACCATGTTACCGGTATAGACCAGATAGGTGTGGATTCATTTTCTGAATTTCAGCGGATTCTGCTTGCACTAGTCAGTTATTCGTTCTATAACCGTGATTCCTGAAACGTTGGTTGATACTGGTAACTAAACTGGTATTCTTTGACTGTTGTCGTCGAACGCTTGCGGAGGTCGTGTGCGGCATCGCTGTCCAAGTCGCGCTTTTACGCTGGTGGAGCTATTGGTGGTGATCGGCATCATTGCCATTCTGGTTGCCATCTTGCTGCCGGCGCTGAACAAGGCCCGCGCCATGGCGCAGACCACCGCTTGTGCCGCCAACCTGCGGCAAATCGGTTTCGGGTTTCAAACCTATCGTAGCGATTGGAACAACTGCCTGCCGCCCGAGGATGCTTACAGTTCCCACACCGCGCCCCTCGGCCCGACTTATGATTGGTACTTCAATAAGGATTACATGATGTGGTCCTCCCTGGGGCCGTACCTGGGAATGCCGCACCAGCCGGGCACCACGCATTTGGATGGCAGCTACCACATGGATTGGGGTTTTATCGAGTACAACCCCAACCATTCCATCGGCAGCGGCATTGGCATTGTGCCGGGTTTGGATTTTGCCTGCGTGATCGGCAACGGCGCAATCCAAGGGACGGTGTGGGAATGCCATGATTACAAATGCGATGCCATTTCCAAGCCTTACGATTATCCTTCGATGAACAGCTATGCCGAGTCCGAATACCTGTATGGTGCCGGCAATGGGACGTTTGTCGGCAATGGCTACAATATCTCCTTTCCCAGGCCGTGCAGCAAAATTCCCGATTCCTCGTCGGCAGTGCAGGTGTCCGATGCCTACTATGGCAACGGTGGACATGGTCAGGTGAAGAACTTGGGCAGTGCCGCCCAGATCAAGAGTGTAACGAGCAATACCACGTACTATTTGGCGGCAAGCAACAGTTATCTAGGCTGGGATCTCTTCCGCCATAATAATGGCCAAGGCTGCAATATTCTCTTTTTGGATGGGCACGTGCAATACTACCGGTGGCAGGATGTGGTCAATGGCCTGACCAACCTGGATTACAATCTCAATGGCCAGGCAGCCGGTTCCATTAATAGTTTTCGTCTGCAACCCTGATAGCCGGCACGGAGTATTGGATGCCTGAGCATATGGAAACCATCAACACGCCGGAAACCTCCCGGTTATTCACCCGTTGGCGCAATCCCCGCAGCGGTGTGGAGAGTCTGGTATTGACCGAACGTCCGGCCCCGGTGCAACGGCAATTTTATTTCACCAATCCCAACATGACCAGCGACGGGCGGTTCATGTGGGTGGCCTGCTCCTATCCCCCGCCGGGCGGAAGCTACGCGGTGCCGGTTTTGGCGGCGGTGGATTTGGCACGCGATCAAATGCGCGTGTATCACGAGACGCAGTTTGACTGCGAATCACCGCTGGTTGATCCGGCCAACGGCGACGTGTATTGGACCAATCAGATGGACCTGTGGAAGCGTGGGCCAGACCCCGAGGCCCGGCCGCAACGGGTCAACCACTTCCCACTGGATCTGACGCAAGGTCGCTGGCCCGATCATATCGCCGTGGACCTGAGTTTTGCCGCCAACCGCAAGGCGGTCAACCTGAACATTCAAGTGGGCGGCAGCCAGTGGCTGGTCGGCGATATGCCGCTGGATGGTTCGGCGGTGCGCATCTGGCAGAGTTCCGAATCGCGCGACGTGCATTGCCAGTTCAGCCCGACCGATCCGGACCTGCAACTGCTGGTGCGCGACTATTGGGGCACGCGGCCATTGGCGCAGTTTGACGGGAACTTTCGCTATCACCGCATGTACCTGCTGCGCCGGGGCTGCCAACCAGAGCCGGTGCTGGCCGAGCCGGTAACCCATCATGGCCACGAATGGTGGGATCCCGATGGCCGGAATGTTTGGTACGTTCACTATGGCGTGGGGGTGAAGAAGGTGAATCTGCAAACCCGCCGGGAAGAAAATCTGTGGCCCGGGCATCTGGCCCATGCCCATGCGGATCGCAGCGGGCGCTACCTGGTGACCGACATGATGGCCAGCCCTTATGTGCCGGATTGCCATGTGGTTTTCCGCAATGTGGCGACGGGCAAAGAGGTGGAGATCGTGAACCACCCGCCGCTGGCGAAGGAGTTGACCCAATGCGGGCACCTGCACCCGCATCCGCAGTTCTGCGGCAACGACTGTTACATTTGCTATACCACCACGGTTCACAATCGCGTCGATCTCGCCCTGGTATCTACGGCGGATTTAATTGAACGCACTCAATAAACGAGGAATCTATGATGCAACGTTGGCTTATCGCATGGAGTTTGATGGTTGTGACGGCTATGGCGGCTTGGGCGGCGACGGCGGATGCGCCGCCATCGCTGATGTCCAATGGCGACTTCGCCACGGACAGCAAGGGAGCCGGCTGGCCGGACGATTGGCCGCATCCGGAGGGAACCACCTGGGAGAAGGAAGGCGACGTGCATTTCCTGCGGCTGACGTCATCCAAGCCGGGACAGATGGTCATGGTTTATCGTGCCTTAGCGTTGCCGACACCGACGCCGCCGGCGCTGGAAATCCGGCTGCGGCTGCGCTACACCGGCGTGACCGCGGGGGAAAAGAACTATTACGATGCCCGGGTCATCAGCCATTTCAAGAACAAGGCGGGGAAAGTGCTCAGACCCGAGCCACCAACGCCGGCGTATACCGGCAGTTCGGCGGGGTGGATTGACCGCAGCATTTTCGTGAAGGTTCCGGTGAGCGCTCGCTCGCTGGAGATTATGCCGACGTTGTTCCAGCCGGCGGCCGGTACGCTGGATTTGGCGCAGTGCATGGTTTTCCCGGCTACGGCCGATCAGTTGCCCAAGCCACCGCCGATCATTCCCTCGACGCAGATGGTTCCGGCTAATCCGGCGGCGCTGCCGCCGGAGTTGCACGTGGCCGGCAATCAACTCGAAACGCCGGATGGTAAGGCCGTCTGGCTGCAGGGGCTTTGTACCGATAGCCTGCAATGGAGCCAAGCCGGGGAGAATCACATCCCGGCAACCGTGGCCGTGGCCATTGATCAGTGGAAAGCCAATGTGATCCGTTTGCCGGTGATCGACAGTTTCTGGTTTGGCCGGCCCGATCACAATCAGCGAGCGGCCGATGGCGGGATCAAATATCGGCAGATCGTCGATGCCGCGGTGGAAGCCGCCGCCTCGCGCGGGGCGTATATCGCGATCGATCTGCATTGCTTTGGCGCGCCGATGGATGAGCATGTGGATTTCTGGAAGGACGTGGCCACGCGATACAAAAATCATCCGGCGGTGCTGTTCGAACTGTTTAACGAAGCGCACGATATTTCCTGGAAACTCTGGCGTGACGGCGGCAACCTGGAAGACCCCAACAGCAAGCACGCCGACAATGCCGTCGTTGAAAACAGCGATCAACTAACCGGCGAAACTTCGCCGGGTATGCAAGCCCTGCTGGACGCGGTGCGCAGTACCGGAGCGCACAATATCGTCATCGCCGGCGGCTTGGCGTGGAGTTATGACCTTTCCGGCGTGGTGCAGGATTACCCGCTCACCGAACGTGCCGGCGGCAATGGCATCATGTATTCCTGGCATGTCTACCCCTGGAAAAAAGGCTGGGACCACGCCGTGCTGGGCGCGGCCGCCAAATATCCTATTTTCGTCGGTGAAGTCGGCTGCCCGCAAAAGTGGGAAGATTTCTCTTTTATCAAGCCGGAAGAACGCTACGAAACGCTGGGGCCGGATTGTCCCTGGCCGGCCGACGTGCTGGGGTTTATCCAGAAAAACAAGTTGAACTGGACGGGTTTTAGTTTTCATCCCAAGTGCGGCCCGATGGTGATTTCGGATTGGAATTTCACGCCCACGCCGTATTGGGGCGTGTTCGTGAAGGATGCGTTGGCGGGCAAGGAATTCGAGATGAAGAACGCGAGGTAGAACGGGCTGTGTTATGAATCCGGTGCGAATCATTCTGACGGCCATGATGCTGGCGTTGCTGGCCGCGGCGGCGCACGCCGCGACCACCATGCCGACTTCGCGGCCGCTGATCAGCAATGGCGATTTGGAAACCGATGATGGGCATGGCTGGCCGGCCGATTGGCCGCATCCGGCTGCCGGTGCTTCCTGGGAAATCGAGAACGGCAACCATTACCTGCATCTGAAACTCACCCGGCCATCGCAGTTCCTGGAGCTGTACCGCGTGGTTGATCTGCGGCCGGGTGACAAAGCTTACCGGCTCAGCGTGCGGGCCCGCTACAAGGACATGCACTACGGGAAGGAGATGTGGCATGATGGGCGGATCATGATGAACTTCCTGGACAAGGCCGGGAAAAACCTGGGCAGCCCGCCGCCGCTCAATTGGAACAAAGGCTCGGCGGATTGGAAGACGTATGCCAGCGAATTTCTGGTGCCGGAGGGCGCGACCAGACTGGAAGTGATGCCGGCGCTGATTCGCGTGCCGACCGGGGAACTGGATTTGGACGACATCGCGCTGGAAGCGATTGCCCCGGAGCCGCTGCTGGTAAAACAAGCCGAACAGGCCAGGGCTTTCGCCGCCGATGTTGCCAAACAACTGGCGGGGGTGAAAGCCACCGTGCCACCGGTGCCGGCCGACAAACTGCCGCCGGCGCTGCACGTTGCCGGCAATCAAATCCAGACTGCCGACGGCAAGCCAGTCTGGCTCCAGGGTGTCGCCATTCCCAGCCTGGAATGGTGCGAAGGCGGCGAACATATCGTGCGTTCCACCGGCGTGGCCATCGAAGATTGGAAGGCCAACTGCATTCGTCTCCCGGTGGTCGAGAAGTTCTGGTTTGGCCGGGGGCCGTACCGGCACGATGGCGGGGCGCAATACAAACAAGTGGTAGAGGATGCGGTCAACCTCTGTGCGGCGCACGGCGTTTACTTGGTGCTCGATCTGCACGGCTTTGGTGCGCCAACCGATGAAGCGATTGCTTTTTGGAAAAATGCCGCCCAGCGCTATAAGGACAATCCCACCGTGCTGTTTGAATTGTTCAACGAGCCGCACGAGGTTTCCTGGGATGTCTGGCGCGACGGCGGGCTGGTGGAGGATAAGCCGGTTTACACCCCGGATGTGCCGCCGGAAGACCGCGACGCCCCCCGTCATTACACCACGGTAGGCATGCAGCGGCTGATCGATGCGGTGCGTCAAACCGGCGCGAAAAACATCGTGATCGTCGTCGGCTTGGACTGGGGTTACGACCTTTCCGGCGTGGTCAAAGGCTACGCGCTGGATGATCGCGGCGGCAGCGGCATCGTCTATTCCTCGCATATTTATCCCTGGAAAAAGGACTGGCAGACCAACACGCTGGATGCCGCCGTCAAGTATCCCATCTTCGTCGGCGAAGTTGGTTGCCCGCCGGATTATAAAAGTTTCCAATTCATCCCGCCGGAAGAGCGTTACCTACTGGAAGGCTGGGCGCCGGACGTGATCGCCATGATTCAGCAGCACAAGCTCAATTGGACGGGCTGGAGTTTTCATCACCTGGCCGGGCCGTGTTTGCTTTTGGATCCGGACACCTACGCACCCACGCCGTATTGGGGCGCGTTCGTCAAGGATGCGCTGGCGGGTAAACAGTTTGCGCTGACCAAACTGCGGTAAGAATCGCCATGGTAGCGAGGTGATCGTTAATTACAGCAGTGATTATGGCGGCCCGCTGGAGGTGGCTGGGTTGCATGACCGGCTGGTCTTCGCCCATACCGGCGACAATTGCGGCCCGCCGGCGCTGGAAAAGATCGTGGAGGATATGACGCGGCTAAGTGAGCAGAATCCCGGAGCAGACGTAATGGCCTCTACGCTGGATGCCTTTGCCAGGGAGCTGCTGCCGCACGCGGGCAAGCTGCCGGTGATCCATCAGGAGATCGGTGACACTTGGATTCACGGCGGCGCGACCGATCCGACCAAGATGGCGATGTTCCGGCAACTGTGCCGCCTGCGTCAACAATGGCAAGAGCGCGGTTTGGACCGCCGCTACCCGCGGCAGTTTGCCGCGTTCAGCCGGCAACTGCTGATGGTTCCCGAGCATACTTGGGGTCTGGATGAAAAGACGCATCTGGGCGATTATGTACACTATTCCAATCGGGCCTTTGCCCAGGCACGGCAGCGTAATGTGGTAACCGCTGCGGCCATCCCTGATCGGTTTGCAACGTATCGCATATTCCCGCGCAAAGGCGTCCGCCGCAGCTACAAGCACTTTGAAGCGTCCTGGCAAGAGCAGCGGCAATATCTGGCCGATGCGGTCAAGACGCTGGGCCGCACACCGCTCAAAGCGCGGGCGTTGCATGCCTTGCGCGAACTGAAACCCGTAGCGTTGCCCAAGAGCCAAGGCCATCCGACCACCTTCAGCAAACCGCTGATGCTTGGCCCATTCATCGTGCAATTCAGCCCGGCGACTGGGGCGATCATCGGCCTGCGGCGTGCCGGCGATGGTCAGCAATGGGCTTCGCCGCGCAACCCGCTGGGGTTGTTCCTCTATCAGACATTTTCCCAGAAGAGTTACGACCGATGGCTCAAGCAGTATGCCATCAACTTGGGGTTGGAAAAACCCAAGGGCATGTTTGCGAATTGGATGTGGGCGGTGCCCGATCTGAGCAAACCCGGCATCGATACAAGCGTTCCCGGCTTGCGCGAAGCATTGCACAAGCCCCAATGCCGCAACCTGCGCGTCTACCGCCAAGCCGCGGCCGACGCGGTGATTGCCGACCTGGTCATGCCGGCGCGTGTGCATCACTATGCCGGCGCGCCGCAAGCCATCCGCCTGCGCTGGGGGTTTCGCCGTGATCAGCCGGCCATCGACTTGGAAGTATCCTGGTATGGCAAGCCGGGGACGCGCCTGCCGGAAGCATCCTGGCTGAGTTTCCAGCCGGTGGTTAAGCAACCGGAGTGCTGGCAGTTGGAAAAAATGGGCCTGTTGGTTAGTCCGCTGGAGGTGGTCGAACACGGCAACCGCAACCTGCATGCCGTGGGTGAAACGGTGCATTACGCCGGCCCCGATGGCCGGCTCAGCATCCATACCTTCTATGCCCCGCTGATCGCCCCCGGCAAACCGCGCCTGCTCCACTTTGACGATACGCCACCACCGTTGGCGGCGGGCATGCATTTCAATTTGCACAACAACGTGTGGGGCACTAACTTCCCCATGTGGTATGGCGACGATGCCTGCTTCCGCTTTCGCCTTGCCCGGCACTGATTTTACGATGACAGGAATGACTTTATGCAACTTGATTACCGGTGGTATCACGACCTCAAGGAGCCGTGTCTATATTGACAATGGGAAAATTCGCATGAATCCAGCTTGTTTTGATGTTCGTGATTTTGGAGCCTTGGGTGACGGCAAGACCAATGACGCGCCCGCGCTTCAGCGGGCCATTGATGCTTGCGCGCAACAGGGCGGTGGGACGGTCGTATTGCACAATGGAACCTTCCTCTCCGGAACGGTAAGGCTGCAAAGTCATGTGGAACTGCACCTGACGTCTACCGCCGTCCTGCTGGGAATCGGCGATCTGCGGCAATATACCCAGGACGCGCACACTCCCTATCGGCAAATCGCGCGATCGCTGATCTACGCCAGCGGATGCCAGCATGTGGCCATTACCGGGCAGGGAACCATCAATGGTCAGGGCGAATTGTTTGGCAAGCAGGAGAGCGACGACCGCCCCGTGCTGGTCCGTTTGCGCGACTGCCACAACGTCCGGCTGGAAGGGATTCTGCTGCAAAACTCCGGGGCCTTTGCGGTCCATCCCATTCACTGCCGACAGCTTCGCATCAATGGCCTGCGCATCGACAACGACGTTCGGCCCAACAACGACGCTCTGGATATTGATGGTTGCCAGGATGTTTTCATTGCCAATTGCAACATCGTCAGCGAAGACGATTGCATTGCCCTGAAGACCACCGAACCCGGCGTCCCTTGCCGCGACATTGTGATTACCAACTGCATCCTGAGTTCGTACTGCGCCGCCATCCGCGTCGGGCCGGATGCGGTCGCCGACATCCAGCGCGTGGCCGTCACAAACTGCGTGATTCGCAACACCCGTTTGAACGGCATCAAGATTCAGGAGGTGATGGGCGCGATGATGCGCGATATGGTCTTTTCCAACATCGTCATGGAGGACGTGGGTGGCCCGATTTCCATCCGCCTGGCAGGTTGGAAGCAAGGCTCGGGCAATGTCTGGTCGGTGCTTGACGACCGTAATTGGGAACAAGGCCGGCTTGGTAACATTCTGTTTGACAACATCCGCGCCCGCGCCATGGCCGGTGAGCCGGGAATGTTCATCGCCGGCACGCCGGGAACCAAGCCGCGGAACATTACCTTCAGCAATATCGACATCACGTTTCCCGGCGGCGGCACGGCCGCCGATGCCGCCCGCCGCGACGTGCCCGATAACGAGCGTATGTACCCCGAAATCGGGATGTTCGGCATTCTGCCGGCATACGGCCTGTACATGCACCACGCCCAGGGCATCACGCTGAACAATGTGCAGTTCCACCTGAAGGCCGACGATCTTCGCTCGGCGATCGTTTGCGACGACGTGCAGGACTTGGAGTTGAATGGGTTCAGAGCTGCCGGCCATCCGCAAGCCGAAACGTTGATTCGGCTACAGAATACACAACGAGCGTTCATCAGCAATTCACGGGCATTGGGCAGCATCGACGTGTTCTTGAAAAAGGATGACGGCGCTTGCCGGGAGATCTGCCTTGACGGAGAAGCGCAATGATCCGCCGCCAGACGAACGTCGTTACCCAGGTGATCGCGACCAAGCCGGCCATAGCCGCGTTGGGCTGGGATACCGAGGGCGGTGAGCGCGTGACACGGAACTTGCTGCGTGCCCCGATCCGGCTGGAACTGTGGGCCGCAGACCAGTGGCACGACGCTATCGCATTGCCGGTCGCCGTGGATCACCCCACGGATGCGGTGACTCGGTATTGCCTGAATCCCGGTACGGCAGCAGAGTTGACATGGTCGATTGAACATTCGCCGACGGGTTTGTCCCTGTCGTGGACCGGGGCAGCGGAAACCAAATTCCGGCTCGTGTTGCCATTCAACCCGCGGGTGACCCCGACGACGGTGTTGCCGCTGGACTGGCGCGAGGATGGGACGATCCAACTGCCGGCGATCATTCATGCACCCGATCACGGCCCGCTGCTGTTGACCGATCCGGAACACGCGGTCCGCAAAGCCCTGTTCCAAGGAAATCGCGGGCAAGGCACGGCCGACTTGAGCATCGAAATGCTGATCCCCCAAGGCGGGTGCTGCGCGCTTGAGCTGCGCAGCGTGGTATTACCGCCGCCGGCTGGTTACGAGGATCGGGCGTGGTGGTCGCGGGTTCGCCGGGATTGGCTCAATCCGTTGCAGCCCAGTTCGCAGTGGGGCGATCCTAAGAATCCCAAGAGTTCACCGGCGGGCATGCTGGCCAACAACATCGTCAGCGATCCGGCCAGTTGCTCGCTCTGGATGTACGCCGATCAGGCTTTTTTCAGTCCGGCCCTGCCGCAGGGAATCTCCGTGATGCGGTTGTTGCGGCGGACGATCGAGTATTGGCTTGACCGCAAGACCCGGCCCAACGGGGAGGTTATCTGCTACTGGCATTACGGCGATTTTCTCGACGCGAACGCCAGCCCGTTGATCGCGGCATGGGACTATGTGGAAGTGACTGGCGATGTGGACTGGCTGGCTAGCCGCATCAGCAAGCTCGAACTCATTGGCGAGTTTCTCGCCAACCGGGATGTCGATGGGGATGGAATCGTGGAAGCCGTGCAGAGCGGCAACCGCGGCACGCTACGGCAGCCCGCGCGTTCCTGCGCCTGGTTTGACGCGCTGAATTGCGGCCACAAGGATGGTTACTGCAACGCGCTGATCTATCGCGCCTGGCGCTGCCTGGCCGACATGGAAGCCACGCTTCATCGTGATACGCCACGACAACGTTTCACCGCGCTGGCCGACCGCCTGAAGGCGGCATACGCCAAAACGCTATTCCACGCCGCCACCGGCTGGCTCGGTGGGTGGCGCAGCGCCGATGGCGAACTACACGATTACGCCTCGACTTATGTCAACGGCTTGGCGATTGAATATGGCTTGGTGAACCCGGCACTGGGTCGGCAGATTCTGACGCGGCTGCGGGCGAAAATGGAAGCCGTGGGGTTCAACCGTTTTGATCTAGGCGTGCCCCTGCATCTGATCCCGGTTCCTCCGGATGACTACTTACAGCCAGATAGCTGTGGGATTCCCCGCAAGCCCGATGGCAGCGACACCTTCGGCTTCTACCAAAACGGCGCCGTCTTTGCCGGGCACACCACCGAGTTTCTTGCCGCCCACTACATGGTGGGCGAACAGGCGATTGCCGACCGCATCCTCCTGGCCATGCTGGACCGCCAAGACAAGGGCCTATTCCAGAACGGCGTGCAGGACGCCTATCCCAAGGCCCTGGACTTTACGACCTGGAACGGCCAGCCCGCCGGCTACGAAGGCTACCTGGCGGA
>Ga0316217_10005598_pt1 | contig 12929 bp, 11 predicted proteins | sample 1anoAmetaG_FD_203633 | JGI IMG/M metagenome (GOLD analysis project Ga0316217, IMG submission 203633) | Freshwater microbial communities from Trout Bog Lake, Wisconsin, USA - 1anoA | ecosystem: Environmental > Aquatic > Freshwater > Lake > Hypolimnion/Profundal zone | place: USA: Wisconsin...
ATGGCCTATGGCCGGAACTCGATTGAAGCCATGGTGGTGTTCAGCTCCTGTGCCTGCTTCTTTGTAAGTTGCAATTCCATCTCCCTGTGGGTCTACACTCCGGAACTCTACCCCACACGGATGCGGGCTCTGGGCTGCGGCGTCGGGACGGCATGGTATCGAGTCGCGGTAATCCTTGCACCGACGTTGGTGGGATTGATTATCAGCCACTACTCCCTGACATACGTCTTCCTGATGTTTGCGATCGTATCGGGCCTGGGTGCGATTATCACGGGTTTGTTCTCGGTTGAGACCAAAGGGCGAATTCTGGAAGAAGTTTCACCGTAGCCGTTTTCGGGTGAAGAACAAGGCAGAAGGGGCACTGGAGGTCCGGTGCCCGTTCTTTTTGCTGCGATAGTCCACCGAGTTCGCTCTCGACTGGGTTCCAATCAACTGGCATGATCGCGTCAGCTTGTCTTGCGCTATCGTGGCCATTGACCAGTCGCTGGTGCTGGTCTAACATGATTCCCCTTTGCGAATCGCGTAACGAAGTGCGGGCCCGTCGTCTGCACGGCAGAGGTATGAAGGCGAACTGCCTTGGGAGGCAAATCGATGGCGCGTGATTTCGAGTACAGGTTTTGCGACCCGCTGGTGCCGCCGGAGAGTCTCGGCGGACGTCCACCTGAGTACAGAAAGACGGTGGAGAACGGCGTCATCATCGAACGAGACATAGCGGTCACGATGCGTGACGGCGTGCGAATTTACGTTGATGTATACCGGCCGGCTGACGAGCGGCCGGCGCCGCCGCTGATCGCCTGGGCGCCCTATGGCAAGCACGGCACGTGGCAGGTGATGCCGACCATGTACAAGGTCAGCTTCCCCACGGCGGATGTGCCGGTGGACAGGCTGTCGCCGCATACCGTGTTTGAGGCGCCGGACCCGATGTACTGGGCGCCTCGCGGGTATGTGGTCATTACGGTCGATCCGCGCGGGATGTGGTTTTCCGAGGGCAAGGCGACGTTCGTTTCGCCCGAAGAGGCCGAGGACGAATACGACCTGATCGAATGGGCGGGGACGCAGCCGTGGAGCAACGGCAAAGTGGGACTGGTGGGTGTCTCGTACCTGGCACTGTCGCAGTACAGCGTGGCGGCCATGCATCCGCCGCACCTGGCGGCGATCAACCCGTGGGAAGGGTGGAGCGACTTCTATCGCGAAGTAGCCACGCACGGCGGCATTCCGGAGACGCAGTTCTGGGGCAGGCTGCCCTACCGCTGGGGAGCCAGCAAAACGCAGATCGAAGACATGCGACAGGAAACCAAGGAACACCCGTTCTTTGACGGGTTCTGGCAATCGAAAAACGCCGACCTGTCCAAGATTACGGTTCCCGCCTACGTGGTGGCGAGCTGGACGGACCAGGGATTGCACACGCGGGGAACGCTGGCGGCCTTCCGGCAGATCTCGTCGCAGGAGAAGTGGCTGGAGGTGCACGGCCGCAAGAAGTGGGCCTACTTCTACGAACCGGAGGCCGTGGGGCGACAGCAGGCCTTCTTCGACAAGTTCCTGAAGGGCGTGCCTTCGGAGGTGGACCGCTGGCCGAAGGTGTGGGTCGAAGTGCGCGAGAAATATAACGTCGGCTCGATCCGTCCGGCGGAGAACTGGCCACTGCCCGAGACGAAATACGAGCGACTCTACCTGGACGCGAGCAAGGGCGCACTGGCGACATCCGCGCCGTCGGCGGAGTCCTGCTGCCGCTACGAGGCGAAGCCCAAAGAGGGCGTGATCTCGCGGGCGCAGTTCGATACCAAGTTCAACCGGCAGACGGATTTGGTTGGTTACATGAAGCTGAAGCTTTGGATGGAAGCCGAAGGCGCCGACGACATGGATGTCTTCATCGCCCTGCAGAAGCTCGACGTCCAGGGCGAGGTAGTGGGCTTTGCTTATTTCATGCAGTTCGACGATGGTCCGGTGGCGCTTGGCTGGCTGCGGGCGTCGCACCGTGAACTGGACCCCGAGAAGACCACGGAATTCCAGCCATACCTGAAGCATCAGCGGGAGATCAAATTGAAGGCGGGCGAGCGAGTTCCGCTGGAGATTGAGATCTGGCCGTCAGGCACGCGGTTTGAAGCCGGCGAATCGCTGCGCTTGATCGTGCAGGGGACGGATATTCCGTCGCATCCGTGGGCCTTCGCGCAGCATGTACATGCCGCTACGGTGAACTCCGGCGTGCATGTGATCTATACAGGCGGCAAGTACGATTCCTACCTGCTGGTGCCGGTAGTGGATGGGAAGTAGGCAGGGAGCAAGTTAGCGGCAGGAAAGAAGAGCGGACACAATACCCCACTGTAGAGGTTGCCAATGGCTACCAGTGCAGCAGCCCCCGTCGATGTATCGCAACTGCTCGACGAGCGCGGCATGAGTCGCTTTAACTACTGGCTCGTTGCTTTCACTTTTTTCATCGTGCTGTTTGATGGCTACGACATCACGGCGATGGGCTTTGCCGCGCCGGCGGTGATGAGAGCGCTGCACCTGACGGACCAGGCGGCGATGGGACGGGTGCTGGGAGCCAGCATTCTGGGCATGCTGGTCGGTTCGCCGCTGTTCGGCTACATCGGCGACCGCGTTGGACGGCGACTGGCGATTATCACTTCGATCCTGTCGTTCGGGGCCTTCAGCTGGCTGACGGTGCTGGCGACGACGATCCCGCAGTTTTTCATTCTGCGCTTTCTGACGGGGCTGGGACTGGCGGGAGTGATGCCGAACGTAGTGGCGCTGGTGGGAGAGTTCGCACCGCGCAAATTCCGCGCTTCGATGATTATCGTGATGTTCAGCGGCGTGGCGTTCGGCGGAGGATTCCCGGGACCGATCGCCGCCGGGCTGGTGCCGAAACACGGATGGCAGATCCTGTTTACGGTCGGTGGCGTGATCCCGATACTTGTGGCCTTGGCTTGCATGTTCTGGCTGCCGGAGTCGATCAAGTTCCTGGCGATCAAGAAAGGGCGGCGCGAGGAGGCGGTCAAGCTGCTGCGGAGGCTGCGGCCGGACCGCACGTTCAGCGACGACACGACGTTCGTCATCCGCGACGAGGGCCGGCAGGCGACCACGCTTTCGCCCAAACACCTGTTCGGCGAGGGGCTGACGGTCATCACGCCGCTGCTGTGGGTGCTCTTCGTTTCGAACCTGCTGGGCTATATGTTTCTGGTGAGCTGGACGCCGGTGCTGCTGAGCAGCATCCACCTGCCGATGTCGAAGGCGGCGGTGGCCAACATGATGTTCCAGGTGGGCGGCGCGATCGGCGGATGGGTGCTGGCGCGGCCCATGGACAAGTACGGGCTGGCACCGATGAAGATCTTCTCGATCTTCGCCGTGCTGGCCGTGGCGTCCATCGGCTTCCTGGGCACGCGCTCCGAGCCGCTGCTGATGTTCGTCGAGTTCTTCGCCGGCTTCTGCATTCTGAGCCTGCAGTTCGGTCTGAACGCGATCTCGGCGATTATTTATCCGACCTCGATCCGCGCGGTCGGCTCCGGTTGGGCGCTGTGCATAGGCCGCGTGGGATCAGTATTCGGGCCGGTGGTGGGCGGCATACTGATCGCCATGCAACTGCCGGTGCCGAAACTTTATACGCTGGCGGCGATACCTTTCGCGGTGGCGACGGTTGCAATCTTCCTGCTGTCACCGCTGCTGAATGCTCGGCTGCGGAGCATGGCGCAGGAGCGTACGGCCGGAGCCGCGGGCAGGAGTTGAGCCGGGCGGAAATGGTGCGAAAGACCAAGCCTCCCCGCGACGGGGAGGCTTTGCTGATTTGCAGAGTGATTCGCTCGAGGGCAGGCGATCCGGCTACCTGCGGTAGACCGTAGGGGCGGCGCCTTCTTCGAGCGCCTTGCGATCGAGGATGGCTCCCTGACGCTCGTAGCCGGCCATTTCAAAATCCTGCGTCAATTCGAGAGCATCGGTGGGGCAGGCGTCCTCACAGAGACCGCAGAACATGCAACGGCTGGTGTCATACGTAAAAGTGGTGAGTTCCTTGCGGCGACTCTGCGGATTGCGTTCACTGTTGAGGACGATCAGGTGCTCGGGGCAGGCCAGAGCGCAGAGGTCGCAGGCGATGCAGAGGGTTTCGCCGGTTTCGGGATTGACGTTCAGGCGTGGTGCGCCGCGAAAGCGCTCGGCCACCTCGGGACGCTCCAGGGGATACTGCTCGGTGATGAGCTGTCTTGGGGCCTGGTTGCGGAAGGTGACAGAGAGTCCCTTCGCAAGGTCGATCAGCAGCAGCTTTTTCAGAAAGGCCATCATCGGACGAACCCCGGCAACTATCTAGATGCGTGCCACCGGCAAAGGGAGCGAAATGGACGGCGGGCCGCAAAAGAAAGATATGGGCTAGATTACAGGCATGGACAAGATGTTTCAGCGAATGCTTGCGCAGGTGCGACGGATTCCGGCGGGCAAGGTGGCGACCTACGGCGATATTGCCTATGCCGCGGGATTCCCCGGGGCGGCACGACAGGCCGCCTGGGCGCTGCACGGCTCCGACGGAAGCGTGCCCTGGCAGCGGGTGGTCGGTGCGGGCGGCAAGATCCTGTGCACGGGCGAGATGGGGCTGGAGCAGAGGATGCGCTTGCAGGGCGAAGGGGTGAGATTCCTCGGTCTGAGGGTGGACATGACGGCGCACCAGCATACGTTTACCGGCAAGCAGGCAGGGAAGAGGCGGGCAGAGAAGCGCGGGCGGGATTAGCAGAGCCGGGCGGCCGTCCCACGGTGCCTCGCGCATTTCCAAGATAAGCCAGAGCGCTGGGCGAGCCAGTGGCCCTAGACCATCTGCGTTCCCCAGAGGTCGTGCAGATGCAGGATGCCGCGCAGGCAGCCGTCAGCGTCCACCACGACGAGGCTGGTGATTTTCTTCTGCTCCATAACATTGAGGGCGGCAGCGGCGAATTCGCGCGGGCTGATGGTCTGGGGACTGGCCGTCATGCAGTCGCGGGCCGCCAGGTCGAGAACCTCCTTACCGCGCCGCTGGAGCAGGCGGCGCAGGTCGCCATCGCTGATGACTCCGAGCAGGCGCTCGCCTTCACAGACCGTGGTGATGCCCAACTGCTTCGACGACATCTCGTAAATCACATCGGTCATGGGCGTCTGCGGGGAGACGCGGGGGATAGTGTCGCCAGTGTGCATCAGGTCGGCGACGCGGGCGAGCTTCTTGCCGAGCTTGCCCCCGGGGTGGAGATTGGCGAAGTCCTCTTCCTTGAAGCCGCGCCGTTCGGCCAAGGCGACGGCCAGGGCGTCGCCCAGGGCCATCATGGTGGTGGTCGAGGTGGTGGGCGCCAGTCCTAGCGAACAGGCCTCCTGGGCGACGGAGCCGTCCAGCACCACGTCGGCGGCCTGAGCCAGAGTGGATTCGAGTTCGCCGGTCACCGCGATCAGAGCCAGTTGCAGGCGCTTGATGGTGGCCAGCAGGCGCAGGATCTCTTCGGTCTCGCCGCCGTAGGAGAGAGCCAGCACCAGGTCGCCGGCGACCAGCATGCCGAGGTCTCCGTGAACCGCTTCGGCCGGATGCAGAAACAGCGAGGGAGTTCCGGTGGAGCTGAAGGTAGCCGCTATCTTGCGCGCCACGATGCCGCTCTTGCCCATGCCGGTTACGACGACGCGGCCCTGGCAGCCACCGAGCATGGCCACGGCGGCGTCGAAGGCAGGCTGCATGGAGCCGGCAAGCCGGTCGGCCAACTGGCGCAAGGCCTCGGCTTCGATGCGTACCACGTTTTCGCCAATCGATTTCATCCCGACTTGATGTTAGCAAATTCCGGCGAGGCTGCGGGATTTGCAGAAAAGCCGCTACCCGGATGAAGGTGAAACGGACTCGAGCGCCGCGTGAATGGCCATCAGCGACCGGAGCAGGTCCGGCAGGCGCTCCAGAGGCAGGGCGTTGGCCCCGTCGGACTTTGCCTGGGCGGGGTTGTCGTGCACTTCCAGGAAAATGCCATCGACGCCGGCGGCCACGGCGGCGCGCGCGAGCAAGGGGATGAACTCCGGTTGTCCGCCGGAGACCGCCTGGCCTTCTCCAGCCGAAGGCAGTTGCACGGAGTGCGTAGCGTCGAAGACCACCGGAGCGAAGTCGCGCATGATGGCCAGCGAGCGCATGTCCACGACCAAGTTGTGATAGCCGAACGAGGCGCCGCGCTCGGTGAGGAATACGCGCTCACCGCCCGCCTGGCGGACCTTGTCCACGGCATGGCGCATGTCCCATGGAGACATGAACTGGCCCTTCTTGATGTTCACCGCGCGTCCGCTCTTGCCCGCCGCGACCAGCAGATCGGTCTGGCGGCAGAGGAAGGCGGGAATCTGGATGACATCAACCACCTCGGCGACGTACGGGACATCGGCGGCTTCGTGGACGTCGGTGAGTACCGGCAATTTGAACGACTGCTGGATCTTATGGAGGGTGCGCAGGCCGTCTTTCAAACCGGGGCCGCGGAAGCTCCTGATGGAGGTGCGATTGGCCTTGTCGTAGCTGGCCTTGAAGATAAAGGGCAAGCAGAGCGAGGCACAGACCTCACGGATGGCGCCAGCCAACTGGAAGGCGTGCGTTTCGGATTCGATGACGCATGGTCCGGCAATGAGAAACAGGGAGCCGGAGCCGACCGTGAGGTTGCCGAGTTGGAAAGGCGAAGTGTTCAAGTTATTCCTGACGGGGCCACGCCGAGTGTGTCCCTGGACGGGTCATGCTGAGCGCAGCGAAGCATCTGCTTTCAGCTCGTCGTTAGCTTGCAATCAAATGGTTCGTTCCAGCCTTCGCTCAAGTCTAGCCAAGTTGGGTTTTCGAGTTCGATGAGCGCGACCTTCCTGGCCCGGACAAGCCCCTTTAATTTCTTTTCAAGCGCAATTGCGGCCGCTGGATCGGTATGGGCTTCGTACCAGACCAGACGATTGATGTTGTAACGAGAGGTGAAACTCGCCCCGCGCATGTTCCTATGCTCCCAGACCCTGCATGTAAGGTTGCCGGTCACGCCGATGTACAACGTTCGCGATCGGCTCGCCAATAGGTATACATAATAGAACTGGTGCGAGTCACGTCTCATCTTGCAGACTCGATACTACGTTTGAAAAGCAGGTCCTTCGCTTCGCTCAGGATGACCCCGGTAAAAAACTACCAATCGGCGGATCTTACGACGCCGTAGCGTTCGGACGACGGGTACGCTTCTTCGACAGCCTGCGACAAGCTCATGCCCTCATTCCCGTATTTATCGAGTGCAAGAGTAAGGCCAATATGGAGCTCTATTCGCGTCCGTCTTGATGGCTTGCCTGCCCAAAATATTCGTCCGCGCAGCTTCGTTGGAGGAGCCCCCTCAAAAACCAACGAGCTGCACGACCGTGAGAACAAGCTCCGGCAAGTACTCACAAAACACGAGAACGCCGGAGTGATGACGTCAGCTCCTACGCTGCCAAGAAGCCTCGTCGCAGGCAGTTCGTTTTTTATCATCCGATACCCTCGCGAACTACGGCCGAGCGACTTTCTCCGGCCGCAGGAGCATCTCGTCATCGGTTCCCGTGGTCTTCTGGGTCCGCGTGCGGCGATAGCGCTGGGCTGCTCCGATAAAGGCAGTGAACAGCGGATGTGGCTCCAGCGGCTTGGACTTGAACTCGGGATGGAACTGGCAGCCGAGGAAGTACGGGTGGTCGCGCAGTTCGACAATCTCGACGTAAGTTCCATCGGGAGTGACGCCGGTAATGTCGAGTCCCTGGGACACCAGTTGCTCGCGATATTCCTGATTGAACTCGTAGCGGTGGCGATGGCGCTCGCTGATTTCCAGCTTGCCGTAGGCCTGATGGGCAAACGAATCGGGCACCAGGTTGCAGGGCCAGGCGCCGAGGCGCATGGTTCCGCCGAGCTCCTCGATGCCGCGCAGTTCGCGCAACTTATAGATAACGCGGTGCGGCGCAGCCGGCTCGAACTCGGTCGAGTGCGCGCCATCGAGGCCGCAGACATTGCGGGCGAACTCGATGCAGGCAGTCTGCATGCCCAGGCAGATGCCGAAGTAGGGGACCTTCTGTTCGCGGGCGTAACGGATGGCGTTGAGCATGCCGGCGACGCCGCGCTTGCCGAAGCCGCCGGGGACGAGAATGCCGTCGAAGCCCTCCAGTTGCGTTTCGTAGGAGCGGTCGGCGGTTTCCAGGCCTTCGGCTTCGATCCAGGTGAGCTTGGGCTTCAGGTTGTGGGCCAGGGAGCCGTGCAGCAGGGCTTCCTTGAGCGACTTGTAGGAGTCTTCGTATTCGACGTACTTGCCGACGAGCGCGATCGAAACCTCGCCCTGCGGGTTGTAGGCGCGCTGTACGATGTCTTCCCAGTCGGCGAGGTGCGGCTCGCCGGCGTTAAGGTGCAGGTATTTCAGCACGAGGCGGTCGACGCCTTCGCGCCAGAAGTTCAGCGGGCACTCGTAGATAGAGGCCACGTCCTTGGCGGTGATGACGGCCTCTTCCTCAACGTTGCAGAACAGGGCGATCTTGGACTTGAGTTCCTTGGAAAGGAAGCGGTCGCAGCGGCAGAGCAGGATGTCGGGCTGAATGCCGATGCTGAGCAATTCCTTTACGGAGTGCTGGGTGGGCTTGGTTTTCAACTCGCCGGCAGCGGCGATGTAAGGCACCAGGGTAACGTGGACGAAGAGGGTATTCTCGCGGCCCAGTTCCTGACGCATCTGGCGGATGGCCTCGATGAAGGGCAGTGATTCGATATCGCCCACGGTGCCGCCGATCTCGACGATGGATACGTCCACATCGGTCGAGACCTTCTTCATGGCCGCCTTGATTTCGTTGGTGACGTGGGGGATGACCTGGACGGTCTTGCCCAGGTAGTCGCCGCGGCGCTCCTTGGCGATGATCTGCTCGTAAATGCGGCCGGTGGTCCAGTTGTTGTCGCGCGTCAGCCTGGAGTGGGTAAAGCGCTCGTAGTGACCGAGGTCGAGATCGGTTTCGGCACCGTCGTCGGTGACGAAGACCTCACCATGCTGGAAGGGCGACATGGTTCCAGGATCGACATTCAGATAGGGGTCAAACTTCTGCAGCGAGACCTTCAGCCCGCGGCTTTCCAGCAGGCAGCCGATGGAAGAGGCCGCCAGGCCCTTACCCAAAGACGAAACCACGCCTCCGGTAACAAAGATGTACTTAGCCGACATGGGCACCTCGGTCGAATCGGATGTGAATGGGGTTCGGTTGTTCGGAGGGGTTCATTTCCTATTATGCCCCAAGATGGGGTGGTTCGGGAACGGGACAATGCGCCGCGCTCGAAGTATTTTCGCGTTGAGCAATCGGCGCGGCTTATACCACGTTCCCAAAGAATTGGAGAACTCCGGGCAATGACGAAATGCCAGCATGACTCAAGTGCGGCTTCGACCAGAGAACAAGTCGCGGGCGGCCCGTGGATGGATTGAACGATGGAGGGAGTCGGCTACGATTTGTGGTTCTCTGCATCTAACGAGTAAGCTCAGTCGAGTGCAGAATTGATGCAACGAAAATCGCCATCCCGGTGCATTGCGCTGCTGGGGCTGCTGGCCCTGCTGCCGTTGGGGGCACTTGCACAGCAGAAGGGCAGCACGGCGAAGCCGCGCAGCGCCGCTCCGGCGTCGGAAGCCCAACCGGCGTCCCCGGCCACGCCGCCTATCCCCCGCGAGCTAGACGTCAAGCGCCTCATCCTGATGGACGGCTCTTTTCAGTCGATTACGAAGTACGAGGTCAAGGGAGACCGCGTCAGCTATCTGAGCGCGGAGCGTTACGAGTGGGAGGACATTCCGACGAGCCTGGTCGATTGGGCCGCGACGGAGAAGTACACCCGCGAGCACGTCGCAGGCGCGCTTTCGCGCAGCGCCCGCGAGGTGGACGCCGAAGAGCAGGCAGAGAGAAAGCGCGAGGCGGAGTTGACGCCGGAGGTGGCTCCCGGCCTGCGGCTGCCCCGGCAGGGAGGGGTTTACCTGCTGGATGTTTACAACCAGCAGGCGGCGCTTTCCGAGCTGGCGCAGAATGGCGGCGAGATCAAGCGCAATACCGGCCGGAATGTGCTGCGCGCGACGGTGAATCCGCTGGCCAGCGCCAAGCAGACCATTGAGCTTCAGGGCGCCCATGCCAAGGTCCAGTCGCACGTGGGAAATCCTTATATATACGTCAACGTGGATGAGGATCCTGAGGAGTCCATGCCCGGTCAGACGACCGCCCCCAAGGACCGTTTCCGGATCGTGCGGGCGGAAAGCGACAGCAAGAAGAACTCGCGGGTGGTGGGGGCCATCCGGGTAGCCATGTACGGCAAGGTCAGCCAGCAGCAGAAGTACTTTCCGGCGACGGCAGAGCCTTTTTCCGGACCGTGGGTCAAAGTGACTCCGACGGAACCGTTGCCGCCCGGGGAGTACGCGGTAGTCGAACTGCTGGGCGAGAAGCAACAGATGAATCTGTACGTCTGGGATTTCGGAGTCGATCCCAAGGCGCCGGCCAATCCCAACTCGTGGCGGAGCGAGCCGGCCAAGGCGGGCCGGTAGATCCTGCCTCCGGCGAAAACCGGCCAGGCACTATCCCTTCGGCAAATTCAGCAATCCGCGCCGGGCAACGCCGACCCCATTGCGAGCCGCCCGCTTTACCATGTACATGGACTCGTCCGCCTGGCGAATGATGTCACCGCCGTTCTGTCCGTCCTCGGGATAAGTGGAGACGCCGAGGCTGGCACGAACCTGCAGGGCCAGCCGCTCGGAGCTCAAGAACTCAGTGGTGCGGAACATCTGGAGAAGGCGTGTCGCCACCACGATCCCCCCATCCTTGCTGGTCTGCGGCAGCACCACCACGAACTCGTCGCCGCCGTAACGGAAGGCCAGATCGACCAACCGCAGGCGGGACCTGATGGCGTGGCCGACCTCGGCCAGAAGCCTGCTGCCGAAGATGTGGCCGTAGGTGTCGTTGACCTGCTTGAAGAAGTCGAGGTCGATGAAGACGACGGAAAACTGGTAATCAAAGCGGGCGGAGCGGTAAATCTCGGTTTCGAGCGTCTTGTAAAGATGGCGCGCGTTGTAGAGCCCGGTGCAATCGTCGGTAATGGTGAGTTCCTGAATGCGCTGCACCGCCTGGGCGTTGTCGATGGCAATGGCGGCGTAATCACAAAGGGCCTGGAGCAGGAATATCTCACTTTCGCTGAAGTCCTCGAGGGAGAAATTCACCAATTGGATGGCGCCCAGGACGCGCTCGCGGGACTTCAGGGGGAAGCACAGGATGGAAGTGCACTTGACCGCGGCAAAAGCTCCGGTTTCGGGGGAGAAGCGGGGGTCTTGCGAGGCATCCGGCACGATTACCGGTTCGCCGAACTGGACCACCCAGCCGGCGACGCCCTCGCCGAGGCGGATGCGGCCCTTGGAGGCTTCAACCGAATCCCCGACGGCGATCGCGGGATAAATCTCATGGTTGGCCTCGTCCCACATCAAAAGGGACCAGGTTGCCGGGCGGAATATCCCGGCGACCTGCTCCATGATGGTTTCCAGAATGGAGTTCAGGTTCAGCGAGGAAGTGATGGCCTTTGCCACGCTATGGAAGACGTTGACTTCCTGCCTGTGACGTTTTCGATCCGAGCCGGAGGAACCGCTCATGAAGAATCCTTGAACTGCCAGGCGGGTCAGGCAGTTATGCTCGAACCTGCCTTGCCACGAAGGCGAATTATAAGTTGCCCCGGAGGCGATGCACAACCCGGTTCTTACGCCAATGCCGCCGAAACTGCGGGAGGCTGCCTGGGGACTGTATCAAGTGAATTGACAGGTCCCCGGTGGAAACCTATGATGCAGCATACCGCCTTACAGGTAAGCGATTGCGCGCAACCGGCAACGGGGGCGTGCCAGGGAGGTCGCAGTGGCTTTCGGTGAGCGTCTGCAGCGCGAGCGAGAGATGCGCGGCATAACGTTGGAGGAAATCGCCAAGGCGACCCGTATCGGCACCCGGTCTCTGCGAGCCCTCGAGCAAGAGGATTTCGGGAAGTTGCCCGGAGGCATCTTCAACAAGGGATTTGTACGCGCCTACGCCCGCTACCTTGGGATAGACGAAGAGCAGGCGGTCACGGATTACCTGGCGGCGCTGGGTGAGCCGGACGATCCGACGCTGGACAGTGAGCGCCTGAAAAAGCTGGAAACCACCTGGAAGCCCCCGCGCCGGAACCGCCTCAGCATTGACCCCTATTTCCGCATGCCGTGGCGTGGCCTATTGCTGGTGGTGGGCGTAATCGTTGTCTTGGCGCTGGGCTGGCATTTCCGGAACAGGCCGGAAGATATTCTGCGCAGCCTGCGCGGGCGGCGGCGCCCCGCTGCGACGCAGCAAGCCGCGTCACCCGCACCCATTGCGCCCGCCGAAAACCGGACGCCGGCTCCCCCGGAACCAACTGCCAGCTCGGATTCTTCGACTACACCGGCAGCTTCCCCCCAGACCGTTTCTGCTCCGGCAACTCCGGTAGCGGCACCGGTTGTTGCCCCGGCACCAGCGGCCAAGCCGAGTGCGAAAGATGCCACGCCTGCTGCGACGCGAGCCGACTCCAAGCTTGAGACCAGGAAATTGCAGGCCTTCACGCTGCGGGTGCGTACCCGCAAGGAGTCCTGGATTTCGATTGAAGCCGATGGGCAGTCGAAAGCCAGGGGCATGATGGATGCCGGCAAGGAGAAGACCATCACGGCGCGCAACCGGGTGAAGCTGATCGCGGGCGACGCGGCAGCGCTGGAAGTTTTTCTCAATGGAAAGAAACAGCCCTCGCTTGGTATGGCCAACGAGGTTCGTACGGTGTTCTTTACTGCCGATGGCATCGAGACCGCTCCTGCAGCAAACTAGTGTCCGCCTCCGTTTTCCCTTAATTCAGGGTTAGAGTCCCATGGGATTCCATCGAGGCAGCCAAGACGACGCTCGATGCTGGGATTCTGCCGTTCACTGGCATTTCGATTGCGCCGAGCAGGCCGGAATGC
>Ga0316217_10005599_pt1 | contig 12927 bp, 15 predicted proteins | sample 1anoAmetaG_FD_203633 | JGI IMG/M metagenome (GOLD analysis project Ga0316217, IMG submission 203633) | Freshwater microbial communities from Trout Bog Lake, Wisconsin, USA - 1anoA | ecosystem: Environmental > Aquatic > Freshwater > Lake > Hypolimnion/Profundal zone | place: USA: Wisconsin...
ACTTGTGGGCCGTGTGGATGAGGGAGAAGATGGCTTACCCTATGGCAGTTTTGGTCCGCTCGCGCATCGGACGCTTGAGATTGCACTTAGGGCTTTTGTGGCCGAGCAATCGGGCCTTTCGCTTGGTTATGTTGAACAACTTTATACTTTTGCAGATCGGGGAAGGCATGACCGCCCGAATGATGGCGCGCCGCATGTGGTGTCGATTGGATATCTGGCGCTGACACGGGTTGCAGCACACGAGAAGGATCGTCCAAAAACGGTGGCTTTTAGGCCATGGTATCGGTTTTTTCCGTGGGAAGATTGGCGCGGTGGACGGCCTGCCATTCTCGACCGCGATATTTTACCAAGGCTCAATCACTGGGCGCAAGACAGTGCGGCAGAAAAAGCGGAGATGAAAGCGAGGCCGCTTTCTCGGTTTGAACGCCTTCGCTTTTGCTTTGGTACCGATTCGGGTCCCTGGGATGAGGAAAAAGTGCTTGATCGCTATGAGCTTCTCTACGAGGCCGGATTGGTATTTGAAGCAGGCCGTGATGGTCGCCCCGCTACCCTTGATCCCGATACGGCGCGACGGTTTGGTGAACCGATGCGGCATGATCATCGCCGCATTTTGGCAACCGCTATGGGGCGGTTACGGGCAAAGTTGAAATATCGGCCTGTTATTTTTGAATTGATGCCGCCAAGTTTTACGCTGACCGCGTTGCAAAGAACGGTTGAGTCGATTTCAGGACGGCATTTGCACAAGCAGAATTTTAGAAGACTGGTAGAAACAACGGCGCTTGTGGAGCCGACGGGAAGTCAAACAACGACACGGGGAAGGCCTGCGGCTTTGTTCAGGTTCCGGCGCGACGTGTTGCAGGAACGGCCTGCCCCCGGTTTGCGCGTAGGCAAGCGGGGATAATGGGTTGTTCAAGCTGTTGCAGCTTATTGTATTTTGATTTTATCAGAGCATGGTTTTAAACCATATCAACCATGCTTCGACGCCAAGCGATATGGTTTGCGAGGCGGGGAATGGATAAAACGTTATTCAGCCACATCGTACAGCCTAGGTGGATTTGAGCCTTTTTGCGTGCAGGTAAACGCGGAGGCCTTAATCGCAAAACAAAGCCATTGTTCAATTGCGTTTTGTGTCCAAGCCGCATGGTTTTTGCCCAAAGCCCCATCGCGATCCATCACGAACAACAAGGATGACATGAGACTATCACCTGCCCCCACCGTATCCTGCACGGTAATTTGGGGGGCCGGAACCGCAATGTGACCCGATAATGTAAAGGCCTCAGCCCCCTTGCCGCCGCGCGTTAATACCGCAAGCTTCGGGCCTTTTTTCAGCCATGCCTGCATCGCTTCGCGTGGAGCGAGCGTTGGATATAACCATTCCATATCCTCTTCGCTGGCTTTTACGATATCGACAAGCGCGACGAGCCGTTCCACATCCGCCCGCGCTTGGGCTTGATCGGGCGTGATCATCGGGCGGATATTCGGGTCATAGCTCGTGGTGCGATGGCCCTTGGCTTGCTGCATTGCCTCAAGCACGGCACCTGACATGGGCGGTACCAATGTCGAAAACGATCCCGCATGAATATGCCGTAACGCATCCGGCCAAATTTTAGGCAAAGCAGGTGGCGTATCAAACGCGGTTCCCGCAATCGTAAAAACATAACGTGGCCCGCTTTCCGCTGTGCCTTCCTCGACCAGAGCCGTCGGGCTCTGCGCGTCGGAATAGGCTATATAGGACACATCAACCCCGTCGGCTTCGAGCGCCGCTTTAAAGCGTTGCCCGTCTTTATCGGTTGAAAGCGAAGTAGCAATCGCCACTTTTGCGCCCAGCCGACCAAGGCCAATCGCGACATTATAGGGCGAGCCACCCAATACCGCTTCACGCCCCTTCGGACCAGGCACCAGATCAACCAGCGCCTCGCCCATCACCAGAATATGCGAACTCATATCTTAACCCGCGAATGTGTAGGCCGTCTTCACGGTGGTGAAAAATTCCTTGGCATAGGAACCCTGCTCGCGCGAGCCGTAGCTCGAACCCTTACGGCCACCAAACGGCACATGGTAATCCACACCCGCCGTTGGCAGGTTCACCATCACCATCCCCGCTTCCGAATTGCGCTTGAAATGCGTCGCATATTTCAGGCTCGTCGTGCAGATGCCCGCTGACAGGCCGAAATCCGTATCGTTGGCAATCGCCAGCGCCTCGTCGTAATTCCTGGCCTTGATGACCACGCCGACGGGTCCAAAAATCTCTTCACGTGCGATGCGCATGGCATTATCGACGCCAGTAAATAAAGCAGGCTGGAGATAGAAGCCGGGGGTTTCGCGGTTGAGCAATTCGCCGCCCCAAGCCAATGTCGCACCTTCCTTCTGGCCCAGCGCGATATAAGAAAGATCCTGATCCAACTGGCTCTGATCGACCACCGGTCCGATATGCGTGCCAGCCTTCAACGCGTTATCGACCGATAGACCCTTCAACCGCTCGGCAAGAGCGGCCACGAACGCATCATGGATGCCTTCTTCCACGATCAGGCGCGAAGACGCGGTGCAGCGTTGCCCCGTTGAGAAGAACGCGCCATTCACCGCCGCTTCCACGGCGGTTTTGAGATCGGCATCATTCAACACGACGAGCGGGTTTTTGCCGCCCATCTCAAGCTGCATCTTTTTCATGGGCGAAGAGGCAATCGCAGCTTCCGCGACTTTGCGACCCGTGCCAACCGAACCCGTAAACGTGATGGCGTTGATATCCTTGTCGTTCAAAATCACTTGGCCTACTTCCGAGCCACGACCCATCACAAGATTCAGTACGCCCTTAGGCAATCCTGCCCGGTTCAAAATATCGACAATCGCCCAGGCTGAACCCGGAACGAGATCAGCAGGCTTGAACACGATCGTGTTGCCATAAGCGAGTGCTGGCGCAATTTTCCACGCCGGAATGGCAATCGGGAAGTTCCATGGTGTGATCATACCAATCACGCCCACCGCTTCGCGCGTCATCTCAACGCCAACCCCCGGACGCACGCTTGGCACCGTCTCGCCCATCAGGCGCAGCGCTTCGCCTGCAAAAAACGCGAAAATCTGGCCAGCGCGGGTGGCCTCGCCAATGCCTTCTGGCAATGTTTTGCCTTCTTCGCGCGAGAGCAATTTGCCAAGCTCGTCTTTACGCGCCAGAATTTCATCCGACGCCTTCTTCAAAATCTCATACCGCTCCTGCGGCGTGGTGCGCGACCAAGCCGGAAACGCCGTTTTTGCCGCCGCAATCGCCTGTTCCGCCTGCTCCTTAGACGCCCGGGCAAAATGGCCGACCACATCATTGGTGTCGGACGGGTTGATATTGATCGAGACGGAAGCGCCATCGACCCATTCGCCAGCGATGAGATTTTTGAAGTGTTCGGTCATAAGGGGTATCCTATTCTTGCGAGCGAGTTGAGACCTCTTTGGTCCATGGATTGATGAGTGTCAGGCCGAGGCCTTCAAAATGTTTTGTATTTCCAGTTGCAATAGCAAAATTATGTCGGATGGCGATAGCAGCAATTTGTAAATCGATCATTGGACGCTCTTTGCCTTTAGCTCGCATCATCGCGCGCAGCTCTCCCCAAATCAGCGCGGCTTCAAGGTCGAAATTAATGATACGGCCCGAAAATTTCTCGCGTAACGAAACAAACCAGGTTTCCAATACAAGTTTTTTTCTTCCCGTCATCAGCCCTGCAACGCCGTAAGCAAGCTCACTCAGCGAAATCGTGGAAACGAAAAGGTGCTCAAGGTCGACGTCCATCGTCCAACGGTGCACGACAGTATCGCCGTCCGCTCGACTCATTTCTCCGACAACATTGGTGTCGAGCAGTAAGCCCCTAATCAAAACTGAAATCCCGATCCGGCAAAAGATCATCACGGCTAAGATCGAGTTTTTCGCCTTCGGGCCAAAGCGCTCTAATGTTTTCAAAAGCTTCATAAGCCGATTTGAAAGGCTTTGTTTCTTGATCCAACATCTGCCTCAGGACAGCAGACTTATTGTCATTTTCACGCAATAGGCGTGCGATTTTTCGAATACGCACGGCATCCTCCATTGACGCCAAAACCTCAACCCTGCGAACCGAGGTGCCAATTTTTTGGCGATGACGTTGAACACGGGCCGAGCTAGCCATGGGAACTCCGTGAGAAGAGAGAACGTATCCGGTAACATTACCGGAAACGCCCCAAAACGCAATCAAATCAGCCCCCGCTTCGCCAAATTCCGCATCAAGTGCGAGGTTCCAAACGTCCAAGGTGGGCAATCATAGGCCGATTGCATCCGGCTGATGATAGCCCCGAGCTTTGGCGTCGACACGGTGACGATATCGCCCATTTTATGAGTAAAGCCCTTGCCGGGCGCGTCGCGATCTTTGATCGGTGAATACATGGTTCCCGTATAAAGAATGGCGCCATCGGGATATTGGTGATGCTTACCCAGCATTTGCGCGGATAAATCCGCCAGATCGCGGCTGATTTTAACGAGCGAAGACGAGCCTTCGAGCGAGAAACCATCCGGCCCCTCAACGCGCAACGTTACCACGGCTTGGCGCAAATCATCGAGCGTGAAATCACCATCGAAGAAGCGGATAAAGGGTCCGGTAACAGCCGACGCATTGTTATCTTTCGCCTTGCCCAAGAGCAAAGCCGAGCGGCCTTCCACATCGCGCAAATTCACATCATTGCCGAGCATTCCACCGACAATCTTACCCGTGGAGGCCACCACGATCACCACTTCCGGTTCCGGATTGTTCCAAATCGACATCGGGTGCAGGCCTGCATCAGCCCCCGTTCCAACCGCTGACATCGGCGGGGCTTTGGTGAAGATTTCGGCGTCCGGCCCAATGCCGACTTCAAGATACTGGCTCCACGCGCCTTGCGCGATCAGCACTTCTTTAAGCTGCATGGCTTCCGGCGAGCCGGGCTTCAGCTTAGACAAATCATCGCCGATGAGTGCCGTAATTTCCGTCCGCAACTTCGCCGCCGCCTGAAAATCCCCGCGCGCTTTTTCCTCGATCACGCGTTCCAGCATGGAGACGGCAAAGGTCACGCCCGCCGCTTTGATCGCCTGCAAATCATTCGGCGCGATGAGCCATGGCTTTCTGGCGTCGCGGTGATCGGGCGGGGTATTGGCCAAAATCGCCTCAAGCGAGCCAAAAGGCTCGCCTTTGGCCGCGCGCAAGGCCGCCGCAGGATCGGCCTGTTCGCACAAGTCGCTCATGGTAGGGAAGGTTGTGGAAACATCAAACACCCCATCGGCACGGATGGCAACGACGGATGGACCCTCAACATCGGGCCGAAAAACCCGTCCAGCAAGAACACCAGCAAAGCCGTCATCCGGCAATGTATTTGCAGGGGTTAGCGTTATAGAGGTCATTGAGTGTTCCTTCCCGAGCGATTCTTAATTTTTGAACAAAGACAATCGCGGGCTTTTAGCCTCAATGCAAGGTTTGGGCAGTCATGCAAGAAGGATGATTTAGAAAACCTTGCGAAAATCGGATGTTTCGCCCACCATGTATCGAGGCCTTATAATCCAAGATCAATTGGCCGCAAAAAATTTTTGGAGAACGCCATGAACGCCCCTATTGCCAACGCCCCCCGTTTTGTCCGGTTGAATGCGGCCGATACCGTTGTCACCGCCGTCGACCCGATTGAGCCGGGGGCTGTCATTCATGGCGCTACCGCCAAAGTCCGTATCCCGCGCGGCCACAAAATGGCGATCACAGCCATGCCGCAAGGCGCACCGATCATCAAATTCGGCCAGATCATCGGCTTTTCATTGAATGGCATCGCGCCGGGCGAGTGGGTGCATGAGCATAATGTCGTAATGCATGATTTCGAGCGCGATTATCGCTTTGCCGAAGATGCCCGCAACGAAGAAATTCTGCCCTTAAGCCAACAGGCCACCTTTGAAGGCTTCCGCCGCGCCAATGGCTCGGTTGGAACGCGCAATTATATCGCCATCCTGACATCCGTGAACTGCTCGGCCTCGGTGGCGCGCTTTATTGCCGAAGAGATGAACCGCTCAGGCCTGTTAAACGAGTATCCCGGCATTGATGGCATCATCCCGCTGGTGCAAGGCGGCGGGTGCGCGATTGATGTGAAGGGCGAAGGCTACGAGGTTTTGAAGCGCACACAATGGGGCTATGCCACCAACCCGAATGTTGCGGGCGTGCTGATGGTCGGCCTTGGCTGCGAAGGCTTCCAGATCGGGCGCTGGAAAGAGGCCTATAACATCGTGGAAAGCGATATTTTCCGCACCATGACCATTCAGGAAACGGGCGGCACAAAAAAGACCGTTGCCGCCGGGGTCGATGCGGTCAAAACCATGTTGCCGATAGCCAATAAAGCCAAGCGCGAAACAATCCCCGCTTCCGAATTGATGCTCGCTCTGCAATGCGGCGGGTCGGATGGCTATTCCGGTATTACAGCGAACCCGGCGCTTGGCGCGGCAGTGGACGAACTCGTTCGCCACGGCGGCACGGCCATTCTCTCCGAGACGCCGGAAATTTACGGTGCCGAACATCTCCTCACCCGCCGCGCCGCCAACAAAGCCATCGGTGAAAAACTCGTCGACCGCATCCACTGGTGGGAGGATTACACGCGTCGCAACAAAATGGAGATGAACAACAACCCATCCCCCGGCAACAAGCTCGGCGGCTTGACCACGATCTTGGAAAAATCGCTCGGCGCAGCCGCCAAGGGCGGCACCACAACCATGACTGGCGTTTATGAATACGCCGAAAAGGTCGACGCCAAGGGCTTCGTGTTCATGGATACCCCCGGCTATGATCCCGTCTCCGCCACGGGCCAAGTGGCAGGCGGCGCGAATATCTTGTGCTTCACTACAGGCCGCGGCTCCGCTTACGGCTGCAAGCCTACCCCTTCGATCAAACTCGCCACCAATTCCGAAGTCTACCGCAAAATGACCGACGATATGGACATCAATTGCGGTGATATCCTCGATGGCGTGTCGATCGAAGAAAAGGGCAAAGAGATTTTCGCGAAGGTGTTGGAGGTTGCCTCTGGTACACGCTCCAAGTCAGAAGAATTGGGCTATGGCGATGCCGAGTTTGTACCTTGGACGATTGGGGCGACGATGTGAGGGGACATTACGTCTTTCTTGACAAAACTACGGATAAGCCGTATCCAAATGCAAGACGATGATTTTGAATGGGACGATGCAAAGGCGGCGTCCAACCTTGAAAAACATAAGGTCAGTTTTGATGCTGCCCGGCATGTTTTTGCCGACGTGTTTGCCTTCGAGCAGATTGACGAACGATATGTTTACGGAGAGCCGCGCTATACGATCATTGGCATGGTAGAAAACCGACTTTTAATGGTGGTCTATACCGAAAAAGAGGGAAGAATTCGCCTCATTTCCGCACGCGCGCCCGAACCGTTTGAAAGACGCAGATATCATGAGCACAACAACCGATAAGACAATTCATGACTGGACCCGTTTTGATGCGATGACCGATGCCGAGCGCCACGCCGCTGCATTGAGCGATCCCGATAATCCGCCTCTGACGGAGGAGGATTTCAACCGCATGAAGCGCACCCCTCAGGTAAAGATCATTCGTCGTGCGCTTCGTTTGTCGCAGGAGGAATTTTCCGGACGCTTTCACATCCCGCTCGGTACGCTGCGCGATTGGGAACAAGGTCGCAAAGAACCCGACACCGCCGCCCGTGCGTATCTCAAAGTGATTAGTAGCAACCCCCAAGTGGTTATGGATGCGTTGCAGGCAGTCCCCTGACCATGCGTCTTCTTATTCAGCGCAATGAGTGATGATTGTTGGCGAACAGGGTAAGTAGCGACGGCGCACAATTTTATGGTGTAAAATTCCAAGAGGTATGGCAGACTTACTCTATGATGATGATGAGACCTCCGCGTGACCCAATCCTTGCACGCTTTCGCGCGGCTCTGACCGAGACCTATCGTGATCGGCTGTCCCGTGCTGTGTTGTTCGGTTCGCGTGCGCGAGGAGAGGCGGAACCGGATTCCGATTACGACATTGCCGTCTTTTTACGCGACATGCCTAACCGCTTCGAGGAGATGAGCCGACTTGCTGATATCAGCACTTATCTTCTCTACGAAACCGGTAGTGTCATTCACGCCTTGCCCTATCAGGCAACAACCTACAACGACCCGCGTATGCCTTTGATGCACGAAATCCGCGCGGAGGGCCGCGATTTATGAAGCCCCAGACAGGCGCATTTCTTGAAAAAGCGAATGAGCTTCTCGCACAGGCCAAAACAATGCTGGACGTGGGTTTGAATGAGGCTGCGGGGCGTACAGCTTATACATATCTGGATTTCACATAGCCCGCACTTCACCTTTAAGAACATTTTTTGTGCTTCAATAGACTACAATCTCCATGACTTTCTTCTCCCTTTCGTGTAACATGTTACCAAACGGAGACTCCCATGCCACGCACAACCCAAAACCCTGTTTCCCCGCCTAAGCGTATGGCTTCCTATCGCCAGAGGATGCGGGCGGCTGGATTACGGCCTGTTCAAATTTGGGTGCCCGACACGCGTACGCCGGATTTTGCCGAAACCTGCCGACGACAGGCACGTGCCGTTGCCGCTCACGATCCGGCGGGCGATGAAATCATGCGCTTTGTCGCCAGTGTCTATGAATGGCCGGAGCCGTGATCCAGCGGGGACAATTCGTTACGGTTGCGACGACGGGCGATTACGGCAAACCGCGCCCCGCCCTTGTGGTGCAAAGCAATTTGTTTGCTGAGCTTCCCTCTGTGGTGATTTGCCCGCTAACAACGACGCTACGCGACGATGCCGACCAGTTTCGGCTTAAGGTTACGCCATCACCTCAAAACGGTTTGCGCGAACCCTCCCAAATCTCTATCGACAAAATCACCGTTGTTCCCTCGGTCAAGATTGGCAGCGTAATTGGCATGGCCGATGATGCACTAATGCTGCGAGTCAATCGCGCTCTTGCTCTGTTTTTGAGTATCGTATGATTTACGGCAATATCCGCGTATCGGTAGACGGGCTGAGCATGAAAGATAAGGGATAATCCCGCAGCTACCTCACTTCCCCACCCCATTCAACGCGTTCGCCAACGCAAACTCGTCCTTGCCCGAGTTTTGCGCGATTGTGTTGAGCGGATCACTCGCATTTGCCGCTGTAAATCCGGCGGTTTTCAGCGCTTCGACGAGCTTCTCCGTGCTTACGCCAAACAGCGGGGCGATGTGATCGGCGGTGTTTTCGGTGATCGTATGGACAAGCGCGAATTGCGGCGGGCCATCGGGGCGGCTAGTGCTACCCGTTGGGATGACAAAGGCAAGAGCGGCTAAAAGCGACACGCCAACCGCCACCGCAAAAGCGGGCTTTTTGAAGTAAAGCTTCATCGGCTTCCAATTGCGCCAGAAATGCAAGACAAACGGGACAATCAGCACCATGCTGAGCCATTCATGCATCCCGCGAAAGGCTCCCGTGCCGACATGGATAAACAAAGCGACGCCTGAGACGAGGGAAATGATAAAGAGGCCCGTAATCAACGGGGTGGCATAACGCTGCAAAAGACTGGGCATGATAGGCTCCATCGGATTGAAATAAGGATCAATATTTAAGAATTTCGATCCAAGGGCCGCGACAATCAAATTAATTTTTTGCAATGCAGCATTAATTTTTGCAATGCAACAAATTACGAAATAAACGCGCAGCTATAACCTTTCAATGCGTCGCCATATACCCTGCGACCAGCAACTCTGCCGTCGCCGGATTACACGCCATCGGGATGTCATACACGAGCGCCAAGCGGGTGAGCGCTTTCACATCCACATCATGCGGGTGGGGCGAGAGAGGGTCGACGAAAAACACCAGCCCGTCGATTTTACCCTCCGCAATCAGCGCGCCGATTTGCTGGTCGCCGCCCATTGGGCCGCTTTTCATCCGCTCGATCACGAGTTCCGGGCAGCGTTCCAAAATGCGGCTACCTGTTGTTCCGGTGGCGACAATATCGCAAAGCGCCAGATTGTCGCGGTGCTTATCCGCCCAATCCACCATGCGGGCTTTCATTTGATCATGGGCGATGAGCGCAAGTTTAAAGCGGGCCATGGCGATGGTTCCTTTTAACGAAGATGATGCTGCCACCATAAAGCGCTATGGTGATTTTCGAAAGCATCTCCATCGCTGGCCGTTTATCATAAAAAAGTGGCTTCACGCGTCGCTTACGCCGTGCCATGTTCAAGCATAGGCAGCCCCGTCGGGTTGCATGATTGATAAAGAGGGGAGATTTCCATGCGTTCCTTTATTCTTGGTGCGATGATGACGGCAGGCCTGACGCTCGCCGCTCATGCCGACACCATCAAGCCAGCAATTGTCTATGATCTTGGCGGCAAATTCGATAAATCCTTCAATGAAGGCGTGTTCCACGGTGCTGAAGCCTTCCAGAAATCCTCGGGCATCGAGTTCCGCGATTTCGAAATTCAAAATGACGCCCAGCGCGAGCAGGCGCTTCGTCGTTTTGCCAAAGACGGCTTTTCGCCGATCTTAGCAGTAGGCTTCAGTCAGGCCTCGGCGGTTGAAAAGGTCGCCAAAGAATTTCCCGATACGAAATTCTCGATCATCGACATGGTGGTTGATGCACCGAATGTGCAGTCGATTGTGTTTAAAGAGCAGGAAGGCTCTTTCCTCGTCGGCCTCTTGGCCGCCAAAGCCTCTAAATCCGGCAAAGTGGGCTTTGTCGGCGGCATGGATATCCCGCTGATCCGGCGTTTTGCCTGCGGCTATGTGCAGGGTGTTAAATACGCCAATCCGAAGGCTGAGGTTCTCCAAAATATGACTGGCACCACGGGTGCGGCATGGAATGATCCGGTGAAGGGTGCGGAACTCGCCAAATCGCAAATTGATCGGGGGGTCGATGTCGTCTATCACGCCGCCGGCGGCACGGGTGTTGGCGTTCTTCGCGCTACCGCTGATGCAGGCAAGCTTGGAATCGGCGTTGATTCAAACCAAAACGGTATGCATCCCGGCAAGGTTTTAACCTCCATGTTGAAGCGCGTCGATAACGCCACGATCGCCTCGTTCCAAGCCGCGAAAGACGGCACTTGGAAGCCGGGCATCAGCGTTTTGGGCCTCAAAGAAAACGGTGTCGGCTGGGCGTTGGATGACAACAACAAGGCGCTGATTACGGCGGATATGAAAGCGGCGGTTGATGCAGCAACGGCGGATATCGCGTCGGGCAAAATCACCGTCCACGATTATATGTCAGACAGCAAGTGTCCCGACTGATGGATAAAGGGGCGGGCCAAGCGCCCGCCATTGCCCTTTCCGGCATTGATAAACGCTTCGGCGAGGTTCGCGCCAACAACAACGTGAACCTCACCGTCTTAAGCGGCTCCGTACACGGAATCGTCGGCGAAAACGGCGCGGGGAAATCAACCCTGATGTCGATCCTCTACGGCTTTTACGAAGCCGACCGTGGCACCATCCATATTCATGGGCGAGAAGTCCGCATCCGCTCGCCGAAAGAGGCCATCGCGGTTGGTATCGGCATGGTGCATCAGCATTTCATGCTGGTCGAACCGTTAAGCGTCATCGACAATGTGATGCTGGGGGCAGAAGGCGGCGCGATGCTTGCCAAGGGCGAAGCGGAGATGTGCGCAGCACTCGCCCAACTCGCGCAAACCTATGGCTTGGTGATCAATCCCGATGCGATTGTCGGCGATCTTCCCGTCGGCCTGCAACAACGCGTTGAAATTCTAAAGGCGCTGGTGCGGGGTGCTGATATTCTCATCTTGGACGAACCAACGGCCGTGCTCACACCCGATGAAGCCGAGCAGCTTTTCGTGCTGCTGCGCACGCTCGCAGACCAAGGCAAAACCGTGATCCTCATCACGCATAAACTCAACGAAATCATGGCCGTTACCGATCATGTCTCGGTGATGCGCCGCGGCGAGATGGTAGCAACGCTCACAACCACCGAGACGTCGCCCGCGCAACTGGCCGATCAAATGGTCGGTCGCCACGTTTTGCTGGATATTGCCAAAGGCCCCGCCAAATTAGGCCCTGTGCGCTTAAGCGTCGAACATCTCGTTATCCGCGATGCCCATGCGTCCTTGCGGGTGAAAGATGTTTCGTTTAATATTCGAGCGGGCGAAATTCTGGGTCTTGCGGGTGTCGCGGGCAATGGCCAGAGCGAGCTTTTGGAAGCGCTCGCGGGCATTGTCACCCCCACCCTTGGCAGCATTAAACTCGACGGCCAAGACCTCATTACGCTGGCTCCAACACCCGCTGAAAGGCGTGAACAAGGCGTGTTGCACATCCCCGAAGACCGTCAACGCATGGGCCTTGTGCCAGCGTTCAGCGCGGCGGAGAGCATGATCTTAGGCTTCCAGTCGGATCACGCTTTTGGTGCAGGCCCGCTGCTCTCAACCGCTGCCATCCAAACCCATACCGCGAAAGAAATGGATCTCTATGATATCCGCCCACGCAATGCCTCGCTCAAGACGGCCAAATTCTCCGGCGGCAATCAGCAGAAAATCGTTCTCGCGCGCGAGATCGAGCATCACCCGAAAGTGCTTCTCGTCGGCCAACCCACGCGCGGGGTCGATGTCGGTGCCATCGAGTTCATCCACAAGCGCCTGATTGCGCTGCGTGATGCGGGGGTTGCTATTCTGCTGGTTTCCGTCGAACTCGATGAAATCATGAGTCTATCGGACCGCATCATCGTGATGTGCGGCGGTGTGATTACGGGTGAGCGCACACCGGAAACAACCAATGATCGCGACCTCGGCTTGCTCATGGCAGGCGTGATGGAGCGCGCTGCATGAGCACGCCGATTGAAATCCCCAAATGGGCCGATGTGAGCCTAGTTCCCATCCTCGCGGTGATCGTCGCCTTTGTCGTCGCAGGCCTCGTGGTGCTCGGCATTGGCGAGAACCCCGTCAAAGC
>Ga0316217_10005600_pt1 | contig 12926 bp, 8 predicted proteins | sample 1anoAmetaG_FD_203633 | JGI IMG/M metagenome (GOLD analysis project Ga0316217, IMG submission 203633) | Freshwater microbial communities from Trout Bog Lake, Wisconsin, USA - 1anoA | ecosystem: Environmental > Aquatic > Freshwater > Lake > Hypolimnion/Profundal zone | place: USA: Wisconsin...
GAGGCTCGCCGAGGAAAAGAAAAAGAACCGGAAAGCTGGACGCCATGATCGGGGTGGCTCATGGGTTTATTCGGCAATTGTTATTTTGTTACAGTGCCTAATCCTTCACCGGCTTCCTGGGGCCGGCCTTGCGCGCCGCCCCGGCGGGCTTGGAGAGGGGGCGCGGGGAACCGGTGCCGGTGCGCGGCCGGGACACGGTGGCGCCGGCGGGCTTGGAGAGCGGGCGCGGGGAGCCGGTGCCTGGGCGCGGCGCGCTCGGCTTCGCGGCGGGGCCTCCCGGCCTCAGGTCGAAGGACCGGGGCCGGGCGGGACGGGATTCCGGCTCCTCGGAGAACTTCTCCGAGCGCTTGCGCCGCTCGACCTTGCGCTCCTTGCTGATCTTGGGCTTGTACAGGTCCGCCTCGCCGGTGAGGCCGGCGTCGGCGCGCACCACCCGGCGGACGTTGCGCAGGACCTTCAGCACGTTCTCCATGTCGGCGGGCATCGGCGCGGTCACGGTGATGGTCTCTTCGGTGACCGGATGGCGGAAGCCGAGCAGCTCGGCGTGCAGGGCCTGCCGGTCGAGCTGGTCGCTGGGGACGCCGTAGACCTGGTCGCCCAGGAGCGGGAAGCCCCGCTCGGCGAACTGGACCCGGATCTGGTTCCGGCGGCCGGTCTCGAGCTTGACTTCCACCACGGTGTGGCCCGGGAGGCGTTCCAGCACCCGGTAGTGGGTGACGGCCAGCTTGGCGCCCTTGATGTCGTGCTTGGCGTGGGAGTTCTCGGGGACCACGGTCATCTTCAGGGACTTGCGCTCCACCAGCTTGTCGGAGAGGGTGCCGGCGTTCTCGGGCAGCTCGCCCACCAGGATCGCCAGGTAGATCCGGCGGAGATGGTGCTCTTCGAAGATGTTCTTCAGGCCGTTCAGGGCCTCGGGGGTCTTGGCGAAGACCAGGACGCCGGAGGTGTAGCGGTCCAGCCGGTGGGCGATGAACAGGTGGAAGCGCTTGAAGCCGCGCCGCCGGTAATGGTCGGTGATGGCCTCGGCCAGGCAGGGGTCCTGGTGGTTGTCGGCGGGGACCGTGAGCAGCCCCGCGGGCTTGTTCACGAACACCAGGTGCTTGTCCTCCCAGAGGATCTCGAAGGGGGTGCCGGCGGACTTGCTGGGCCGGGGCAGCACGTTGTAGACGATGTCCGGATCGAAGCTCACCTCCACCGCGTCCTCGCCCTGGAGCCGGTGGCCGTAGGTCTGGACCGTCTGGCCATTGACCTTGACGCAGCCGCCGTCGATCAGGCCCTTGGCCTGCCGGTGGCTGATCTTGAGTTTCGAGTGCAGCTCGGTGGCAAGGGCTGCGCCTTGCACCGCGACCTTCCAGGTCTCGTTCGAACGGGCCATGCTTTCCTCCAGTGCCCGGCGTCCTTGAAAACGCTGAGCGATCCCTCAGTGGATCATTGAAATCCTTGAAAATCAAGGGCTATTTGCCGGGGGACGCCAGCGCGGCCGGGACTCAGGCTTCCAGGAGGGCGGCCAGCTCCGCCTCCCAGGCCCGCTGCAGATCGGCCATCTTCAGCCCCCTGCCCTTGCCCGGAGCAGCCTGGAGCAGGCCCTGGGCGGAGGGGTGGGGCAGGCCGCTCAGCTGGAAGGCCGGCGCGCCCTCCAGCTGCCGGAACAGCCACTGGGCCCGCCGGCCCAGGGTGATCACCCGCAGGGTGCCCGGGCACCGCTCCGCGGCCGCGCTGAGCTCCGACCGGATCCGGCCGAGGTTGGCCGGGTTCCGGAGTTCCGCGTCGGTGGGAGCCCGGAAGGTCTGGAGGTCCCTGCTCGGGCAGAACGGGAAGGCGTTGCTGAGGGCCGAGCCCCGGAGCACCGGGAACAGTCCGCTTTCCCGGAAGGTGGCGCCGTCCCAGGCCGGGTAGGCCTCCGGGGGGACCTGGGCCAGCCCCGCCGCCTCCAGGGCGCGGTAGACCAGGATCCCGGCCCGGTCCCCCCAGAAGGGGACGCCGCTCTGGTCCGCGCCCCGGGGGCCGGGGGCCTCGCCGAACAGCATGACCCGGACCGGACCGGAGGGAGGGTAGAGTGGAGGAACCTGGGTTTGAAGAATCCGAGACATATGGCATTAGATTGCCAGATGCCTATCTTGGGTACAGACATTTTGATCGGAAGGAGGCAGCTATGAGTGGGGCACCCGTCCTGGCACCGGAAGCCAAAGGGGTGGGGGATTGGGACCGGTGGACTTCAGCCCCGGAAGCCCTCCCTGCGTGGGATCTTGAATCGTCGCCTCGTTTATATGAGGCGGATCTGGATGATCCCCAATCCTTCCATCGACGGTTGGTCGACTGGCTGATGAATCAGAAATAAATTAACAATTTATTTGATTGCCTGCCCGCATCCGCCCTTTCGTCGTCCATCCGCCCCACTTCCCGGTCAACCCCGGGAAGTTTTTTGAATAGTTCAACGTACAGGTTCCCCCATTCCGGCCTTTGTTGGTCCAGGGATAGGGCTTGCGTGCGCAAGCCCTTTCCCGAGCCGATTCCAGACCGCTCATCCCGGCAGTGCTCCGCCCGACAACTCCGGGACTTCTATTGACCTGATCAAGGAAGCGGGCGGAGCGCTCCCTCATTGCGCCCCTCCCTCCGTGGGCGAAGCACAGCCAACCTGCGCGAGATGAGCCCGGTTCGGGAAAGTGCTTGCGCACGCAAGCGCTTCTCCAGGACCGCTACGGGCGGAATGGGGGGACCCGTCCGCACACCAGGCGAGAGCCCCCCCCTCCTGGAGTCAGACGGCGAAGTAGCGGGCCTGGGGGTGCCAGGCCACCAGGGCGGAGGTGGTGTACTCCGGGTCCATCTGGAACTGTTCGGAGATCTCCACCCCGATGGTCCCCCCGCCCAGAAGTTCCAGCAGGGTGGCGTTGCCCTCGAGGTCCGGGCAGGCCGGGTAGCCGAAGGAGTAGCGGGAGCCCTGGTAGCCCTGGTTGAACAGCTGGCGCAGCTGCGGGGCGTCGTGGCCGTGGATGCCCAGTTCGCGCCGGATCGTGCCGTGCAGGCGTTCGGCATAGGCCTCGGTGAGCTCCGTGGCCAGGCCGTGGAACAGGAAATAGTCGGAATACTGGTCCGTGCGGTACAGCTCGGCCGCCAGTTCCGCGGCCTTCCGGCCCAGGGTGACCAGCTGCACGGGCAGCACGTCGAAGCGCCCGCCGGAGGCGGGCTCGAAGAAATCGGCGATGCACAGGCGCCGTCCCTGGTCCTGGCGGGGGAAGGCGATCCGGGCCAGGACCGTGGACCGGTCCGGGGCGTAGACCGCCAGGCGGTCCCCTTCGGCCCGGGCCGGGAAATAGCCATAGAGGGCCCGGGGTTCGAGCAGGCCTTCGGCCAGGATCCGCTCCTTCCAGGACGCCAGCAGCGGTTCCGCCTTCAGCCTCAGCACCGATTCGAAGGCCTCGTCGCTGAGCTTGCCCTGGGTGAACGACCACCGGTTCCGGATCACCACGAACGAGTCCAGGAATTCGAAGATCTCCGGCACCGATTGGCCGGCCTCGCGCACGCCCCAGAACGGCGGTTCAGGGAGGTCCAGCCCGCGCTTCACCCAGGTGCTCTGGCCGTCCGCGGACAGCGGGGTGGGCGCGGCGCCCCGGTGGATGACCTTGATGCCGGGAGCCTCCTGGACCAAGGCCGCGGGCTGCGGGCCCGAGCCGATGATGGCGTCCATGTGCCTGAGTCCCTCGAACGCGTCCTCGGCATACAGGACCTTGCCGCTGTAGGCGTTCTGGCACTGCTCGGCGACGAAGTCCCGGGTCAGGGCGGCGCCGCCCAGGATGACCGGGATGCGCAGGCCCAGCTCTTCCATGTAGGCCAGGTTGTCGCGCATCACCGTGGTGGATTTCACCAGCAGGCCGGACAGGCCGATGGCGTCCGCCGGGAACCCCTCCAGGGCGGCCAGGATGCTCTCCACCGGCTGCTTGATGCCCAGGTTCAGCACTTCGTAGCCGTTGTTGGACAGGATGATCTCCACCAGGTTCTTGCCGATGTCGTGGACATCGCCCTTGACCGTGGCCAGGACGACCCGGCCCTTGGTGGACGAGGATTCCTTGGGCAGGTGCGGTTCGATCCGCTTGACCGCCGCCTTCATGGCCTCGGCGCTCTCCAGCACGAACGGCAGCTGCATCTCGCCGGCGCCGAAGCGCTCGCCCACGATCCGCATGGCGTCCAGCAGGACCCGGTTGATCAGCTCGAGCGGGGGCACGGTCTTCAGCGCCAGGTCCACGTGCTCCAGGATGCGCCGCTTCTCGCCGCCCAGGATGTCGCGCTTGAGCAGCTCCTCCACCGGCAGGTCCTCGCCGGCGTCTTCGGGGGCCTGCTGGCCGGGCCCGTCGCCGAACAGGGCCATGGCGACCTTGAGCGGGTCGTAGCCTTCGCGCCTGCGGTCGAAGATCAGGTCCTCGACGGCCCCGCGCTGGGCGGCGGGAATCTGGGCCACCGGGATCACCTTGGCCGAGTTGAAGATGGCCAGGTCCAGGCCGGCCTTCACGGCGTGGTAGAGCATGAGCGCGTTCAGCACGTGCCGGACCCGCGGGTTCAGGCCGAAGCTGACGTTGCTCACCCCGAGGATGGTCAGCACCCCGGGGAAGCTCTCCTTGATCAGCCGGATCGCCTCGAGGGTGGCCATGGCCGAGCCGCGGAAGGTCTCGTCGCCGCTGCCCAGGGTGAAGGTCAGCGGGTCGATGATGAGGTCCGCCGGATTGAACCCGTACTCGCCCACCACCAGGCCGTACAGGCGCCGGGCCACGGCCAGCTTGCGTTCGGCGGTGTGGGCCATGCCCGCCTCGTCGATGGTGAGCGCCACCACCGAGGCCCCGTAGGTGCGGCAGAGGTCAAGCACCTTCCGGGCCCGGCCTTCGCCGTCCTCGAAATTGATGGAATTGACCACGCACTTCCCCGGGGCGTTCTGCAGCGCGCACTCCAGCACCGGCACTTCGGTGGAGTCGATCATGAGCGGGAGCATGACCTGGGGGACGGCCTTCCTGAGGAATGCCAGCATGTCCCTGGCCTCGTCCCGGCCCACGTAGGCCACGCAGACGTCCAGCATGTGCGCCCCTTCCCGCTGCTGGTCGCGGGCGATCTCCACCAGGCCATCGTAGTCCTCCCTGGCCAGGAGATCGCGGAACCGCTTGGAGCCGTTGGCGTTGGTCCGCTCGCCGACGATCAGGGGGGCGGGCTCCTGGCGCAGGGCGACGCTCTGGTACAGGCTCGAGACCGAGCGTTCCTGCTGCGGGGTGCGGTGGGTCAGGCCGGCGCCGCCCAGCCGGCTGCGCAGGGCGCGGATATGCTCCGGGGTGGTGCCGCAGCAGCCGCCGACGATGTTGAGGCTGAATTTCCGGGCCAGCTGGGCCACCTTGTCGGCGAACGGTTCCGGCCCCAGCGGGTAGACCAGGGCGCCGTCCAGGTTCACCGGCAGGCCGGCGTTGGGCAGGCAGCTGAGGCTGAACGGGGACATCTCGGCCAGGGTCTGGAGGGGCGCGTGCATCTCGTCGGGCCCGGTGCCGCAGTTCAGGCCGAGCACATCGATCCCCAGCATCTCCACCGAGGTGAGCACGGCCTGGATCTCGGTGCCCAGCAGCAGGGTCCCGGTGGTCTCCACCGTGGCCTGCACCCAGACCGGGCAGGACCGCCCCAGCTGGGCCATGGCCGCCCGGGCGGCCCGCACCGCGCACTTGATCTGGCCGAGGTCCTGGGACGTCTCGATCAGGATGGCGTCCACCCCGCCGGCCACCAGCCCGCGCATCTGGGCCAGACAGCTGGCATACAAGCCGGCGTAATCGATGTGGCCCAGAGTCAACAATTTGGTGCCAGGGCCCACCGAGCCGATCACGTAGCGGCGCTGGTCATAGGACCGCGCCACCTCCAGGGCCAGCTTCGCCGCCGCGAGGTTCAGCTGCTCGGCCCGCTCCGGGATGCCGAATTCCGCCAGCACCACCTGGTTGGCGCCGAAGGTGTTGGTCTCCACCGCGTCGGCGCCGGCGTCCAGGTAGGCGGCATGGATCTCCCGGATCCAGTCCGGGCGCCGCTCGTTCAGCAGCTCCATGCAGCCTTCCAGGGTGGTGCCGCCGAAATCGTCCACGCTGGGCTTGCGGGCCAGGATCTGGGTGCCCATGCCGCCGTCCAGCAGCAGCACCCGTTCCAGAAGCGTAGAGGCGAGTGTGGTCATGAGTCGATCCCCAGGTATTCCAGATCCAGATCCCCTTCGACCGCCACCTGGCAGGCCAGCCGGTGGTCCCCGGGGGCTTCCAGGCCCTGGAGGAAATCCCTTTCCTCCGCGCCCGCGGCCGAACAGTGCTCCAGCCCGGCGAGCACCCTGATCCGGCAGGTGCCGCAGGAGCCGCTGCGGCAGCCGAAGGTGATGTCGGCCCCGGCGGCGTCGGCGATGGCCTGCAGCGGGGTGCCCCAGGGCGCCTCCACCAGCAGGTCCTCGGGCAGGAACCGCACCCGCACCGGTCCGGGCCCGCTCACCGGCCGCCCCCTGCGCCCAGCAGGGAGTCCAGCAGCTCGACCTGGCCCATGGGGGCCGAGAGCTGCAGTCCCCGCACCGCCGGGCGCACCTTGGCGATGATCTCCTGGGCGATGGCGATGCCCTCCTGCAGCTGGTCGTCGGCCGAGGTCCACCGGGCCATGCGCGCCAGGATCGCCGGCGGGACCCGCACGCCGGGCACCTCGTTGGCCATGAACTCGGCGTTGCGCAGGCTCTTCAGCGGCCAGATCCCGGCGATCACCGGAATCCCCAGCGGCACGGCGAAATCCAGGAACTTGAACAGGGCGTCGGGGTCGAAGATCGGCTGGGTGATGGCCCACTCGGCCCCGGCCTCGACCTTGTAGCGGAACCGCTGCAGCTCCCGGTCCATGTCCAGCGCCACCGGGTTGGCGCCCACCCCGACGCTGAACCGGGTCGGCACGCCGATGTCGCTGCCGCCCAGGTCCAGGCCGCGGTTCAGCTGGCTGACGATGTTCACCAGGCCGATGGCGTCCACGTCGAACACCGCGGTGGCGGTGGGGTAGGGACCCAGCTTCGGGGGATCGCCGGTGATCGCCAGCACGTTCTGCAGTCCCAGCCCCGCGGCGCCCAGCAGGTCGCTCTGGATGCCCAGCAGGTTCCGGTCCCGGCAGGCGAAGTGCATGAGCGTCTCCATGCCGACCCGGCGCTGGATGATCACCGCCGTGGCCAGGGCCGACATGCGGGCCATGGCCCTGGGGCCGTCGGGAATGTTGATGGCGTCCACCCCCCGGTCCCGGCAGTGCTCGGCCTTCTCCACCAGCTTGTCGGCCGAGGTGCCCTTGGGCGGCACCAGTTCCACCGAGATGACGAAGCCGCCGTCCGCCAGCTTGCGGCTGAAGGCGCTGCGATCGGCCGTGGGCACCCCCGGATGGGGCAGTTCCGGCTCCGCCCCCGACCGCTCGCTGGTGCCCTCCACGAAAGCCCGCTCCTGGCGCAGCGCGCCGCGCATGGAACGGATGTGGGCCGCGCTGGTGCCGGCGTCGCCGCCCACCGCCCGGGCCCCCAGCTGGAACGCCTGGCGGGCGAATTCCCCGAGGTACTCCGGGCTGGCCATGTAGAGCAGGCGGCCGTCCACCACCCTCGGCAGGCCGGCGCTGGGCTGCAGGATGAGCGGGCAGGAGGTCACGGTCTTGAAGCGCTTGAGCAGGTCCAGCAGGGGAGCGGGGCCGCTGCCGCCGTTGACGCCCACCAGGGCGGCGCCCCAGTCGGACAGCTTGCGGATGTACCACTCCGGTTCGGTGCCGTAGAGCGTCTGGCCCTCGTCGTTGGGGGTCATCATGGCCGCCACCGGCAGGGCGCAGACCTGCTGGATGGCCAGGATGGCCTGCTGGATCTCGTTGAGGTCGGCGAAACTCTCCAGGACGAACAGGTCCACGCCACCGTCCAGCAGCGCCCGGGCCTGCTCCGCGAAGTAGCCCTGGGCCTCCTGGAACGAGGTCGGGCCCCAGGGTTCGATCCGCACGCCCAGCGGCCCGATGGCCCCGGCAACCCAGCCGGGAGCGCCGTCCTGGAGCACGCTCCGGGCCAGCTCGGCGCCGCTCCGGTTGATCTCCACCAGTTTCTCCGCCAGGCCGTAGCCCTGCAGCTTCAGCTGGTTGGCCGCCCAGGTGTTGGTGGTGATGACCTGGGCGCCCCCGGCCCGGAACTCCTCGTGGATGGTGCGCACCAGGTCCGGGGAGGTCAGGTTGGCCTCGTCGAAGGAGCGGTTGATGTACACCCCCCGCTCGTACAGGACGGTGGGTGTCGATCCGTCGAACAGGAAACATTGACCCGATTTGAGAGCTTCAGCGAAATCAGTGGTCATGAGAGGGCAACTTTCTCGACGCAATGTCGGTGGAGTTTGGGAACAAGTTCACCCAGCCGGTTTTCAGGGATCAGGAACGCGAGCGAAACGCCAGTGTCTCCAGCAAGAATGGCCGCAATGGGCTCCCCGTCCAAGGGGGCCAGGAGGGCCAGGGCCTGCCCGGGGACCGCCTTGAGCCCTTCCCCGACCAGGGCGACCACAGCCCAGCCCCGCTCCAGGGCCAGTCCCGAGTCCCCGAGTTCCGCCAGCGCGGCTTCCGCCGCCGCCGTCTCGGCCCGGGCCACCAGCAGGCCGCCGTCCGGAGTGGCCAGCAGTCCGTAGAGCGAGGCGCCGGCCTCCTGCAGCCGGGTGGCGGCCTGGAACAGCCGTTCGAACAGACCGGACTCCTGGGCCGGGGGCAGGCGCAGGCAGCAGACCCCCTCCTTGTAGGCGACCGAGGTGATCTCTCCGGGTTCTCGCCGGGGCGCCTGCGCCCGGATCTCGGTCCGGCCGCCGGTGGGCCGGTGGGTGTTCGCCACCAGCAGCCGCAGCCCCGACCGGCTGACCGGCGCCAGGGAATCCGGGTGCAGCACCTTGGCGCCGAAGGCCGACAGGGCCGAGGCTTCGCGCAGGCTCATGACCGGGATGAGCCGGGCCTCGGGCACCAGGCTCGGATCGGCGCTGAGGATTCCGTCCACGTCGGTCCATATCTGCACTTCCGATGCGCCAAGGGCTTCCCCGAGCAGGGTCGCGCTGGTGTCGGAGCCGCCCCGGCCCAGGGTGGTGACCGCGCCGCCGGCCGTGGCGCCCAGGAAGCCCTGGGTCACCCAGAGGCCGCCCCCGTCCAGGGCCTCCCTCCAGCTTGCGCAGGCGGCCAGCAGCGCGGCCCGGTCCGGACGGGCGCGGCCGTGGCGGTCATCGGTGCGCATCACTTCCAGCACGTCCCGGAATCCGGCGGCCCGGCCCCGCTGGCGCAGCAGGGCCGCCAGCAGGTGGGCGGCCAGGGTCTCGCCCACGGCCATGGCCGCGTCCCGGGACCGGGGCGAGGCTTCGCCCACCAGCCTCATCCCCTTCAGCAGATCCGCCAGGGACTGGAACAGCGGCTGCCAGTGCGGCCGGAGCGCCGGTTCGAGGCCGAACGCCCCGGCCAGGGCCCAGTGCCGTACCTCGATGGCCGACTGGAGCCGGTCCGTCTCGGCCAGCTCGCCCCGGGCCGAGGCGGCCATGGCGCCCATCAGCAGGTCGGTGCCGCCGCCCAGGGCCGAGACCACCACCAGGCCGCCCGCGGGCAGTTCCTGGTCGATGATGGCCGCGCAGCGGCCGAGGGCCTCCGCGGTGCCGATGCTGGTCCCTCCGAACTTCAGAATTTTCAAGGTCCTACCTCCAAACGCGGGTTCCTGGCCGGTTCCGTGAGCAGGGCGGAAAAAGAACAGCGGGGGGCCCGATCATGGATCGGGCCCCCCGCTGTTTGTGTTCTGTTTGACAGTCACATCCGTTCGGTATCTATCCGGCGTAGCCGCCGGCAGGAATTGGCACCTTGCGTCAAGCAGGTTGCCAAGGTTTCACAGGGCCCGTCCCTCCACCTTTCTGGATAGCTCACTATGGAACTGACAAAGAACTCAGAGCCCTCATCTTGGGTGATCCGGGCGGCGCTGTCAATGACCGCCCCCTCCACCCGGGATAGGTTCCGGCTCCCGACCTCGGCTACCCTGGTTCCATGCTCACATCCCTGCGCATCCAAAACCTTGCCCTGGTCGAGGATCTCACCGTCGAACTGGGCTCGGGCTTCACGGTCCTCACCGGCGAGACCGGGGCCGGCAAATCGCTGCTGGTGGACGCCCTCTCCCTCCTGGTCGGGGTCCGCGGCGACGGCGACCTGGTGCGCCAGGGCACCGAGCGGGCCGTGGTGGAGGCGGTGGCGGAAGGCAGCTTCGCGGGCTGGAAGGCCTTCCTGGGCGAGCGCGGACTGCCCGAGGAACAGCCGGTGGTGCTGCGCCGGGAGGTTTCCGCCAACGGCCGGAGCCGGGCCTGGCTCAACGGCGGCGCCTGCAGCCTGGCCGACCTGCGGGAGGCCGGCCGGATCTGGATGCGCCTCACCAGCCAGCACGACCACCAGTCCCTGATGGCCGAGGAGCGGCACCTGGGACTGCTGGACGAGGTGCTCGGCATCCGGGCCGACCTCCAGCCCCAGGCCGCGGACGTCAAGGAGGCCCAGGCCCGCCTGGCCGCCCGGAAAAAGAGCGAATCCCAGCGGGGCGAGCGGCTGGAGTGGCTGAAGGAGCAGATCGCCGATCTGGAGAAGCTCGCCCCCCGGCCCGGGGAGTGGGCCCAGCTGCGCACCGAGCGCGAGCCGCTGCGCCATGCGGTGCACCTGGAGCAGGCCTTCCGCGAAGGCGCGGAGGAACTGGACCAGGCCGGACGCCACGTGGAGAACGGCCACCGGGCCCTGATCCGCACCGCCCAGATCCTGCCGGCGGCCCAGGCCGAGGTGGACCGCCTGCGTTCGGTGATGCTGGAACTGGAGGACCTGCTGGCCCTGGCCAAGGACGAGGCGATCCGCTGGTCCCGGGAGGGGGTGGACCGGATCGAGGCGCTGGAGACCCGGCTGGCCCAGTTCGAGCGGCTGGCGCGGCGCCACCACTGCGAGCCCGACGAACTCGCCGGGCGGCTGGCGGAGCTGAACCGGGAACAGGAGGACCTGCAGGCCGGCGGCTCCAGCCTGAAGGAGCTGGCCGGGGTCCTGGCCCGGGCCTGCGAGACCTACCGGGCGGCGGCGGAGGAACTGCACCAGCGGCGCGCCTCCAAGGTGGCCGGCCTGGAGAAGGAAGTCCACCAGCGCCTGAAGCTGCTGGGCATGGCCGGGGCCCGCCTGCAGATCCGGCTGACCCTGGCCGAGGACCCCGCCAGCCCGGTGGCCCAGGCCGGGCTTCCGGCGCGGATCTCCGCCCAGGGCTTCTCCGCCCTGGCCATCTGGATCGAGCCCAACACCGGCGAAGGCTTCCGGCCCCTGGCCAAGATCGCCTCGGGCGGCGAGCTGAGCCGGCTCATGCTGGCCCTGCAGGGGGCCGGGATGGCCCTGGGCGGCAACGGCGGCGAGCCCCTGGTGCTGGTGCTGGACGAAGTGGACGCCGGCATCGGCGGCGAGACCGCGATCGCCGTGGGCGCCGCCATCGGCGAACTGGGCCGGCGCCACCAGGTGCTGGCGGTCACCCACCTGGCCCAGGTGGCGGCCCGGGCCGACCACCATGGCCTGCTGCGCAAGGAGGTCCAGGACGGGCGCACCCGCAGCGGCCTGGCCTGGCTCAAGGGGCCGGGGCGGGTGCGGGAGCTGGCGAGGCTGCTCTCGGGCCACCCGGATCGGCCGGAGGCCCTGGCCCATGCCCGGAGCCTGCTGGGCGCTTGATTCAAATTCGACTGCGGCGTCCGCCCTGTATCACTGTCGGTGCGGACCTGGGCCTGATTTTCATCCCCTCGATCCCCGAAATCCCCGGCTGATTTTCTTTTCGCAGGGATGTTCGGTCGCGTGAACGGAAGGAGCCCATTCCGCCGGCAGCATGGCTGGAAAAGCAATTGGCCGGGGATTTTGGGGATCTTGGGGATAAAGGCATCTGGATAGCTTTCCTGCGGCACCTTGTTTGGCTTGAGACGGGAGCATGGAGGTTTGCCATATCGATAAAACCGCTTAAAATATGCTTTTGATTCAGTTTAAATACGTTTAAATTATGTAAATTTTATCAGGAAAGGTCATCCATGAACGCTCCAGCGGGTTTTGTCGAGCGCATCACCAAGTCGATCCATTTTATTCGAGGGGAGAAGGTGCTCCTCGACGAGCATCTGGCTGGACTTTACGGTGTTCAGACCAAGGCGCTGGTCCAGGCCGTCAAGCGCAACTTGGAGCGGTTCCCCGACGATTTCATGTTCCAGCTCACCCCGGAAGAGTGGGGAGATTTGAGGTCACAAACTGTGACCTCAAGTTCGGATGGCTGGGGTGGGCGGCGCACCGCGCCCTACGCGTTCACCGAGCAGGGCGTGGCCATGCTGTCCAGCGTGCTCCGGAGCGACCAGGCCGTTTCCGTGAACATCGAGATCATGCGCGCCTTCGTCCGGCTCCGGGAGATCCTGGCCACCCATCACGAGCTCGCCAGGAAGCTGGACCTGCTGGAGCAGAAGTACGACGCCCAGTTCAAGGCGGTGTTCGACGCCATCCGCCAGCTCATGGAGCCCCGGGTGCCCAGGAAGAAGCCCATCGGGTTCCACCCGGGCGGGTGATTCCGCCGACCCCCCCGGGAGGGGATGGCAATATAGTCTCTTGGACGAAACTCCGCTTCACGCCATTCTGATTCTTCGTTTTGAACATGGGGGATGTCCGGATCACCTTGAGGGTCCGGGCCCCTTTTGGAGGTCCAGGGTATGGCGCGAATGACGGCAAGGATCGGGTTGGGCACGCTGGGTCTCCTGGCCGGGCTGGGGGCGCCGCGGCTGGCGGCCCAGTCCTGGGCGCTGCCGGCTTCCGACCCCGTGGGCATCGCCCGCAGCGGCACCGGGGTGGCCTTCGGCAACAACCTGGAAGCGGCCGGGACCAACCCGGCCCTGCTCGCCACCCTGCGCGACGGCAACAGC
>Ga0316217_10005601_pt1 | contig 12924 bp, 8 predicted proteins | sample 1anoAmetaG_FD_203633 | JGI IMG/M metagenome (GOLD analysis project Ga0316217, IMG submission 203633) | Freshwater microbial communities from Trout Bog Lake, Wisconsin, USA - 1anoA | ecosystem: Environmental > Aquatic > Freshwater > Lake > Hypolimnion/Profundal zone | place: USA: Wisconsin...
TTCTCTTTAAGTCTATTTAATTATTCTTGATCTTTCCAGAGCTAAATCAGGATGATTACTTTCAAGCAGCTTTTAGTAAGACTTTATCTTTCTTTTAAGCTATTCTTCCTTTGAGATTCTACTGGTTTATGTTCTTTTACTTTCTTTAGTAGTCGATTTGACTTCAGCTATTTGTCTTTAGTAAAATTACTCAAGTTATCTTTTCTATAAAACTAGCTTATTTACTTGTCTCTAAAGATGTGCAATTTGGTCTCCTGATTGTCTATCTTACCTTGAATTCATGCGAAGCTGGTTTAGACTTTGTTTCAGCTTTTCATTTGCTGACACTAAACTGTCTTTTTATTCTTCAAGTGTTGATGATTTTTCCTAATATTCCTTTATTTTGAATCTTGACATTGAGATTTCCTAAGTTTGGTTATGAATTGTTTGCTTTTTCTTTTATAATTCATTCTTCAACTATTACTTTAGCTCTTTTTATATTTTAGCATTGTTCTAAAGCTGAGAAATCATATATTTTTTCAACTAAAGTTATGAGCTTAAAGCAATGTTTTTTTCTTTAAGCTATTTTATCTATAGCACCAGCTTTTCATTTAGAGTTTTTAGGCTTTCAAATCGTAATTTATGCTGGGCATTGTGCTAAGAATTTTGGTGCTGCTCGGCATTGATTTATTACTTCATTTGTTAAATATCTTTATTCAAGGTCAAAATGAGATGATTTTGTTCTTGAACTTTATATTGAGTTTCTTCATGCTTTTCTTTTTATAACTATAATAAATTATTCACATGTTCAATATTCTCTAAAGCCTTTTTTAGTTATCTTTACTTCTATCTGAGAGCTTTTTCAACTTATCTCACTGAAACTTGACTTTCTCTTAATCTGTCGGATACTTAGTTGATTCTGTTCTACCGCTTATCGCATTAATAAACAATTCCGTTGTGTTCAATTTCATATTTCCTTATGGTTTAAAGCTTTTAACTTAGCTCTTTCTAAAGTAAGGCTATCTTTTTCTCTAATTGAGTCTGAAATAGTTTCAGCTGCTCAATTTGTTATTGATAATAGAAAGCAGTCTCCTTAGTTTTAGCTTAAAATTAAGCCTTTCCTTTAATCTCCTGACTTCTAAATGACAAAAACTTTTCCTCTAGTTCTCTGTTTTCTTATTTTAGTGTGTCATATTGGGAGATTAGAATATGTATTTGAGCCTGTAATTCATAACTTTGTTCTTATTTCCTTCTTATTTAAGTCTTACAGTGCTCTATTTCTCTTTACTTTACTGTCAATAGTTCCTAATCCTTCATTAAAATAGACTTTTCGACTTCCTAATGCTTGCTGATTTCTTGATTCAGTATTTTTCCCTTTTATCTCTCTTTTAAAAGCTATTGTTCCAATCTTTTTACTTATTATTCAAGCTATAGCTTCACTTTGTTAAACTCATACTGAACAAATTCTTTTTATTGATATATTTGCGAGATTTTGTTCCGAGTTTTGTTGGAATTCTGGAGAACTTTCTGAACATATTAAATTTGTAACGAAGAGATTTTCTCATTAGGATAAGCATTAATTCTGTTGAAATTTTAGCGAATTGATATATTTTAGCTATCTTTTAGAAGTTATTAAAAGTACTTTTCAAGTGAAAGCACACAGTTATTGCGATATTAAGCTCCTTCTGCATTGATTTTGCTAATGGTCTTTGTTAAATGCTCAATTTATTTGTCTTTTTTACCGATTTCCTGCTACTTTTCGAAAATAATTTTTTTCAAATCATTTTCAACTAACTTTAATTTTAAAATAAGTCCTTATTGATTTTCGAGCTATCTTCTGTTATTTGAAATGGTTTATCTGAGATGATTCATCTAATTTTGAAGGGAGATTGCTGCTTGTTTCAGGAATGAACTTTCATCTAGTATGCTCTTTTGTTCGAACTATAGAGATTGAAGTTGGATATTCTTAGCTTGGATTGATTCGTCTTTTTCTTTTATCTTTTTTTAGAATTCAATTCCTTTCTCTTTTAAGGCTATTTACAGAATTTTTACTCTTTCCTTTGAATCAGCTAAGTCTCTTTAGCTTTTTTCATGCTTTTTCTTGAGCTATGCAAATTATTGACCTTGTTCTTTAAGATAAGTTTGAAGCTCCTTTTTCTTTTTCTAAAGTTAAGAATTAGATGCATTTAGATACTAGCCTGAAACGGTTGCTTGCTTAATAATTTACTCTAGTTGTTTAATCCTTTCTTCTTTTTAGATAATATTCTAGCTCAATCTAAAAACATCCTAATGATGACTCTTGAGTTGAACATTTAGCTAACTATTTGCAGAAATATGCTTTTCTATCTCCCATCTCAATTCAGAGACCTATGTTGCCAAAGAATTCTTTTAATTACTAATGAATACATGTCTATCTTCATATTCACGCTGGATTTATTATATTGATCTTCTTTCAGTTTCTAACTTATTTTTAAGCTCAGATATTCTAGAGTTGGCAGTATTGTTTATCTATGCTAAGGATTTACTTTATTTGAGTCTCTGTTCTTCACTAAATTTGAGATTATCATAGTTTTTTTTAATTTGGTTGAATTTTGAATACAATTGATTTTTCTATTCTGCTTTTTTCTGTAGCTAAGTTTTTGTCTATAACAACTTTTACTAAGTATTCCTTGCATTCTTTTAGAGAGTATTGTATTTTTCTGTTAAACTGGTGATGAGTATTTGTGATTCACTTAGTTTCTTTTTGATTTGGTGTTTTTAAGAATCACTAGCTTTCAAAGCTTACACTTGCCTTTATAGTTCAAACATCTTTTCATTTCCCACTTTTAGTTTGTTAATAGCTTGTTCAAGTTACAGAAAAGTTGTGTTGAGTTTACTTTAAAGCTCTAATTTATCATTGATAAGCGTCTTTTTATCTTTGTTTAGCTCTTAAATCGTGTGCTGCATCTATCTTTTTTCCTTTTCCAGCTCAGAAAGGCTATTATTTTGTGTCTAAATCTTCCTACTTACCTTGTTCTTCTATTAAATAGCATTTTTCTCTTTCTCTTTGACCAGAAGTTGGTACTTTTTCTAGCTTTCTTCAAATGTTTTGAGAGATTTATTGTATTCTTCGGTTATTTTTTCACGCTATAACTCAGATTGCCTATATTTTTCTTCTAGTTTTTTTACTTGTTCTCTATTGATATTTTACCTGATTTCAAGTTGAGATTTCATACTTTTAAGCTGGTTCGTTGCTTATTCATTTTGTTAGGAGATATCTTTAAGCTGTTTCTCCAGCTTTTTAATTTTGTCTTACTTGATTCTGACGGATTCTTAAAGCTCTAATTTACCTGATTCCAACTGGTTTATTTTATTCTTTTTTCTCTACGAATCCTATTTGAATTCTCTCAAGTTTTGTGCAAGAGATTTTTCATTGCTTTCAAAAAATTTCAATTTATTCCTGAGTTTTGCAAATTCTTAAGATTACTGGAAATTTTGATAAGTTTATTCCTTAATTTTTTAAGCTGGACTATAGAAGCTTTGTATAGTTTTTATAGCATTTTCCCTTGTATGTTTGCTCTTACTTCGACTCACTATATGATTAGTTTCAGTTTTAAAGTGCTGTGTATAAAACTTATTTTAGCCTCTTTACTTGATTTAGTTTTTGTAGGAAGGTTTTCTATCAAAGACTAAGACATCTTCAACTAAGGATTATTTGAGTTCTTGATGACGAGGGGAATGGTCTGCTTTCATATTGTATGTTTCGTTCCGAGGAGTACGTGCTGTAACTGGTAGATTTACAGATTCGAAAACCTGTCTTTTTTTATTATCTTCCGATAAAATAGTTTTATCAAGACGCTAAGTTTTCCTAAGAACTTCAAAAGCAAAAGTGTAGTATATCTTGGCTTGCTTGTCAGGACATTTTTCTAAAAACTGGACATTTTCAATGGGATTTCCAGGCTCTTTGCCGAAAATAGAGAAAGAGACACTCCCCGAGGCAACTTTTCCACTTGTTGAGACCATAAAAATGTTAATTGCTATCTTTTTGTCTTCGTATCTCAAGCGAATTGTATTGTAGAGCACCTAGCATTCGGTTTCTAACAGTTATCCCACTGTGCATTAGCCGTTTTTGAGTTAATAAAGTTTGCGATAGTCTTGGGCCGTATCTAAGTAAAATGAAGCTTACCGTGCTTAAGTTGGATGGCCAAAGAGCAAGGAAATTTAATGTTCATTGTAATCTTTTTGATACTGACTTTCAATTTGATGCGCTGACTCTACATAATAAGATTTATAAATAAAGTTGACAAATTATTTTAGAACCGATACTTTGGCTTATCTGCTTGTAGGCTCAGTAAAATTTCAGCATATTGTGAGGAAGCAAACTCAACTAGCAACAAAAGTTGTTGTTTTTGAATGTTTTGTGAGCACAAAAAAAGATTTCATTTTTGGTGAAAAGGCAACTCTTGAAACTGGGTTATCATAGCTTATGTAGTTGAATAGATTTACAACACAATCATGAAAACTTTATAGGTGCAGACTGCCCATAATTTTACTAGTATACTTGATGCAGCTTATCAAGCAAACTTAACTAAGGCTAGTGATTAAAAGTATTTTCCTTTTTTATTTCAAGGTTCTGCAGCTTGAGTGTGTCTGATGTGAATCTTAGTGCCTACAGAAACTTGATGGAGCAACGATGGAAGCAACTTTTTTGGGGGATACTGAGTTCTTCTGCAAATTTTATCTCGTCTTTCTGAACACACTTTCTTGTGCAAAGATTCATTATCTCTTGATGCATGCTTCCACAATTAAAGTAAAATAGAGCTCAATTAAGAATCATGATTAATTTAAAAAATATAAAATAATTGATATTCATCAATTTTAATTCTTTATTTAGTGGTTCTTCTGCTATGCTTTTGCTTTTTGAAGATAAATCAGCACATTATTGGCCATGTACTAGAAATCTGAAAGTTAGTTATAAAGTTGCACTGATATTCGGCAGTAAATCTTTCCATCAAGCTGCAGAAAAGCAGGAAAGCAATTGACTTCATTTAGCATTTGCATGGCTATTTTACTGCACACAGATGGATCACTTTCTGGAACTTCTACGTTAATCATGTATCCAACAGTCCTTTAGTCTTAGTTAAACAACCTAGTTCCCCAAATTTAGGCTACTCTCTTCCCCGCACGCAAGGCCAAATTATGATTATAGCTTCTGATGGCATTAAAGCCAAAAGATTATGAGTATTCTAAGGCCCTTTTTATGCAAAAATGTGCTGTTAGATCTCTAGTCCCAGTCCAAAAGAATTATCTTTCAGGCCCACTTCCATAAAAGTTTCCAGTAACCACAGGTTTTACTACGTTTACATACTTATCACTAAGATAGAGAAAACATGAACTTTTTGGACTATATGCCCATTTGTGAAAATTAGAAAAGTAAGCATCAGGCTGTAAATCTCCCATGTTGACATTGACTTGATTCATTGCATGGGCTCCGTCAATAAAAAGAGGAATGTTCTTTTCTTTGAAAAATTACACCAAAGAATCTATTGGACAGACATAGCCGGGAATCGAAATAATATGATCAAAGATGGCTAGTTTTACCTTTTTAGGATAGCTATTGACGAAATCTTAGACTCTCAATTGAAAGGACTCTTGGGTTTGTAAATCTTCCCAGCTAAATTTGAGCTACATCTAACACAGAATACATCAAGAATGGTAATTTTAGAGTAATCTCTCAAGTACTCCATTGTTTTGCGAATGGAGCCGTAAGCTGTACTGGGAAGTAAGACGATATCTCCCTCTTGCCACTGCAAAGATTTGACCAAGGCATTGAATGCCTATGTTGCGTTAGTTACTAGATAAATGTTTTTGATTGGGGAGTTCACTTTAGCAGCTACATAGACTCTCATTTAGTTGTAGAGGATTTCAGCATCTTCTCTGAACCATTTTTATGGGTTGAACTATGTTTGATTTCTGAGCTTTAGCTGCTACTCAAGCACTACTTTAGGCGAAATACCATAACTTCCGTGATTGACATTAACATAATTTGGGTCCACCTCAAAATCTTTCAGTCTTTGTTTTCCGAACTGGTCCATAGGGAGAATTTTATCTAGTAATTAATAATAATTATATCATCTTTATCACGATTGACTTATAAAGAATGACTGTTTTTGAAAGTTTGAGAAATCAATCAACTTAAATTAACCAACAAGTTACTATCTATCATAATTGATCAGATTATGTTTGTATCAATATGATATAAATAAAACTAAATTTCCTTTCTTTTATAATAATTATATCTTATGGAAGCAGACTACTCCATCCTCTAGCTATAAATTGATTTGTAGATTAATCCAATCGATGACCAATACTTTCAACTCAACACCAAAATCAATTTGCCTGAGGACCTAGCCCCTAAACTTGTTAGACAGTCCTACGTGATGTTTATCATTTAGTTGAGAACAGGTATCAAACACTAAGATTTGCCTAAAATAAGAAACTATTTCCTTGGCTTGTGCTAAGATGTCGTCTAAAACTCACTCAGAGGCATCTCTTTCGTCATCAACGGAGTGCATCACATTATCTAAAATTACGATATTGAGGAGATTCGTAACCTCTTTTCCGAAACTTTCACTATAACTCAAGAAGATGATTACGCGAAAACCTTAATAAAGGCTCGGCATGCCATCCAGAACGTTTCCCAAAAGTTGGACCAATCCAAAATAACTCTCATATTCTTCTTCAGCCATTTGTAAATTGACCACACCTTAGGAGTAAAGAAGATTAGCTACATAAACTATCTGAATGAACATGCAGATCAATGTCTTGATGAAGTTCAGCACCTTTCACAATATGTTAAAAAGTTTACTGAGGAATGCAGGACCTTTATAATCAGCTATGACAAAAACGGATAAGAAGAGACTGACTATAGTCTTTGTGATACAGATTTGATGAACCAAATAAATATGTATGTTGGGAATTGGGGGAGCACTATAAGCAGAAATTATAGCTATGGGCAATTAGCCGGTTCATTCGAAAATGTTTCAGCTTTAATGATGTTCAAAATGTACTCACTAAGCCTTGTTCTCCCCATTAAGCCCTCTTAATAAAACTTCTGGACTAACTAGCGCATAATCTACCTTTAATGCAAGGATTTCAAATAGTTCAAGAAAGCTGAGCCTTTTTTCATAAAGAAGGTATTACTAGACAGCACTAAAATCAAAGAAAATGGGATTTAGCTATATGGATCAAAAGATAAGGAGGTTTTATAAGAAAAGTTTGGCATTGTTACTACAAGGACTAAAGTTTCCTATATTGAACTCTAAGGCTTCTAGCTTTTCATTTCACAGGCTAAGGTTTGTTCTTTATAAGTCGATACGATATGTAGAGTCATTTCTAACAAAATTGTTTCCTATAAGCGTAAATACGCCAACGGAAAGTCCTACCTGGATATGAAGTTTGATAAAGAGCTGTTTTTAGAGATGAGAGATAGACTTGAATCTTTTTACGAACGAAGTAAGGAGATTTTTACTCTTATTCAAAGTGTAAAAACAAAAGGACAGGCTCAGCTCAAAGCCTATGAAGCATACACTTAGTTGAAGTCTAAAATAGATGGCACCCGTGGGATTTTGTCTGATATTCTCAAAAAGCAAATAGGAGGCTCATAGATCGGCAAATTGTCTCAAGTTATTAACCTTGGATCAATCAAAAGTTCACTTAGAAACAAATTGCTAAAAAGAATAAGTGCTAACCCTTTTCTCTTGGACCAGGTTTACTAAAGTATCTATAAGATTGCAGATGGAGGGACTATCGATTATTTCTCAAATTAAGTTAATAGTGGAGACTTAAGGTACAATTTAGGGAATTGCATCCTTACTGATTACAATTTCGTCAAGGCTATGAAGGAGTATGATGCTTTAGGTATTGCATTCTAGATTGAAAGGCCCATGAGTGCTATAGCTGATCCAGGACGTATTAGGATTAGGCAAGTTTCATGCTCACTTATGAGAGTTTCAACCTTTTTCGAGAAATTTTTGTACAAGATCGAGCTCACTCCTTAAGTTGTTTAGCTAGTTTTATAACACTGCAGTTACTGTAGAGGTCCCTATTGCAGCTATAATAGAAAGTGTAGGTACAGATGTGGCAAAGTTATTGACGCTGAAGTTCATGAGTACAACTAGAGAATAAAAAAAATACACACCCTTTCATGGAACTAAAATCCAAGCCAAAACACCTTCAATCCAGATAAAATGACTTTGTAAGAAAAGATAGACAGGGAAACTAGTGAGATTGACTATTTGAGAATCAAAGGTGGTCTTTAAAGGGAGAATTATTAGGAACGTTGCGATTATGCAAATAGAGTTGAAGAGACTCAAACTGTGCTCGGATTCATGCCTTTGTTTCTTACTGAAGATCATTGGAGAATAGCCAAATTACTTATGAAGCCTTGCTTGGCATTCACAGCAACTAGTGAACCTCTTGGCTATTTGTTCGCCCAGTACGAAACAATACCTTTTATCGTACTTTCAGCTTCAATTCGAACCTGTAAATAGATTTAGTACGAGATTCAATAAAAATATCAGAAGCTTGATAAACAAATAGTTTCAGATAAAGATGAAATAACGGAATTAAAGGCCTAAATCAAAATATCCTAAAAAAGACTGACAAGAATGAGGCATATAACTGAAGCTGTTTAAGCTACATGCAAAGCCATCCTACTTGAATTAAGTACTTAAAAATTCTAAACTCCTTTGATTGGAACAACCGAAAAGAGATATTCATAGTACAAAGACCCTATAAACCGCACAGTTGATGTTATCTCAAACAATAGTGCATTCTTGTCACAGTTATATTTGTCCATCAAGTATGGTCTAATTAAGAGGCCTTCGGCTTATCACTTTGATCACTTTTTTGTTAGATTGATTGAAGAATAGCTTCGTAGAGAAACTGATGGCTGGAATTAAGAATAAACTCAAGATGCCTTTCTTTACAAATTATTAAACTTAGATCCTGAGAAGATAAGAACGCCGCAAAAGTCAGTGATAACTATGATAGACCAATATAGTTTTGCGGAAAAGTTCCAAAAAGCAAAAGAAGGACAAAATATAACTAAATCAATTATCCAAATCCGGAAAGATTAGTTAGAGCTGATGATGACAAAGGGAGGTAAATTCAATGATAACCAAAGACTTTTACTAATTTAGTACAAAAGGCTCTATGAGAATAGAGTGCTGTGGATGTGGTATGTGAGATTTCTGCTTTATGGAGAGCTGGAAAGGATAGCTATACACAAATGGAAATGTTTAGGATTGAAAAACTCTTACATGCTCTTTACCATGATTATTCAAAACAAGAAGCAACGTAAAAATTACAAAAGACGTGAAGCCATTTCATCAGGCGAATATGCAGATCCTTTTAACTATTAATAAGCCAGATAATATCTCGAAAATGAGTTCAATTAGCTTTACTCTAAAGTGTTGGCAAGCATGGTTCAGTAAGTTAAGGTCAAACATGCAAGTAATGCGGCATAAGTGTTTGCAATCAGCTAGGATCTTTAATAAGCTGCTGGAGTTCTTTTGAATCCTCATGGCCTTATAGTCAAAATTTACGAGCATTTCTTTTATGGAAAAGTAGTAATGTTTGCCGACAAATTATAAATGTTAGTCCACGGAGTATATAACGGCGTTCGCTTATTTGATGGGTGGAGGCCAAGTCGGCAGAGAATGAGTAGGTTGCGAGAAAATAATGGCTATTAGTTTTTAAGAAACCAATATAGATTTTGATAAAGTAAAGGAAAAGTCAATGATAATTTTGATTTAATAAAAAAATAAGTAAGTTAAAATATTTGAATACTTTATGAATCACTTTCACTTGATGCTGTATTTCTAATAGTAGGGTTCTGTTAACAGACTAAACCTTCTGTTTATTTGGGATGTCCAAAAAAGATGACTTGACATAAACACGCCTGCCATGACTACACCCTGCGTAAGAGTTGAGAGGTATCTAAATCGACCATTTTGTACCTAAAAGCACCCCAATTTACAACTACAGCTCCTAAAATCGAATACATAATACAGTACCTGAAATGAAGCGAATTTCTTTCTTCGTAAGCACTATTGAGGAATAAAGAATCTTTTTCAGAGAGATCTGCGCAGAAGAACAGCCGAGATAGCTTTTTATCCTTGATGGAGAGATTAAGAATTCGTTATTTTTGTGCTTTTGATGTTGACATGTTAATATTTATGCAAAGTAGTTAATAAATTAATTTTGGTTGGAAAGATTAGTAAATTCAGGCTTAATAATATCACTAGTAAATGTATTGGTAGCTTTTTTTGGGTTTGAGAGGAGAAGCTCTTTTTTGGTAACTTGAAGGCGTTGCTTGCAAATCCTTAGTTTTAGTTGATTCATTTATGTTTTACTTACTTTTCTACTCATTTTTTCTTGTTAAAGTTTATTGAAATGACTTTGCTTGGAGCAAGTACATTTTATTATTGTTTTCCTTATGATCTTCTTTTTTATGAGATTAGAAGAAAGGTTGTGACGGTAAATTATAGGTCTTGTCATCCTTTTTAAGCAAGTTTTGATTCTTCTACTAAAGATGTCTTTTTTTGATATTGTATGGTCTTTCAGCAGCCTTTTGCACATTGTTAGCTTGATTAGGCATTTACGGTTTTTTAGCAAACAAAGAAAGTGGAAAGACACCAAAACTTCCTTGTTATTCTTCTTTAGGAGAAGTGTAAGTGTTTGGAAAAGCCTAAGTAGGTGTATCAAATTGACAAACTGCTCCAAAATTATTAATGCTATGTAAATTGTTCTTGATTTAGTTACGAGTTTCCCTGTAAGATTATAGGATTCTCTTCTTCCTCTCTTATATATCTTCATAGTTTGGCTTTGCAGGCTGATAAATATCTGATTTTTTCCCTTTTAATCCTTTTGAATGTTCATCTATCTCAATTCTTTCGAAGTCATTTTTGGTTTATTTCGGTTTACTTGATGCATTTTCTTACAAAAGTCCCTTAAATGTTGGCACTCTATACTTATCTGGAGATTACTCGCTTTCTCTTTTTGATATCTATCTGTAAACGTTATTGGTTTTAGGAGTTGAGATATTTTTTAAAGCATTTGATTACTTCTAGGATTTGTAAGGCCCATTCTGATTTTGTGTATAGATATAATTATTAGATTTCATCTTTTCTTTTGTTTTGATTGTACTCTCTTTATCTTTCATTTGACTTCTTTCAAGAGGTTTTTTCTCAATTTACTAATTTTAAAGTATTTTGTGATTCTTTTGTGGAGAAATGGGTTAAAAATCTTATTTCTTTGGTGTTGAATCTTTGAAATTCCTAAAAGGCGATCTTCGAGCAGCATAAACCTTAACATTTTCTTTCTAACACTCAATTTATTTTGATTAAACTTAAGGCTCCCATTTTTCTTGCGTTTTCAGTTCAGTAAATGGCGATATTTTAGGTTTTGATTTGTTGTTCTTTAGATTATTTTGCTGTCTTTCTTGCTCTTCGACGTATTTGAGCGCTTCAGGCCTTGAGGAATTGTTGTTTGCAGGAATAGAACCTTGAACCTTACTAACAGTGATCCCATTGGTGACTTTAGCTTCATATACTGCATCTCTCATCGAATTAATCTTAAAGCTTTGTTCCTCAGTACATTATTGATAATCTAGACTTTCGTTTAAATCAGCACTATCAACATTATACTTATTTTTGCACTCAGAAAGAATGATCTAAAATTGCTGACGTATAAAACTTTACACACCGCTAAAAACCTTCAGCTTGAAGTCAAAGTATTGATTAATGAAATTAAGGCTTTGCTTGTGCATCTTTTGGAAAATAGAGTATATTTATTTGATTGGCCTAATCCCTTAATAAGTTATTCTTTCATCTTTTGATTTGAAGTTACCCTAGCAGCCCTTTTTGCTGCTTTCAAATCTTCCTCCAAATTCACTTAGCCTTTATCCAGTATGCTGACCTATTGAAACAAGACCATTGGTTGAATTGAAGATCATCCCTAGTCCATTGAAAAAGCCAAAATAACAACATCCTACAAAGCAGGGGAAAGTTTTCAAGTGATGATTGTTGATAGTGGAATGGCACACAAATTTAGTGAGTGAGAAGTAATGCTGAGGTACGACGAATCCTGCTTTTTCGATTATTTTAAGGAGCATATTGTGAGAAGTCAGTTACCCGCTACATACGATATTCCATTCTTTGTTTTTTTGTTACAGCACACAAGCGAAGTTGAACCTTTAGAAAATTATGAAACATCTGTTTATAGGAAAGTTGTCTTTGAAGTTTCCAATAAGCACAGTATCGCCGAATCTGAATACGGAGAGTCCCGAGAGTTCGTTATCTTTCCACTCTCCGTAGATATACTTCCCGTGCGAGATATAGATGAGAGTGGGTCCGTTTAGTTTGTTGTTCTTCCAATGAGAAAGATAAAAGGTGAGATCGTCATCAATGAAAATGCCAACTCCGTGTCTTTGGGAATTTGAATCTACGGGTCCTTGGTATTTTCCATTACGATAGTCAAACGTTTCGTACTGCATTTTAATATTAAAATAATTAATGTTATGATTATTTTGTCAGTTTAAAAGGAATAAAGGAAATTAGTTATACAATTCAAAAAATGAAGAGAAAAATTTACTTTTTTGGCTTTTTTTGCTTAAATTGAGCAAAATTTAAGAAGCTTTTAGCCCTTAGTTTCAGGCTAGACTTTAGCAATCTAATTGGCTTATAACTTAAGCTTAACTACATCTTATTTACTTAGTAATTCTCAAAATTCAATTAGGATCTAAGAATAGAAGGGAAAAATTTACTAAAAGTTATGAAGGCAGTGAAGATTTGATTATTAATAGCAATAGAATTAATTTAAAGGATATTCTACATTAGTTATGAAGCCAAAATTGGTAAAGCTTCAAGAGAGCATTGAAATAGCAATAAAATCAAGAAAAAC
>Ga0316217_10005602_pt1 | contig 12920 bp, 11 predicted proteins | sample 1anoAmetaG_FD_203633 | JGI IMG/M metagenome (GOLD analysis project Ga0316217, IMG submission 203633) | Freshwater microbial communities from Trout Bog Lake, Wisconsin, USA - 1anoA | ecosystem: Environmental > Aquatic > Freshwater > Lake > Hypolimnion/Profundal zone | place: USA: Wisconsin...
CGCGAGCAGGGCATCACCATCGACGTGGCCTACCGCTACTTCAGCACCGGCACCCGCAAGTACATCCTGGCCGACGCCCCGGGCCACGAGCAGTACACCCGCAACATGGTCACCGGCGCCTCCACCGTGGACCTGGCCATCGTGCTCATCGACGCCCGCAAGGGCATCCTGCCCCAGACCCGCCGGCACATGACCCTGGCCCACCTCATGGGGCTGCGCCACGTGGTGGTGGCGGTCAACAAGATGGACCTGGTGGACTGGGACGAGGCGGTCTACCGCGGCATCCAGCGGGACGTGGAGGCCTTCGCCCGGCGCCTGGGCCTGTCCGGACTGCGCTTCCTGCCCATGAGCGCCCTCAAGGGCGACATGGTGGTGGAGCGGGGCGAGCGCCTCGCCTGGTACGAAGGCCCGGCCCTGATGGAGCTGCTGGAGAGCGTGGACCTGGACCAGGACCGCGCTTGCGGGCCGCTGCGCTTCCCGGTGCAGCTGGTCTGCCGGCCGCGCACCGAGTCCCAGCGGGACTACCGCGGCTACATGGGCCGGGTGGAGCACGGGCGGGTGGCGGTGGGCGACCCGGTCACGGTGCTGCCCAGCGGCGTGCGCACCCGGATCGCCCGGATCGAGCTGTTCGGCCGCAAGCTCCAGGAGGCGGTGGCCGGACAGAGCGTGACCCTGCTGCTGGAGGACGAGGTGGACATCAGCCGGGGCGACCTGATCGCCGGCCGGGACGGCGCCCCGACCCCGGCCCGGGAGCTGGTGGCCACCCTGTGCTGGCTCAGCGAGCGCCCCCTGGACGCCACCAGCCGGCTGCTGCTGCAGCACGGCACCCGCACGGTGCGGGCCAAGGTGGACCAGATCCTCGGCCGCCTGGACCTGGAGAGCCAGGCCCACCTGCCGGCCCAGGAACTGCAGATGAACGATATCGCCACCGTGAGCCTGCGCCTGCAGCAGCCCATCCCGACCGATCCGTACAGCCAGGTGCGCAGCGGCGGCGCCTTCATCCTGGTGGAGGAAGCCAGCAACGCCACCGTGGCCGCGGGCATGGTGCTCGAACCCGAAATCTTCTGACCCCGAAAGGCCGCCCATGTTCCCGACCCGCCTGCCAAGGACCGCCCTGGCCCTGCTCCTGGCGCTCACGCCCGCCCTGTCCGGCACGCCGCTGGACCTGCTCAACGTGTCCTACGACCCCACCCGGGAGTTCTACCAGGACTTCGACGCCGCCTTCGCCAGGGACTGGAAGGCCCGCACCGGCCAGGACGTGACGGTCCACCAGTCCCACGGCGGCAGCGGCAAGCAGGCCCGCTCGGTGCTGGAGGGGCTCCAGGCCGACGTGGTGACCCTGGCCCTGGCCTACGACATCGACGCCCTGGCAGCCAAGGGCCACCTGCTCGACCCGGCCTGGCAGCGCCGCCTGCCGCACAACAGCACCCCCTGCACCTCCACCGTGCTGTTCCTGGTGCGCAAGGGCAACCCCAAGGCCATCCGCGACTGGCCCGACCTGGTCCGCCCCGGGGTCCAGATCATCGTGCCCAACCCCAAGACCAGCGGCGGGGCCCGGTGGAACTACCTGGCCGCCTACGGCTCGGCCCAGCGCATGAACGGCGGCGACCCGGCCAAGGCCAGGGCCTACATCGCCGCCTTCTACCACAACGTGCCGGTGCTGGACAGCGGCGCCAGGGGCGCGACCACCACTTTCGTCGAGCGGGGCATCGGCGATGTGCTGGTGACCTGGGAGAGCGAGGCCTGGCTGGTGCTCACCGGGCCGCTCAAGGACCGGTTCGAGCTGGTGACGCCCAGCCAGAGCATCCTGGCCGAGCCGCCGGTGGCGGTGGTGGACCAGGTGGTCCAGCGCCGGGGCAGCGGGGCCCTGGCCAAGGCCTACCTGGACTACCTCTACAGCCCCGAGGGCCAACGGCTGGCGGCGCGCCACCACTTCCGGCCCTGGGACGAAAAGGCCCTGGCGGCCGCCGGCCATCCCTTCCCCAGGCTCAAGCTGTTCACTGTCGACGAGCAGTTCGGCGGCTGGACGCGAGCCCAGGCCGAGCACTTCGCCGAGGGCGCGCTGTTCGACCAGATCAGCGCGGGGCGGTAGCCCATGGCGACCCGCAAAGGCATGCCCGGCTTCCGCCTGACCCTGGGCCTGACCATGGTCTGGCTCGGCCTCCTGGTGCTGCTTCCCCTGGCCGCCCTGGTGCTCAAGGCCGCCTCGGCCAGCCCGGCCCAGCTCTGGGCCGTGGCCGCCAGCCCCAGGGTCCTGGCCTCCCTGCGGCTGAGCCTGCTGGCCTCCCTGGCCGCGGCGCTGGTGAACCTGGTGGCGGGGACCGTGCTGGCCTGGGTGCTGGTGCGCTACCGCCCCTTCGGCAGCGGGCTGCTGGACGCCCTGGTGGACCTGCCCTTCGCCCTGCCCACCGCGGTGGCGGGCATCGCCCTCACCAAGATCTACATGGCGGACGGCTGGCTGGGCCGCTACCTGCCGTTCAAGGTCGCCTTCACCCCGGCGGGGGTGTTCGTGGCCCTGGTGTTCATCGGCCTGCCGTTCGTGGTCCGCACCGTGCAGCCGGTGCTGCTGGAGCTGCCGCCCGAGGAGGAGGAGGCCGCGGCCTGCCTGGGCGCGTCCCGGACCCGGACCCTGCTCCGGGTGGTCCTGCCGCACCTGCGGCCGGCGCTGTACACCGGGTTCGCCCTGGCCCTGGCCCGGGGCATGGGGGAGTACGGCAGCGTGATCTTCATCAGCGCCAACCTGCCGTTCCGCACCGAGATCCCGCCCCTGCTGATCATCAGCCGGCTGGAGGAGTACGACTACCTGGGCGCCACGGTGATCGCCTGCATCCTGCTGGTGATCTCCTTCGTCCTGCTGTTCGCCCTGCAGGTGCTGCAGCAGCGCCGGGGGGGGGTGGCGCGCCATGTCTGAACTGCGCCGCACCGAGCCCCGGGCGGTGCGCCTGGCGGCGATCCTGCTGTCCCTGGCCTTCCTGGGCTGCTTCCTGGTGGTCCCGCTGGCGGCGGTGTTCGCCGAGGCCCTGGCCCAGGGCTGGCGGGTCTACCTGGCGGCCCTGCGCGACCCCGAGGCCTGGTCCGCCATCCGGCTCACCCTCACCGCCACCCTGGCGGCGGTGCTGCTGAACACCGGCTTCGGCCTGGCCGCGGCCTGGCTGCTGGGCAAGTTCCAGTTCCCCGGGCGCCGGCTGCTGGGCGCCCTCATCGATATCCCGTTCGCCGTCTCGCCGGTGGTGGCCGGGCTGATGTTCATGCTGGTGTTCGGGGCCCAGGGCTGGCTGGGGCCGTGGCTGATCGGCCGCGACCTGCGGGTGGCCTTCGCCCTGCCGGGCATCGTCCTGGCCACCACCTTCGTCACCTTCCCGTTCGTGGCCCGGGAGCTGGCCCCGGTGTTCCAGGCCCAGGGCGGCGAACAGGAGGAGGCCGCGCGCATGCTGGGCGCCACCGGCTGGCAGACCTTCTGGCGGGTCAGCCTGCCGGGCGCCAAGTGGGGCCTGGCCTACGGGGTGATCCTCTGCTCGGCCCGGGCCATGGGCGAGTTCGGCGCGGTCTCGGTGGTCTCGGGCCACATCCGCGGCGTGACCAACACCCTGCCCCTGCACATCGAGGCGCTCTACAACGAATACCAGTTCGCCGCCGCCTTCGCCTGCGCCTCGCTGCTCAGCCTCACCGCCCTGGCCACCATCGGCCTCAAGGCCTGGGTCGGGCGGCGCCGGAGCGGGCTGGAACCCACCCCCCGGAGCGCCCCATGAGCATCCATATCCAGGACATCACCAAGCGCTTCGGCTCGTTCACCGCCCTGGACCAGGTCAGCCTGGACATCCAGGACGGCCAGCTGGTGGCCCTGCTGGGCCCCTCGGGCTCGGGCAAGACCACCCTGCTGCGGATCCTGGCCGGCCTGGAGAGCCCCGACCAGGGCGAGACCCGGTTCCGCGGCGGCGGCGCCCAGGGCCGGGTCGGCTTCGTTTTCCAGCACTACGCCCTGTTCAAGCACATGACGGTGTTCGAGAACGTGGCCTTCGGGCTGTCGGTGCGGCCCCGCCGGGAGCGGCTGTCCCGGGCCGGAATCCGCGACCGGGTCCAGGAGCTCCTGGAGACGGTGCAGCTGGGCTGGGCCGGCCCGCGCATGCCCGACCAGCTCTCCGGCGGCCAGCGCCAGCGGGTGGCCCTGGCCCGGGCCCTGGTGATCGAGCCGGAGGTGCTGCTGCTGGACGAGCCGTTCGGCGCCCTGGACACCCAGGTGCGCAAGGACCTGCGCCGCTGGCTGCGCCACCTGCACGACCAGACCGGCATCACCTCGGTGTTCGTCACCCACGACCAGGAGGAGGCGCTGGAAGTGGCCGACCGGATCGTGGTGCTGAACAAGGGCCGGATCGAGCAGGACGGCAGCCCGGTGGAGGTCTATTCCCGGCCGGCCAGCGCCTTCGTCTACCAGTTCCTGGGCCAGGTGAACCGGGTGCGCGGGCACATGCGCGACGGCAACCTGGAGATCGGCGGCGCCACCCTGGCGGTGAACGGCGAGGCGCCCCAGGAGGGCGCCCGGGCCGCCGCCTTCCTGCGCCCGCACGAGCTCCAGGTGGGCCTGCACAGCGTCCCCGGCGCCCTGCCGGCGCTGATCCGGCGGATCCACCTGGCCGGCCCCTACGCCCGGGTGCACCTGGAGGCCCTGCACGACGCCACCGAGCTGGAGGCGCACGTGTCCCAGGAGGAGATGGGCCGGCTGCAGCTCGAGGCCGGGCAGGTCATCTATGCGCTGCCCCGGCGGCTGGACGTGTTCCCCGATGTGCCGGCGCCGCAGGATGCGGATTATGTGATCTAGGAGCCGGCTCCGCGGCGACTGCTAGTCTGGTTCCAGCCTGACCCGGAGCCGCGATGCCCACCTTCCACCCCGATCCCCCCCGGGTCCCCCCCCATCTGCACAGCGAGCAGGAGGTGCTCACCGCGCTGCGGTCCCTGCCTCCCGAAGCCCACGTGTTCGTCCGGCTCCAGCTGCTTGATCCGGCCAGCAACCGCGACCGGGAGCTGGATTTCCTGGTGACCCACCCGGACCTGGGGCTGGTGATCATCGAGGTGAAGGGCCGCGGGGTCGAGCCCCGGGGCGACCACTGGGTCCGGCGCGGCCCCGAGGGCCGGGAGGAGCGGCTGGAGGAGACGCCCGGGGAGCAGCTGGCGGCCGAGCAGTACGCCCTGCTGGAATTCCTGAAGCAGTCGGGCCTGGGCTTCATCCCCCAGGTCACCCGGATCCTGGCGCTCCCGGCCCTGAAGCTGGAGCCGGACCAGGCCCTGGGCCCGGACCTGCCGGCCTGCCGGATCCTGACCCGGGACAAGCTGCGCCAGCCGTTCCTGGCCCTGCGCGCGGCGGTGGCCGGCGGTGCAGGCTGGGATGCCTGGCAGCGCAACCCCGCGTCCCGCAACCACCAGGTCCGGCCGGACGTGCTGCGCCAGATCCTCGGGGCGATGCTGCCGCGGCTGCTGCCGCCCCCGTCCCTGGCCGAGCTGCTCAGGGCCGAAGGCCGGGTGCAGGACTACACCGCCGCCACCCTCCTGGAGCACCTGGCCCAGAACTTCAGCCGCGGGCGCTACCACCTGGAGGGCGGGCCGGGCTCGGGCAAATCGCTCCTGGGCCGGCAGGTCACCCGGCTATGGGCGGCGGAGGGGCGCCGGGTGCTGGTGGTGGCCTTCAACCGGGCCCTGACCCACGCCACCCAGGTGGCCCTGGACGACCTGACCGGCGAGGGCGCCCCGCTGGTGACCACCTACCACGACCTGGCGGTGAACCTGCTGCGGACGGCGGGCCGGGTGCCGGAGTTCACCGGGCCGGCCGACTTCTTCAACCGGGCGGTGCCGGAGGCCCTGGCCGCCCTGCTGGGCGATCCCGGGAGCCGGCCGGAACCCCAGTGGGACGCCCTGGTGCTGGACGAGGCCCAGGACCTGGAGCCCGGCTGGGTGACGCCCCTGCTGGGGCTGCTGCGCGATCCGCTGCGGGATCCGTTGCTGCTGCTGGAGGACCCCGCCCAGAGCCTGTACCGGGAAGCCCGGCACCTGCTGGGCCAGCCCTGGCGGCTGGACCTGAGCCTGCGCCAGCACCCGGCCATCCGCCGCGCCGCCTGCCTGGCCCTGCCCGGATGCGGCTGGGCTCCCCCGGACGAGGGCCCCGGCGACGGCGCCGTGAGCGTCCTGCGCAGCCGCCCGGAGACCTGGAAGCGGGACCTGGCCGGGTGCCTGGAGGCCCTGGCCAAGGACGGCATCCAGCCCGGCCAGGTCCTGGTCCTGGCCCCCCACCGCCCCGCGACCCTGGGCCTGAAGGACGGCCAGAGGCTCGGCCCGTGGCCGCTGAACGCGGTGCCCGACTGGTGGGAGGAGGAGCGGGCCGGCCAGGTGCGCATGGGCACGGTGCACGCCTTCAAGGGCCTGGAGGCGGACGTGGTGGTCTACCTGGCCCCGGCCTACCGGCATTCCGACGCCCAGCGCCTGGCCTACACCGCCTTCTCCCGGGCCCGGCACCGGCTGGTGGTGCTGGAGAAGGCCATTCCCCAGCCGCCCCGGGAACCGGTCGCCGAGGCCCGTCCGGCGGCTCCGCCGCCTCCGCCGGGGCCGGCCAGAATGATGGACCCGGAGCAGCGGTTGGCGCTGGCGGGCGCGCTCACGGCGGCGAAGCACTGGAAACCGTAGGCTGATGCCGGTGGCGGTGCGGGCCTCAAGCAGGAACTTCACCATGAAGTGCCGGGCCTCCGGATCGGCCGCCATGCCGGCCGCCTCGGTCCCGTCCGATCCGGGCGATCCGCCCAGGGGCAGGATGCGCTTGCGCAGGGGATACGCGCCCGGTTCCCCGGTCATGAGCCGCCGGTACGGCTCCGTGCCCAGCACCAGGGCGAACGGGCCGCCGATCTCCGCCTCCTGGATGGTCAGCAGGGCCTGTTCCACCGCTTCGGTGAACCGCCCCGCCTCGAGCGGCACCGGGGCGTGGGCGGATCCCCCCAGCAGGCCCTGGATCCCGCCCTCGCCGAAGCCCCAGTAGACGGCCCGTTCCTCGAACAGGGCCACCTTCCGGGCCGCCTGCCGCAGGTTGGCCAGGTCCGGGTCCAGGGCGCCGCGCTGGAGATCGTCCAGTTCCCAGATGCGCAGCCGGAAAGACACCCGCACCTCCACCAGCGGCAGCACCCGATGCCGGCCCCAGGCCAGCCCGTCCGCCGGCGAACCTTCTCCCACCTCCAGCCGGCCGAGGTTCACGGCTGCGAACGGCCAGCCGTGGGGCCCGCTGAAGTCCACCAGCTTGCGCCCGGACAGGTTGCCCTTGAGGATGCGCGATGCCTGCCGTTCCAGCTCCTGCCAAGCCTGGTCCGGAATGGGCGCCATCGCCCGCCTGAGAATGTCCGCCATGACCGTTCCGTCCCTCTATTCGCGGCTGAGCAGATTGCCCAAGCTGCCCAGGCCCTTCCCTTCGGCCGCCGCCTCGATGGCGCCCGGGGTGAACAGGATCCGGCGCAGCTGGCCGTCCAGCCCCGGCAGGGCCCGGCGCAGCCACTCCAGCACCATCGCCGCGTGCTCCATCTCGTCGTCCCGGTTGTGCGCCAGTACCGCCTTCAGCGAGGGGTCGCCGGTGAGGTCCACCCGCTGGTGGTAGAAGTCGATGGCTTCCAGCTCCTCCTGCAGGCTGGACAGGGCACGGTGGATGTCCAGGGCGCCCGGGGAAAGTCCCGCTTCAATGATTCCGCTGCTCATCTGGCAAGCCTCCGGCCGCCCTGGTGGGATCCTGGCGGCCGGCGCGGGCGCGGACGCGGCCACGCCCAAGGGGTGGCGCCAGGCGCATTGAAGTTCCCTAGCAGCTGTCGGGTCGCCTGCGACCCTAAAGCTGTTTGTGCCCGGAACGGCCGTTGCGGTGCGTGCGTACCAGGCGGTGCTAGGCGATCACGTTCAGGGTGAAGCTGAGGCTGCTCTTGCCGGTGTTGCTGAAGGAATACGGCCGGTCGGACGGGAAGGCGATGGAATCGCCGGCCTTGAGCACCTGGCTCACCCCCTCCCGCTCCAGGGTCAGCTCGCCCCGGATCACATAGACCATCTCCCGGTAGCCCGGCAGGTCCGGCTCGCCCTGGTAGCGGTCGCCCGGGGCGATGGTCCACTTCCACAATTCCACCGTGCGCGAGGCGGGGAAGCTCTGCAGCAGGTCCACCCGGGTGCCCGGCCGGCCCTGCCAGAGCCGGAGGCCCTTCTCGGGATGGCTGGGTTCGGCGCCTTCCCGGCCCGGATGATCGTTCACCAGTTCCGAGAAGGTGAGGTTGAAGGCGGCCGCGATGTGCCCCAGGGTCGCCAGGCTGACATTGCTCTCGCCGCTCTCGATCATGCCGATCATCCGCCGGCTCACCTCGGACCGGTCGGCCAGTTCCTGCTGGCTCCACTTCAGGGAGCGCCGTTTGCTGGCGACATTGCCGGAGATGGCGCGGAGCAGCTTTTTCGGGTCGAACGGCATGAATACCTCAAATGGGAATTATATTGCGCATGGGGGCGCATGGGCATTATACTGCTCATACCAGGGGAGCGATCCGCGGTGATGGACCATCCTGATGGTCGGCCATTTCCCATCCTTGCTCAACAAGTCCGCCCTTTGAAGCAGTTTGTTTCTCGTCCAACCAGGAGGAGGTCCCATGATGGCAGCCGAGACCAGAGCCACCCAGTTCATCGAGCAGGAAAACCAGTACGGGGCGCACAACTACCACCCGCTGGACGTGGTCTGCACCCAGGGCTCGGGCGTCCACCTCACCGATGTGGACGGCAGGCAGTACATGGATTTCCTGGCCGCCTACTCGGCGGTGAACCAGGGCCACAACCACCCGAAGATCGCCGAGGCGATGATCCAGCAGATCCGGACCCTGGCCCTCACCAGCCGGGCCTTCCGCAATGACCGCTTCCCCCCGCTGCTGGAGAAGCTCTGCCGGGTCACCGGGTTCGAGAAGGCCCTGCTCATGAACAGCGGCGCCGAGGCGGTGGAGACCGCCATCAAGGCCATGCGCAAGTGGGCCTACGACGTGAAGGGCATCGAATACCCCCAGGCCGAGATCATCGTCGCCGAAGGCAACTTCCACGGCCGCACCACCACCATCATCGGCTTCAGCACCGACCCCGACAGCACCAGCCGGTTCGGCCCGTTCACCCCGGGCTTCAAGATCGTGCCCTACGGCGACCTGGCGGCGGTGGCCGCGGCCATCACCCCCAACACCGCGGGCATCTTCATGGAGCCGATCCAGGGCGAGGCCGGCGTGCTGATCCCGCCAGCGGGCTTCCTGAAGGGCCTGCGCCAGCTGGCCGACCAGCACAACTGCCTGCTGGTGCTTGACGAGATCCAGTCCGGCTTCGGCCGCACCGGCAGGATGTTCGCCTTCGAGCACGAGGGCATCCGCCCGGACGGCATCACCGTGGGCAAGGCCCTGAGCGGCGGGTTCTATCCGGTGAGCGCCTTCCTCTCCACTTCCGCGGTCATGGACGTGTTCACCCCGGGCATCCACGGCTCCACCTACGGCGGCAACCCGCTGGCCTGCGCCGTGGCCTCGGCCGCCCTGGACGTGCTGCTGGACGAGCACCTGGTGGAGCGCTCCGCCGAGCTGGGGCTGCACTTCAAGGCCCGGCTGGAAGGGATCAAGTCGCCCAGGATCAAGGCCATCCGCTGCGTCGGCCTGTGGGCCGGGATCGATCTCACCGAGGACGCCGGCCCGGCCAAGGCCTACTGCCTCGCCCTCAAGGAGCGCGGCATGCTCTGCAAGGACACCCACGTCCGGACCATCCGGCTGGCGCCGCCGCTCGTCATCACCCGCGAGCAGATCGACTGGGCCGTGGACCAGCTGGCGGCCGTCCTGGCCTAATCCATCCAAAGGAGCATGATCATGCCGGGCAAAAAGAAAGCCGCCAAGGCGGTGGACCTCAAGGGCAGGAGCTTCCTGACCCTCATGGACTTCTCGGTGGCCGAGGTGCGCCACCTGCTGGACCTCTCGGCAAGGCTCAAGGCCAAGAAGCGCAAGGGCGGCGGCGGCCGCCTGCTCAAGGGCAAGAACATCGTCCTGCTGTTCGAGAAGGCCTCCACCCGCACCCGCTGCGCGTTCGAGGTGGCAGCGCTGGACGAGGGCGCCCACGTCACCTTCCTGGACAGCGGCAGCTCCCAGGTGGGCAAGAAGGAATCCCTGGAAGACAGCGCCAAGGTGCTCGGCCGGTTCTACGACGGCATCGAGTACCGCGGCTACAAGCAGCAGGTGGTGGAGGACCTGGCCCGGTTCTCCGGCGTCCCGGTCTGGAACGGCCTCACCGACGTGGACCATCCCACCCAGATCCTGGCCGACTTCCTCACCATCGAGGAGCACGTGGACAAGCCGCTGGACCAGGTGAAGCTGGTGTTCGCCGGCGACATCCGCAACAACATGGCCTACGCCCTGATGTACGGCGCCGCCAAGACCGGCATGCACTTCGTCGGCCTGGGCCCGCGCGAGCTGCAGCCCAGCCCCGAACTGCTGGCCCGGGCCCGGGAGGCGGCCAAGGCCACCGGCGCCACCATCGAGATCTCCGACGATCCCGCCTCGGTGCAGGGCGCCGACGTCATCTACACCGACGTCTGGGCCTCCATGGGCGAGGAGGACCAGATCCCCGAACGGGTGCGCCTGCTGACCCCGTTCAAGGTGACCATGGAACTGCTGGAGCGCACCGGCAACCCCGGGGTGATCTTCCTGCACTGCCTGCCGGCCTTCCACGACTTCGAGACGAAACTGGCCAAGGACATGAAGGAAAAGGGCTACGATATCCGCGAAGTGACCGACGAAGTGTTCCGCAGCCACCACTCCGTGGTCTTTGACCAGGCTGAGAACCGCATGCACACGATCAAAGCGGTCATGGTGGCAACGCTGTAGCACCTGACCCGGACCGGGAGCCAACATGGGGCTTCATTTCGGAACGAGGGCGCATTCCTTCTTTCTGGCCGCGGCCTTGCTGGCCATCCTGCCGGCGCGGGCGGAACCGGCCCGGGACCTGGGCGAGGAGCTGGTGTCCGTGCCGGTCTCCCTCAAGGAGCTCTACGGTAGACCGCAAACCCGCACCATGTATCTGACGCTGTTCCGGCCCAAGGGCAAGGGGCCCTTCCCGCTGGCCGTCATCAGCCACGGGCGGGCCGTGTCGAGGGAGCAGCGCGCCGCCCCCAGCTACCAGCGGCTCGAGAGCGCATCGCGCTTTCTCGTGCGCAAGGGCTTCCTCGTCATCGTCCCGACCCGGGTGGGCTACGGGGCCACCGGCCAGGATTTCGATCCCGAGGAGACCAGCCTGGGCAAGGGCAGGGACTACAGCCAGCTGGCGGACGCGGCCAGCACCCAGGTCCTGGCCGCCGTCGACTATGGCCGCGCCATGGCCGACGTGGACCCATCCCGCATCGTTCTGGTCGGCCAGTCGGTGGGCGGCTTGGCCACGGTCGCCAGCGCCGCCCGGAACCCGCCCGGGGTGGTGGCGGCCATCAATTTCGCCGGCGGCGCCGGCGGCGACCCCGAACGCCATCCCGGCACACCGCTCGATCCCGGCCAGTTGAAGGACCTGTACCGGGATCTGGGCAAGACCGCCAGGGTCCCCATGCTCTGGATCTACACCCAGAACGACCGTTACTTCGGGCCCGACTGCAGCCAGGCCTGGGCCAAGGCCTTCGCCGCGGCCGGCGGCCAGGTGGACTACCGCCTGTTGCCTGCCTTCCGGGCCAACGGTCACGAGTTGTTCGCCGAGGGCTGCGATCTCTGGATGCCGCTCGTGGAGGAATACCTCAAGCAGGCCGGCTTCCCGCAGCCGGGCCTGCTGCCCCGGCCCCAGCCCACCCGGTTCGCGGCGCTGGAGGCGGTGGCGCAGGTTCCGGGCCTGCAGGCCTCCGGCCAGGAAGGCTACCGGAAATTCCTGGAGGCGGCACCCCCCCGCGCCTTCGCCCTCAGCAGCGACGGCCATTGGGGCTGGGCCCACGGCGACGACGCCCTGTCCCGGGCCCTGGCCAACTGCCTGCGCAGCGCCGGCCCCGAGGCCAGCGGCCGGCTCTACGCGGTGGACAGCGATATCGTCTGGTGACTAGCGCGGTCCGCCCAGGCGGAACCCAGGCTTGAGCACGACGCCCCGGTTCCTGCGTCCGTTCAGCGCGATCTCCAGCGGCTGCTCGAACCGCAGGTGCCTCAGGTGGGCGGTCTCGGACTCCGCCGGCTGCGCCTCGATCCAGGCGTAGTCCAGCAGATCGAGGCCGCCCCGGGTTTCCAGCGTGAGGTAGCCGATGCCGAACGCCATGATGTTCTGGAAGAAATGGGAGCCCTGGGAAGGGTCCACGTGCATGTCGCCCAGGTCCGTCTCGACGATGCAGCGGACCCCGGCGATCTGCGACCAGCTCACCGGGATGCCCAGCCAGGGATCCGCGCTGCCCCAGCGGCCGGGCCCAAGCAGCAGGTAGGGCCGCCCCGCCTTGCGGAGCCGCGCGTCGAGCTCGCCCACCTCCCCGGCGATGAGCGGAGTCAGCCGCCGCTCGAAGGCGCCGGGCCGGACATAGACCAGATCCCGGACCCCCTCCAGGTAGCCGTTGCCCATGGCCATCCGGGCCGTGCACAGCGCCTGCTCCGGCGCGAGCGGATCCAGGACGAGGTCCTGGGCGTCCGATCCGGTCACCATGGGCCGGATCTGCAGGAAGGCGAATTCGTGGGGCAGCTTGGGATCGCTGGACAGGGTGACGGCGAATTCCATTTCCACCGGGCAGGAGTTGGCGGCCGCCCCGGCCTTCAGGAGGAAGGTCAGGACCTCGCCCAGGGGGAAAACCGACCCCTTGAACACCCCGGCCATGGTGACCAGGGGCACCCCCGGACGCGAACAGCCGTCATAGATGGCGTTGTTGTCCGGGGAGTAGGTGCCTCCCACCGGGTACAGGGTGCGGTGCTCCCTGG
>Ga0316217_10005603_pt1 | contig 12918 bp, 12 predicted proteins | sample 1anoAmetaG_FD_203633 | JGI IMG/M metagenome (GOLD analysis project Ga0316217, IMG submission 203633) | Freshwater microbial communities from Trout Bog Lake, Wisconsin, USA - 1anoA | ecosystem: Environmental > Aquatic > Freshwater > Lake > Hypolimnion/Profundal zone | place: USA: Wisconsin...
GAACAAGCCGGCACGTTCTCGCCGGCGAGCGACGTGATTTTGGACGCGGCGGAACTGCCGCGGCTGGCGCGCGTGCTGGAATTCTGCCGCAGCGCCTCGCGCGTGATTCGCGCGAGTTTTGCCATTTCCGCCATCTACAACCTGCTCGGCGTCAGCATTGCGGCGGCGGGGCTGTTGCAACCGATGGTGTGCGCGATCCTGATGCCCCTGAGCTCCGCCACCGTGGTTTTCTTTGCGTGTGGCGCCACGGCCTGGACGGCACGGCGCATGGGTTTGATGCCGCCGCCGGCCCAAAGAGCAACCTGAATAAAGAGACCATGAACCACTCCAAGATTCCCGAAATCGCAGCGTGGCGGCAACTGGCCGACTCGCCGACGGTGCGCGAGCAGCAGGTGGCCTTCACGTGCGCCACCGGCGTGCCGCTGACCTTGTCGCCAGCCAGCGCCCACGCCTTGGCGGAAGGCACTTTTTGCGTCAAAGGCTGCCTGGGCGGCCACAGCGGCGAGGCTTGCCGGCATAAATTGTTGGCGGCGGAAAAGCGCGCGGTGACACAGTCGGGGCCGGTGCAATATTCCTGTCCTTCCGGCCTGGTGAAAATCCTGGTGCCGGTGTTCATCAACGGCCGGCACGCCGGCATGCTGCTGGCCGGACCGGTGGCCCGGCACGCCCTGGACTCGGAACGCCTCGACCAACTGGCTGACAGCCTGGAAAAAGCCGGCTTGGGCGGGCGCATTGAGCAGTTGCAGACCACCTGGCGCTACAGTCCCCAGCTTTCCTCCGCCAAATTCCAAGCGGCCGAAACGCTGCTGCGGATGTTCGGCAAGTACTTGGAGGCAGCGGGCAAACAGGTGCTGCAAGCGCAGAGCGCCCCGGCATCGCCGCTGCTCAAGAAAATCGAACTGTTTCTGGCCGGCTGCCAGGACGAACAGGTTTCGCTCAAGACCGTGGCGGCGAGTGTCAACCTGAGCCCGTGCCATTTCTGCGCCGTGTTCAAGAAGCAGACCGGCCTGACCTTCAGCCGCTATCGCGTGCGCCAGCGGCTGGAAAAGGCGCGCGAACTGCTGACCCACGGCGACCGGCGCATCAGCGACGTGGCGTTTGAGTCCGGTTTCGAGTCCATCCCGTATTTCAACCGGGCCTTCCGCCAGGCGTTTGAGTGTTCGCCCACGGAGTACCGGCAGCGGCTGGCCGGGCCAAAACCAGGTCAAGAAAATCACAATCCAGGCGTAGCGCAAAACGGCGGTAAACGGTTCAATGATTAGCCTATGCAATTGCGCCTGACATTTTCAAACAGGCGCTTCCATCATGCAAACATCCGCCAACCATAAACTGCGCCACCAGCCATGAGCGTCGTGATCATCCTGATGTTGGCGAGCCTCACGGTGGGGCTGCTGTTTGTCGGCGCCTTTGTGTGGTCGGTGCGCAGCGGGCAATACGAAGACACTTTGACGCCGTCCATGCGGGTGCTGCTCGACGACCCGGCGGCGCCAGCCCATGCACCGGCCGCGGCCAACACGGCCCTCACGGTCACTCCCGCGGCCACGGGCAGCGGAACGGCGAAGCCGACAATTCGAGGTGAAGCCAACCGCGGCGCGGCCGGCCTGGCCGCGCGGCGGGTTAAAGAACGAGAAAAGTGAACAATCAAAATATGAACATAGAAACATTCAAATATGACAACCGGATCGTGCGCGCCTTTGCGATCGCGACGGTGATCTGGGGCATCGTCGGCATGCTGGTCGGCCTGCTGGCGGCGGTGGAATTATTCTTCCCCGGCGCCAACCTCAACTTCCAGTTCATCACCTTCGGGCGCATCCGCCCGCTGCACACCAACGCGGTGATTTTCGCGTTTGTGGGCAACGGGATGTTCATGGGCATCTACTACTCGCTGCAACGACTGTGCAAGGCGCGCCTGTTCAGCGATGTCCTAAGCTGGTTCCATTTCTGGGGCTGGCAGACCATCATTGTGGCGGCGGCGATCACGCTGCCGCTGGGCTTCACCACCAGCAAGGAATACGCGGAGCTGGAATGGCCCATCAAGGTGGCCATCGCCGTGGTGTGGGTGGCCTTTGCCGTGAACCTGTTCGGCACAATTGTCAAGCGCCGGGAAAAGCACATGTACGTGGCCATTTGGTTTTATATCTCCACGGTCGTGACGATCACGGTGCTGCACGTGACCAACTCCATGGTCATGCCGGCCGGGCTGTTCAAGAGCTATTCGATGTACGCCGGCGTGCAGGACGCGCTGGTGCAATGGTGGTACGGCCATAACGCCGTGGCGTTCTTTCTCACGACGCCCTATCTGGGCTTGATGTACTACTTTCTGCCCAAGGCCGCCAACCGGCCGGTGTTTAGCTACCGGCTTTCAATCATTCACTTCTGGGCGCTGGTCTTCCTGTATATCTGGGCCGGCCCGCATCACCTGCTCTACACGGCGCTGCCGGACTGGGCCCAGTCGCTCGGCATGGTGTTCTCCCTGATGCTCATCGCGCCGTCCTGGGGCGGCATGTTGAACGGGCTGCTGACGCTGCGCGGCGCGTGGGACAAGGTGCGGCAGGATCCCATGCTCAAGTTCATGGTGGCCGCGGTCACCGCCTACGGCATGTCCACGCTGGAAGGCCCGCTGATGTCCATCAAGACGGTCAACTCGCTGACCCATTACACGGATTGGACCATCGCCCATGCCCACGGCGGCGCCTTGGGCTGGAATGGCTTCCTGACCTTTTCCATGCTGTATTACCTCTTCCCGCGTTTGTACAAAACCCAGCTCTGGTCCAACAAGCTGGCCAACTACCATTTCTGGATCGGCATGCTCGGCATGATCTTCTATATCGTGCCCATCTATGTCGCGGGCATCACGGAAACCCTGATGTGGAAAGAGTTCAACAAGGACGGTTTCCTGCAATATCCGAATTTCCTGGAATCCATGGTGCAAGTGGTGCCGATGCTCCGGTTGCGCTCCATTGGTGGCACGCTGTATCTGATTGGCGTGTTCATGATGGCATACAATCTGTATCGCACGGCCAAAGCCGGTCAGTTTGAGCCGGATACCGAGGCGCAAGCCCCGGCGCTGGAGAAAACCGCCCAACCCCACGGCAAGTATTCGTTCCATCGTTTCTTGGAAGGCACGCCGATGTTCTTCACGGTGCTGGCCATTGTGGCCATCCTCGTGGGCGGCATGGTGGAAATTATCCCTCTGTACCTCATCAAGGAAAATGTCCCCACCATCGCCAGCGTCAAACCCTACACGCCCCTGGAAGTGCTGGGCCGCGACCTTTACATCCGCGAAGGCTGCCTGGGCTGCCATTCGCAAATGATCCGCCCCTTCCGCTCCGAGACCGAGCGCTATGGGGAATACTCCAAGGCCGGCGAATTTGTCTATGACCATCCGTTCCTGTGGGGTTCGGAACGCAAAGGCCCGGATCTGGCGCGCGAAGGCGGCAAGTATCCCGCGGCCTGGCACTACAATCACATGGACGATCCGCGCTCGACCTCCCCCGGCTCCATCATGCCGCGGTACTCATGGCTGCTAACCCAGACGCTGGACCGCGATGCCCTGCCCTCCCGGCTGGCGGCACTCCGCCGCGTGGGCGTGCCCTACCCCGCCGGTTACGAAAACGGCCCGGCCCAGAAAGACATGGACGCGCAGGCGGCCAAAATCGTCGCCGACCTCAAGCTGGGTTCGGTGACCTGCGCGCCGGACAAGGAAATCGTGGGCCTCATCGCCTATCTCCAACGGCTGGGCACGGACATCAAGTCCGCGCCGGTCACCACCGCAGCCAAATAACCCCCCCCAAAGCAACCATTATGGAAGAGAAAATCATCTGCAGTATGAATGGCGTGGCCATCTATGGCATCATCTCCATTTGCATCTTCGTGACCTTTTTCACCGGCATGCTCTTGTGGGCCTTCACCAAAAAAGCAAACTATCTCGATAAAATGGGCAAGCTGCCGCTCGACAGCGGCGAGACCCACTCCAACGACCAATCCAACGCTAAATAAGTTATGAGCAACGATCCCAAAGAGCCCCTGCTGCTCGATCACGACTATGACGGCATCCAGGAACTGGACAACAACCTGCCGCGCTGGTGGGTGTGGCTGTTTTACATCACCATCATCTTTTCGGCGGTGTACCTGGTCTATTATCATGTGGCCAAGGCCGGCGACCTTTCGGCCCAGGAATACGTCAAGGAGATGAAAACGGGCGATGCGCTCAAGGCCGGGGCCATGAGCCGGTTTGAGGCGAGCATCCCCACCCTCACTCCCTCCACCGATGCCGCAGTCCTGGATGACGGGCGCCAAGTCTATGCCAAATACTGTGCGCCCTGCCACCGCGCCGACGGCGGCGGATTAGTGGGGCCCAACCTGACCGATGCCTACTGGATCCATGGCAGCGCCTTCTCGGACAACGTGAAAGTCATCTGGGATGGCGTACCAGCCAAAGGCATGATAACTTGGAAGGTGATTTTGAAACCCGAGCAGATCTATTCCGTGGCGAGCTACATTTATACGCTCCGCGGCGCCAAGCTGACCACCCCTGGCAAACCGCCGGAGAATCAGCAGCCGGCCAAGCCCGCCGGGCCGAGCCAGTTTGAGTAAACTTGTGGCATCCCCCAAACCCGTACCGCCCCAGCCCGCAGCCGCAGCCGACTCACCCGCCAAAAAGGTGGATTGGTCGAACTTCCGGGACCATCTGGCCACGGCCGATCAGCAGGGCCGGCGCAAATGGATGTACCCGCGCAAGGTCAGCGGACGTTTTTTCCGCTGGCGCACGTGGTTTAGCTGGCTGTTGCTGGTGATCATGTTCGGCGGGCCGTTTGTGACCATCCATGGCAATCCGCTGTTGATGATGAACATCCCGGCGCGCAAATTCGTGGTGTTGGGCCAGATTTTCTGGCCGCAGGACATGATCATCTTCGCCGTGGCGGTGCTGCTCTTCGCGGTGGGCATCATCGTCTTCACCACGGCCTTCGGCCGGCTCTGGTGCGGCTGGGCCTGCCCGCAAACAGTCATGATGGAGATGGTGTTCCGCAAAATCGAATATGCCATTGAAGGCGACGCCCACAACCAGCGGCAGTTAAACGCCGCACCGTGGACCCCGCAAAAATTCCTCAAGAAGGCGTTCAAGCACGGCATCTTTTTTGGCCTTTCCTTCCTGGTGGGCAATGTGCTCTTGAGCTACATCATCGGCTGGCACGATCTCTACCGGATTATCGTTGACCCGCCGGCCAGGCACCTCACGGGGCTGGGTTTCATGATCGCGTTTTCACTTCTGTTTTACGGCATTTTTGCCCGGTTCCGGGAACAGGCGTGCACGTTTGTCTGTCCCTACGGCCGGCTGCAATCGCTGTTGCTGGACGAGAATTCCATCGTCGTGGCCTATGATTATAAGCGGGGCGAAAAGCGCGGGCCGCTGCGCCGCGCGCAAAAATTCGGCGAGCGCCGCTATGCCGGCTTCGGCGATTGTGTGGCTTGCAACCAATGCGTCAGCGTCTGTCCCACGGGCATTGACATCCGCGACGGCACCCAGATGGAATGTGTTCATTGCACCGCCTGCATGGACGCCTGCGACGCCGTGATGGCCAAGACAGGCAGCCAGCCCGGACTCATCCGTTATGCGTCGCTCAACGGCATCGAGCGCGGCCGACCGCTGCGCTTCACGCCGCGCCTGGCAGCCTATGGCGTGGTGCTGGCGGGGCTGGCGGCGGCGCTGACGCTCATGCTGGTCTTGCGCTCGGATGTGGAGGCCACGGTCCTGCGGGCGCCCGGCTCGCTGTTTCAACAGATGCCCGACGGCCGTTTCAGCAATCTCTACACCGTGCGCGTGGTCAACAAGACCTCGCGCGAAATGCCGGTGGAACTGCGGCTGGAAAGCCCCGCCGGCAGCCTGAACGTCATGGGCCAGGGCACCATCGTCGTCCCCGCACAGAAACTTTCCGAAAATTCCGTGTTGATCGAACTGGACCCGGCGGTCATGAAATCCGGCACCACTCCGCTCGTGATCGGGGTCTATTCCGGCGGCAAGGAATTGGAGTCCTTGAAAACGGCCTTCATCGGCCCGCGTAACTAATATGAAAACCAAGTTCAATCCGTGGCCCTACGGCATTATCCTCTTTTTTGTGCTGCTGTTGTGCGGCATCGCCACGGTGCTGGCCATCGCCCTGACACACCGCGAAAGCATGGTCAGCGATAATTATTATGAGCGGGAGTTGAAGTTCCAAGAGCAGATTGACAGCACCGCCCGGGCCCAGCAATCCGGCGCGAGCATCCGGATGGATGCGGCGGCGGGCAAGCTGTGGCTGGCGGTCCCGGCGCAGCAGGTGGCGCAACGATTCTCCGGCTCGATTGAGTTTTACCGTCCCTCCTCGCCGGCCTTGGATACGCAATTGCCCTTCACGCCCGCCGCCGATGGCGCGCAGGCCGTTGATCTTTCCAAGCTGGTCCCCGGCCGCTGGGATGTCCATGTCACCTGGACCGCCGGCGGCAAGCAGTACTATCTGGAACAAAAACTGGCCATCTAGCCTGAATCCGCACGCATGGATTTCACGATCGCCCTTGCGCTCGGCGTGTTCGGCAGCTTGCACTGCGCCGCCATGTGCGGGCCGTTGTTGCTGGCGCTGCCAGTGGCCCCGGGCGGGGCCGGGCGGTTTATCGCCGGCCGCCTGCTTTATCAAGCGGGCCGCGTGACGACTTATGGCCTGCTGGGCCTGATCGCCGGACTCGTCGGCAAATCCATTTTTCTGGCGGGCTTGCAACGCTGGCTGTCCATTGCCTTGGGCGTGGCGGTTCTGGCCGGATTTCTCCTGTCCAAAAAAATCGCCGTCTCCGCGCCCGCAGTCCGGTTGGTCGGACGGTTGAAAGCGGCGATGGGGTCGCAATTGCGGCAGCCGGGTTTTCGTTCCCTCGTCCTGCTGGGCCTCTTGAACGGACTCTTGCCGTGCGGTTTGGTCTATGTGGCCGTGGCTGGAGCCGTGGCCCGGGGGAATCTGGCAGATGGATTGATCTACATGGCTTTGTTTGGCCTGGGCACGCTGCCGATGATGCTGGGCATCGGCCTTTCCGGGCGGGCCTTTCCGCTGGCATTCCGGCTCAAAATGCGCCGGGCGATTCCGGCTGGCGTTTGCCTGCTGGGCGGCTTGCTGATCCTGCGCGGCCTGGCGCTGGGCATCCCGTATGTCAGCCCGGCTTTGGTGGCGGGCTTGCCAGCCGCCTGCTGCCTGCGCTAGCATGGCCCCGGGCGGATCCGCCCGCGCGATGCAAAACCAAAAGACACCGATGCCTGGCGAAAACCGCGTAAACGGCCAGCGGGCACACTGCCTGATGAAGTTGGCCTCGATTCAAACGCTCCTTCGTTTGCCTGCCCGAGCATGAAATACCTCATTGTCTACGTGACGTTGATCCTCCTGGCCGCAGCCGGTCGCGCGGCCACTGTTGGGGAGATCACCCAACTCGTCACCGATGGCCACTGGCGCCAGGCGCGCCAGGACATTGCCGCCGAACTGGCGCAAACCAACCTGGACTTCACCGCGCGCCAGGCGCTGCTATTCCAGCAAGACCGGATGACGCGGATGGCCCTGGATTTTGACCTGACGCGGGCCCAAGCCCTGGCCCAGGCCCGCGCGGTGGTGCCGGCGATCACCGACCAGCAATTCGCCGCCTGGGAACAGGCCGGCGCGGTGGAATCCATGGACGTGGACGGAACGCGCTGGTATTACGACGGTGCCGGCAAAAATGTATTCCGCATCAATCCGGAAGCCGGAAAACTCAGAACCCTGGCCAATCGTGATGACGCTGCGCTGTACCGGCTGAACGATCTTAAAAGCATCATCGCGGATTTTGACAAGACCGGCCGGCCGCTGCATTTGCCCCACCGGTGGCGCGTGACTTACAGTCTGACGGTGAAGTCCAACATGGTGCCCGCAGGCGAAACCATCCGCGCCTGGCTGCCCCTCCCGCACGCGGCCAACCGCCAACGCAATATCCGCATCGTGTCCACCGACCCATCCCAGCATGTGCCGTCGGCCCCCAACGCGGGCCTCGCGTCAGTGTATTTGGAGAAGCCGTCCGCAGGCCCGCAACCCACGCCTTTCACTGTGGTGTGCGAAATGACCACCGAGGCGTACTACCAACCCATTGACCCGGCCCGGGTGCAACCGGCGGACGCGAACGATGCCACCCTCGCACCGTTCATAGGCGAAGCGCCGCCGCAGATTGTCTTCTCCGATCAAATCAAGAAGCTCACGCAGGACATCGTGGGTGATGAAACGAATCCCTATTTGAAAGCGCGCCGGCTTTTTGCATGGGTGTACAAGAACATACGGTGGACGACCGCGCGCGAGTATTCGACCATCGAGAGCCTTCCGCCCTATGCGCTGACCGGGGGCCACGGCGATTGCGGGATCAAATCCATGACCCTCATGACGCTGTGCCGCTGCAGCGGCATCCCGGCGCGCTGGGAATCCGGCTGGACCACCGACCCCGTGAAAGACATGCATGACTGGTGCGAGATTTACCTGGCGCCGTATGGCTGGGTGCCGGTGGACGTGACTTACGGCCTGGTGGACAGCGCCGACGAGCACGAAAAATGGTTCTATCTCGGCGGCATTGACGCCCTGCGGTATTTTGTAAACACCGATTACAATCAGCCGGTGTATCCGGCCAAGATGTTTTACCGGTCGGAGATCGTGGATTTCCAGCGCGGTGAAGCCGAATGGCGCGGCGGCAACCTTTATTTTAACCAGTGGAATTTCAATTTCAAAGTGGAGGAATTGCCCATCGCTCATTCCGGCCGTCCCAATTCTGCCTAACGATGTCCCAAAGCAAGATAGATACTCTTGGATTCTGGCATAGATTGGTTGCATATGGCAACAGGGCTGATCCAGCGCGGGAACCAAGGGTGTCATTCAGATAAAGCCCGAGGCCCCATGCTCCGAAGTCTGGCGTCAGAAAACAACCGATGGCGCGAATGGCCTTTCCGTTTAGGTGGTTTGGAATGAACATTTCAAGAAAAAGGCGCTTGGAAATCTTGGCGGTGGACGATGAACCCACCGTCCTCCGTTCCATTAAGATGTTGCTGGAGCATGACGGACACATGGTTCAGGCCGTTGGCTGCGGCAAAGCGGCCCTCTTGCTCATGGAACACATCCGGTTCGATCTGGTGATCACGGATTTCTCCATGCCCGATATGCAGGGGGATGTACTGGTTGCGCGCATTCGGCAATTGTATCCCAATCAACCCATCATCATGGCGACGGCTTTTGCGGAGGAATTTGAGGTCTTTGGGCAGCCGGGCGGAAACGTGGATGCCTTGCTCCTTAAACCATTTACCATGATTGAGTTGCGTGAGGCGATTGACCGGGTTTTGCCGCCAATCGAGCCTGACGAAACCAGCGGCCTGCCGCTCGTCATCAAGCCGCCAACTCCGGAAAAACATCGGCCTCCTCCCGAACCTTGACGAATGATTCAAGCTCCGCCGCTTTGATGATTTAAACGCTTGCCTGGTGGTTTCGCGGCCAGCATATTCAAACCATGAGTGATCTGGCATGGTTTGTCGCCCATGTGCGCCCGCGGCGGGAAAAGAAGCTCCAGCAGTTTTGCGAGCGAAATGCGTTTCCCGTGACGCTCCCCTGCTATCGAAGCGTGCGCAAATATCGTGGAAAACAGGTCGTCTTCGAAAAGCCGCTGTTTCCCGGTTACGTTTTTCTTCAGTTATTGCCAGAGCAACGGCAGCCGGTCCTTCAAAGCGATCACGTGGCCAATCTGCTGATTGTCCATGATCAAACGCTGTTCGTGCGCCAGTTGGGTGAGATTCTCCAGGCGCTGGACTCGGACTTGGAGATTTATTTGGCGCCTGAAATTGGTGTTGGGACGCGCGTTAAAGTCAAATCCGGCCCTTTGCGGGGTCTGGAAGGGTGGGTGGAGCAGCGTTATGGAATGACCACGGTCTTGCTCCGGCTGGATTTCATCGGTCAAGCCGCCGCCGTGAAGCTCCAGGCCGATGAACTGGAACCGACCTGATGCGGAAAAGATCGGACTCCTGATTCTACACCCCGCACATTTTTAGGAACTCCGCTTGGTCCAGAATGCGCACGCCCAACTGGCGCGCCTTGTCCAGTTTTGAGCCCGCTTCCGCGCCGGCCAGGACAAAATCGGTCTGCTTGCTCACGCTGCCACTCACCTTGCCGCCGGCGGCTTCGATCCGCGCCGTGGCCGCCTCGCGCGTCAGGGAGGGCAAGGTGCCGGTCAGAACCACCGTCTTGCCGGCCAAGGGGCCTGACACTGCAACGGCAGGTCCAATTGAAAAATTTGATTTCGCACCCTGCAGCTTACCCATGATGACGTTCAAAAGCTCTTGGGGCAAATTCTCCCGCAAAATCTTCATCATGAGCGAATATTCCACTCTCACCTGATCCAAATCGCTTTTCAAACGAGCAATGTGGCCAATCTTGGAATGTTCCACAATTTTCACCCGCATTTCCTCGGGAATTTCGGGCGCTCTTTTGACTGCATTAGCCCAATGGGATTCTGAAACTATTCTGCATTTGAAACCGGATCGTTTCTGATCCAACGCATTTTCAATTTTCCTGCCATAACCGTCGTGTGCCCAAGAACTTTCGACGAATGTCCCGACAACAAGATAATCCAAACCCTGATTCGGATGGCTCCAGCAAACCCCTCCGCGAGCATGAACCGCCTCCTCACACGCGCTGCGGTCTCCATCTGAAAATTCAAAAACCCCCGTAAAACAAAATGAGCGACCTTTAAAAACAATTTCCGGCTCCGGAGAATCGCAAAACGAAAGGTCGGTACGCTTAAGCCCATCAGTCTCGATCTTTCGAGGCGGCTTGGGAGACTTTAGAACGTACTCAATTTCTTCATTATAGCTCATTCAAAATAATTCTGCTTGTTGGTCGTTCCCATTTTGCTTTTTAGGCGATTTGCTGGTGCCTTGCAATTCTAAAAATTCTTGTTCGGTAATGATTTTTACGCCAAGTTCTTTGGCTTTTTCCAACTTTGAACCAGCCCCTTCTCCGGCCAGGACAAAATCAGAATTCTTACTCACCGAGCCAGAAACATTACCACCCGCTTTCCGAATCAACTCAAAGGCCTCATCCCGAGTCATAGACTGCAAGGAACCAGTAAGAACGAAAGTTTTTCCATGGAAGACGGCCCCCGCTTCACTTTCAGACTTTGCAAGTCCTCCGCGAGGCCAAATACCAAGGGCTTTCAACCGGAAAATCGTTTTCTCTCCATCGTTTGATGAAAGAAAACTTAGAACGCTCTCAGCAACAACAGGTCCTAGCTCTTCAGGCATGCCCGCCTTATACAGTCTTTCGTCAAGAGTTAGCAACTTGCCTTTTAGACTATCCCGTTCCTTTTTCAGTTTTTCTGGCAATTTTTCACGAGCTTCACGAGGTTTTCCCTTTTGCTCTTCTTTATGTAATTTTACTTTTTGCTCCAGGACTTCCAGTTCGGGCACAAGTATCAACATCTTCTCCTCTACCTGGCGCCGCTTTATCTTTACTTCACGCTTTAAGATTTCAACTTGTTTGGCGCGGGAGTCTATTTCTTTGTGAATTAGTATCCAAATTGATCGCCGTCGTGAAATGAGTGTTTCATCATTGCCCTCATCGTCAACTTTGCCTGCCGTCTTTCGTGATTTGAGTTTCCCTTCCGACCGCACTAATTTTAACAGCTTTGAGTTCGCAATATCCTCAAAATCCAAATGCCACCTCCCAATATAATAGGCTGTTGCTTCCCCGACATTTGCAATTCCTAATCCAAACAGCCAACGAGCTAGTGGAAACTTCCTTGTCTGATGAAGCGCTTCCAGAATCTTCGCGGCGTTCTTTTCACCAAAGACGCGCGGTTCGTCGTCGGTGCCTAAGTTGAGCTGGGCCAGCGTTTCAAGTTTCAAGTCGAACAAATCGAGCGGCTCCTTGACCAGGCCGCGCTCCACCAGTTTATCGGCCACGATGCCGCCGAGCGATTCGATGTCCAGCGCCTTGCGCTGGGCGAAATACTCCACCCGCCGCATCAGTTGCGCCGGGCAACCGGCGATGTTCTGGCAGCTCCACGCCACTTCGTCCTTCTTGCCGCCGGACACCTTGTCCTTGGCAATCGGCCCGCCACAGGCCGGACACTTGCCCCCCACGTGCGCGACCAGATCGAATTCCTTTGCGCCCGGCGGGCGTTTGGTGATCACCACCTCGGCCACTTCGGGAATCACCATGCCGGCCTTGCGAATGACCACCGTGTCGCCAATGCGAATGTCCTTGCGCCGGATTTCGTCCTCGTTGTGCAAGGTGGCGCGGGCGACCGTGGAGCCCTGTACGAAGACCGGTTCCAGCTCGGCCACCGGGGTCAGCACGCCGGTGCGCCCCACCTGCACGGTGATGGCCTTGAGCACGGTCTCCGCGGGGGTGATCCACGGCACGGGCTTGTGAACGATGGCGTAGCCCGGCGCGCGGCTGCGGCCGGGAATGCGCGGCCAGTCGGCCAGCGTGTTCACTTTCAGCACAATCCCGTCAATCTCGTACGGCAGCCGGCGGCGCAAATCCCTGGCCTCGTCGTAATGCGCCACAATCTCCCGTTCGTATATTTTGAGCACCTCCTCGATGCCGTCGCAAACCCACCACAGCTTCTGCGTGGGCAGCCCGAACCGCGCGAGGGTTTCCAGCATGCCGGAATGCGTCTGAAAGGCGATGCCGTCGAGGGCGCCGGTGGCGTAAAACACGGCGCGAATGGGCCGCTGGGCGACGAGTTTGGAATCGAGCTGCTTCAGCGTGCCGGCGGTGGCGTTGCGGGCGTTGGGAAACGTCTTTTCGCCGGCGGCGGCCAGCCGGGCATTGATCGCGTCGAACTCTTGGATGGCCATGTAGGCTTCGCCCCGGACTTCGAGCAACGCGGGCGGATTGGTGT
>Ga0316217_10005604_pt1 | contig 12916 bp, 7 predicted proteins | sample 1anoAmetaG_FD_203633 | JGI IMG/M metagenome (GOLD analysis project Ga0316217, IMG submission 203633) | Freshwater microbial communities from Trout Bog Lake, Wisconsin, USA - 1anoA | ecosystem: Environmental > Aquatic > Freshwater > Lake > Hypolimnion/Profundal zone | place: USA: Wisconsin...
AGCCCCTGCAGGCAGGGGTAATCTTTAAAAGGCTTTATCTTTACCTGGCATGAAAGGGATAGCTTTAATACTTGTTTCGGTTTTGTTTATGCTAACGGTGCAGCCGGTAGCAAGCCAGGCCTATGCCATGTATAAGCAACACCACTGGTGCTGCAGCAAAAGTTGCTGCCATAACAAGTGCGGCGCCGGTAAGTGTTTTCCCGAAACCTGCACCACTTGTGCATCATGCATAAGCTTCTTCGGCTTTTTTGAGCACGGCACGGCTGGCAGATATAAAGCGGCGGTTACACGCAAAGTGTACGCCGTAACGGGGGCCGAAAAACTTATCTCGGCATACTACGCCAACTGTTTTCACCCGCCCGAGTTTGTTTGATGCTTTAACTGCTTATTTAAAGATCTTTCAAACTAATAAAACTAAAATCATGAAGAAGACCATATCGGCTGTAGCTGCAATTTTATTAATTGCAACCAGCGCTGTGTTTGCCACAGGCCACACAACAAAAAAGGTAAAAGATTGCTGCGTTAAACACAGCACATGCTGCGCACCGGGCAAAGCCTGCTGCGCCGGCAAATAACTTTTGCTGACATATGCATTACGGCCCGCCATGCAAATGGCGGGCTTTTTTACGGGGTATAGTTGCCAACCGCCTACCGGGTATCGGCCCGGGCGGGCCTCTGCCTGTCGTCGCTATCGCTCCTAATCCGGGGTGTTTCAGGATTTTTGCCTGGCTTGCCGGTAACTTCATATTGAGGATAAATATTCAGTTGTATATTGGGGGCATGTTCGATTTCAGATTAAGGGTTTTTCATACAGTTGCCCGGCGGCTTAACTTTACCAAAGCCGCGCATGAACTTTATATTACCCAGCCTGCGGTTACAAAACACATACAAGAGATAGAGCACCACTTTAAAACAAAATTGTTCCACCGCAACGGCACCCGCATAAAACTAACTGCAGCAGGCGAGGCCCTTTTGCAGTATACCGAGCAGTTATTTGCCGTTTACCGGAATATGGAATTTGAGATGAGCACCATAACGCAGAAGCGGAGAGGTAAACTTGCCATTGGTGCCAGTACTACGGTAGCACAGTATGTTTTGCCCCCGGTGCTGGCGGCTTTTCATAAAAAATTTAAGGATGTTAAAGTTTCGCTGGCTATTAACAATACAGAGCAGACAGAGCATGAACTCAGCCATAAGCATATCGACCTCGGTATTATTGAAGGCCAATCTAAAAACACGGCATTTAAGTATACCCCGTTTATAAAAGACCAACTGCTGCTGGTTGCTGCTAGCTCTAATCCGCTTGCCAAAAAAGGAAGCATAAGAACCGAGCAGCTGCCCGGTATTCCGCTGTTGTTAAGAGAACCAGGTTCGGGCACGCTCGAAGTATTAGCCCATGCCCTGAAGCCCCACGGTATTAAAATACCCCAATTGAATTGCGAACTGCAATTAGGTGGAACGGAAAGTATGAAGTCGTACCTGCTGCACAGTAATTGCATGGCTTTTCTATCCGTACATTCGGTATTGAAAGAGTTGAGGAGCAATGAATGCACCGTTATAGACGTAAAAGGGCTGAATATTGAAAGGTATTTTTACTTTATACAGCCGCAGGGCGAACCCGAGGCACTGCCTGATCTGTTTATGAAATTTGCTTTGTCTTATAACTTCAGGTTATAACGGATTACTAATTACAATTTCTTCAATCGCTTTATCAGACTGAACTTTGTGTTATAAACGCACAAAAAATCAGCCTTATGAAAGCGCCAGCAACAGTTTATGATATAACCCGGTATTTATTTAACCCAGGTTTAAAAGCACAAAAACTCATTTTTGCTTTAGCGCTTTTTTTCTGTGCTACACCATGGGTAAGTGCCCCTTTTGCCTTGCTGCTGGGCTTACTGTTAGCCCAGACAACCAAACATCCATATCTGCAATACAACCACAAAGCCACGCGTATTTTATTACAGTTTTCGGTAGTGGGCCTTGGTTTTGGTATGAATATCAATACAGCCCTTAAAGCCGGCAGTCAGGGCATTTTTTTTACCGTGGTTTCAATACTTAGTACGTTTATTGCCGGCTATGTAATTAGTAAGCTTTTAAAGATAGAAAAGAAGACATCCTTTCTGATATCATCGGGCACTGCCATTTGCGGCGGAAGCGCCATAGCGGCAATATCGCCGGTTATTAAAGCTAAAGAGAAACAGATATCTGTTGCATTGGGTACTATATTTATCCTTAATTCGGTGGCTCTTTTTATTTTTCCGGCTGTAGGCCATGCGCTGCAAATGAGCCAGACGCAGTTTGGCTTATGGTGCGCTATTGCAATACACGATACCAGTTCGGTGGTGGGGGCTGCCGGTAAATATGGTGCCCGGGCGCTGGAGGTAGCTACAACGGTTAAACTGGTCCGTGCATTATGGATAATACCCCTTGCTTTTTTATCGACTTTGCTTTTTAAAAATACTACCGGCAAAATTAGTATACCCTGGTTTATAGGTTTGTTTGTGCTGGCTATGCTGGCTAATACCTATGTGCCGGTAGTGCATCTGGCAGGCCCATATATTGTGGCCGTTGCAAAAGCGGGTTTAACGGTTACATTGTTTTTAATAGGCGCCGGTTTATCAGCCGGTGTTTTACGCCGGGTTGGTTTTAAGCCTTTGCTGATGGGTATAGTTTTATGGGCACTTATTTCGGTAAGCAGCCTCTACGGCATATTGCATCTGGCTTAGTATTGCAAACACCTTGCCGCTGAACCATCAACCTCATAGCGCCTTCAAACCGCCCGGCCTTCGCCCCAATTCTCCCTGTCCGCTGCTTGGCCTATTGCTGAAAGAATACGTCTGCCTTTATAAAAGGCCGGTGTGCTTACGCCGCCGCCGATAACCGCACCGCAGCTATTACAGGCGTTATCTTGTCAAATATCTTCCACTGCTCGGCCCGCACTTCTTTAAGCCTGTTTTGAAGCGTTTTTAAAAGTACGGCGTTGGCATCTACGGTTACCTGTTTCAGGTAGCTGTCAATAATGTGCTGGCCTTCTGTTTCAAGCTGCGCAAGGCGCTTTTTATCCGGGGTTTCTTTTGCTGTAGTTTCCATAATACCAATTTAACGGTAAACCCTTTTTTATGGTCTGTTTTTTAACGTTAAAAATGCATCGGTAAGTGTTATTTAGCATTTGTTGTAAGTGGTTACATACCACACAAATTGCAATAGATGGAATACGCAGCTGATAGTGATGAAAATTTAATTTCACCATACCGGTTAATGCCGGTGTTGCAACAATTTATACTTCGCCCAAAGTAGCGTTTACTTTAGCTACCATCTGGTTAAAGCTCAGTTCCTCGGCCGAGTCTACAATAAAGGTTTTGCCTGATATGGATTTGTTTGCGCGTATATGCTCCATCAGTTGCTTTTTTGCATCAGCGGGTCCAAACAGGTAAATGGTATCGTATTTTTTAACTGCGGAAGTAACTGCTTTAAAAAACGCTTCGGCATGGGTGTTGCCTTTGGCTTTGGCAGCTGTTTTTTTGCCCTTGGCGGCAACCGGTGCTACCACGGCTGCAAATATATTTTCAACTACCATTTTGGCCTTCTTCACTTTTATTAAATGCGCCACGGTGCCATCAAGCCATATACCGGCCTTTTTTGTTTTCTTATGCTCTTTTTTCATTGTATTGGGTTGTATAGCTGCAAATATCGCTTATTTAAAAGGGTTATGCCTTATAAAATGCCGGGTGTGCACCAATATGGCATATAAACAACCAAAGCAGCTGTTAGCGTTGTAATTTAAGCTACAGGCGGCAGGTTTTATAAGCGCCGTGCTTAGCTTTTAATGCCTCCATAAATTAACCACGCAGGTCCCAGGCACGCTAAGCTGCACTCAGCAAATTCAAAAAAGCTTTAACGGCCTATGTGCGGTTAAACGTGGTATGCCGGTAAAGGTTTTTGTATGTAGTGCAGACTGCGCTGCGTGGTTAATTACTGTAAGTATGGTTATGTCACTCCTCAGCTTTTAAAAACCGCATTAACCAGCGCAGTTGTATGGTATGCAGTGGCGAGCCTTTATAGGCGTGCAGGGTATGTGTCAATTGTTGTTTAAAGCCGGCCAGCTGCTTGCCCTGCAAAGGCTTGTTTTTTTGCATAGCGCTTATAAAGGTGTAAAAATGGCCGGCTATTGCATTCTCGTTTTCCGGTGATGACACTGCAATGGTTGGTAATATTCTTTTCAGGTTTTTTATTTCGCTCCATGCCAGGTCGTATTGTTTGCGCAGTATAAAAGCTATACATACACCGCGTTTGTATCACTTCATCTGAAAAAAGTGTGGCGTTGCCGGTTAATATCTGCATAGCCTCATCGGGTTGCGCCATAAATAAATAAGCGTAACCGGTAAGCATTAAACAGTGGGTATAACTTAAACTTTTCTGCAGCATGTGCTCATATACCGGCCACAGCGCTGCGGCCTGTTGGTAGCGCTGCAATATGATCTGGTTGGCAATGTAAATGGTAATGTTGGCCGGCAAAGGTGTTTGCCTGTATTTTTTTCTGAGTTTGAGGGCCTCTTCAATGTATTTATCGGCCTGCTGATGCTTTCCGCCCATAAACAGTTGAAAGGCCAATACCTCTATCGATACCACCCGGCTATCATCCGGTATTGCTTTTGCAGCACGTTCGCTGTTGCCCAGTGCTATGATCTCTTCCAGGTATTTAAGTTGTGGTTCGCCTTTGCTTTGCCATATCAGCTTTTGCAGCGTTAAATAGCGCGCATACCAGTCATGGCGCTCAGTTTCGGTTAAATCAATATGCGTTTCACCTTTAACGCTCCAGTCGTCGGGGCTGTTGGCAGGCCTGGGTTTCCGTTCGCCCATGTTCACTTCAAAAAAAGCAAGGTTATACTCTATTTTCCGCAGCCGGTGCAACAGTCGGCGTTTCTCTTCTTCTTTCCATTCAAGCACACCGGCAATAACCTGCTCTTTCGTTGCCACATCATAAACACCCGACCACCTGGTGCGCAAAGCATACATCAACAGCGCCTCATCGGTTTGCACATCCTTTTTTGCCTGCTGTATAAAACCGTTAATATCTTCAGTAAACAGCTTCATTTTGCGGTTATAATAACTTTGTGCCAGCAGGCGGTTATACAGGCTTTGGTTTTTGGCTATCTGCTCAGTAACACAATCCATTACCAGAAAATCGTATATCACTTTGTTCAGCAACCTCTGTTCGTTACGCAGCAGGTAATCTTTTTTTACCGAATACGCTTTGCCGAATACTTTTTTAAATAGCCCGGAGCGGTCGGGCAGGTCGGCACGAAGCCGGTATTTTTTCAGCTCCTTCAGCAGCAGCACCAGGTTTTTTCTTTTGCCCTGTGCTACCTTCTCCTCAATCTGTTTCAGCTCTTTTTTCTTTAAGGGCTTTAGTAATTCAAGCGTTCGCATAAACCAAAGTTACATTTTAAGGTCTATTTTTTTATCACAAAAAGGGCATCATAACAGCGCAAAAATCATCACAAAAAACAGGCCTTTAAAAGTAGTTTTTTTATTGGTAAATAATACAAATTACGGGGCTGGTACCCGGGTAACAACAAGGCCCCTTTTTTTATCACAACCCGTCTGATTATGTACAAAAGCGCACGCAGGAGAAACAGATTTTTGGCGTCGAAAAACCAAAACAAGACCCCTTTTCATGAAGCAGAAACCTTCCACCCACCCAAACACAATTTTACTGTCGTTATTATTTTTCATGCTGCCTTTAGGTATGCTTGCACAGGCCCCGCAGGGTATTAACTACCAGGCCGTGGTGCGCAATGCTGCGGGCCAACCTTTGCCTTCGGGTACTACGGTAAGCCTTAAATTCAGCATCCATAATTTAACCAGCGGCGGTGCCGTGGTATTTCAGGAAATAGACACCCCCACCACTAACCAGTTTGGCCTGGTTACTGTGGTTATTGGTAATATAACAAGCCTGGCTGCTGTAAACTGGGGCAGCGGCCCTAAATTTTTACAGGTTGAACTAGACCCCACCGGCGGCGCTAACTTTACCGATATGGGCACTACGCAGCTAATGAGTGTGCCCTATGCTTTGTTTTCGGGAAACGCCGTTAACGGAGCTACCGGTGCCACCGGCGCTACCGGGTTAAACGGCAGCAACGGATTGAATGGAGCAACCGGAGCCACCGGCGCTACCGGCGCGAATGGTATGAACGGAGCGAACGGTTTGAATGGTGCCACGGGTGCCACGGGCCCAACGGGCGCACAAGGCCCATCAGGGCAAGATGGAACGAATGGCATGAATGGGGCAACAGGTGTTACAGGCGCAAGCGGTAGCGATGGCCCGCAAGGCCCCACCGGTGCCCAAGGCCCATCAGGACAAGACGGAACGAATGGTTTGAATGGAGCAACAGGAGCAGTTGGCGCAACCGGTAACGATGGCCCGCAAGGCCCCACCGGCGCACAAGGCCCATCTGGGCAAGATGGAGCGAATGGTTTGAATGGAGCAACAGGCGCAACCGGGAACGATGGCCCGCAAGGCCCCACCGGCGCACAAGGCCCATCAGGACAAGACGGAACGAATGGTTTGAATGGCACAACAGGTGCAACCGGTAACGATGGCCCGCAAGGCCCCACCGGCGCACAAGGTCCATCAGGGCAAGATGGCGCGAATGGTTTGAATGGAGCAACAGGTGCTACAGGCGCAACCGGTAACGATGGTCCGCAAGGCCCAACTGGCGCACAAGGCCCATCGGGACAAGATGGAACGAATGGTTTGAATGGAGCAACAGGAGCAGCTGGCGCAACCGGTAACGATGGCCTGCAAGGCCCCACCGGTGCACAAGGCCCATCAGGGCAAGATGGAGCGAATGGTTTGAATGGAGCAACAGGAGCACCTGGTGCCACCGGAAATGACGGAGCACCAGGTGCAACAGGCGCACAAGGCCCATCAGGGCAAGATGGGACGAATGGTTTGAATGGAGCAACGGGAGCAGTTGGTGCAACCGGCAACGATGGTCCGCAAGGCCCAACTGGCGCACAAGGCCCATCGGGACAAGATGGAACGAATGGTTTGAATGGAGCAACAGGTGCTACAGGCGCAACCGGGAACGATGGCCCGCAAGGCCCAACTGGCGCACAAGGCCCATCGGGACAAGATGGAACGAATGGTTTGAATGGAGCAACAGGTGCTACAGGCGCAACCGGGAACGATGGCCCGCAAGGCCCCACCGGCGCACAAGGCCCATCAGGTCAAGATGGAACGAATGGTTTGAATGGAGCAACAGGAGCAGTTGGTGCAAACGGTAACGATGGCCCGCAAGGCCCCACCGGCGCCCAAGGCCCATCAGGGCAAGATGGAACGAACGGACTGAATGGCACTACAGGTGCCACAGGAGCTACCGGTAATGACGGTGCGCAAGGCCCCACCGGATTACAGGGTGTAACAGGTGCAACAGGTAATGACGGCGCAGTTGGCCCTACCGGTGCACAAGGAGCAACAGGCGCTACCGGCCCCGATGCTCAAACACTTTCATTAAGTAACGATAGCCTGTACATCTCAGGTGGCAATTCAGTAAGCCTCGCCAATCTGAACGATACCATGAGCCTCATAGCCAGCACCAACAGGGCAACAAGGATTGAAACACAAAAGGCTAACGACAGCATTATTTATTTTACCGAGGGCAATGTAAACTACTTTGATATGCGCAAAGGAACACTGGAAACAAACCATACCGGTGGCTCGGTATATATGGGTGCCGGTGCAGGGGCCAGCGATAACTATAACAACACCAATAATACAGGAGTAGGGGAAGATGCGCTTCAAAATAATGTCAGCGGTTTCCTGAATGCTGCTTTTGGTATTCAATCTTTGCAAAATAACACAACCGGGCGTTTTAACACCGCAATCGGGGCCTATAATTTATCCAGTAACGTAACAGGAAGTAATAATACTGCTGTTGGTAATTCGGCCCTGTCTAACGTTACCGCTAATTTCAATACGGCGGTAGGTTCTTACGCAGGTTTTGGCGCTACCGGAGGCCAAAACGTATTTATAGGCTATAATGTAGGGCAATATGCCAACCAGCAAAACACCATGCTGGGGTATAATGCCGGAGGCCTGAATAATGGCTCCGGAAACGTTTTCCTGGGCTATTCGGCTGGCTATAATGAGTCAGGAAGCAACAAACTGTATATATCCAACAGCACAACTTCATCGCCCCTTATTTACGGCGATTTCAGCAGCAAACATGTTACCATTAACGACAGCTTAACCAGCACTTATTTCCAAATGAAAAACGGTGCTGCAAGCGGTTATATACTGCAAAGCGATGCTAATGGCAACGCTACATGGATTGCGCCATCTGTTACGGCAGATACCAATATATACAACAGCAACGGCACCCTTACCGGTACCCGCACTGTTAATATGGGTGCCGATACACTTACGTTCAGTTCAACCAGCGGTAATTTTAATTTCAATACTTCAACCGGTAATGTTTCCATGGGTAGCTTACTTTCGGTTACCGGGGCAAATTCAACCGCCTTTGGTAACATCGTTACAGTGAACGGGCCCTTTAATTTTGCATCGGGTAATATTATCGACATTACTGACACCGCCTCAACCGCGTTTGGATCTATAATTTCTATTAACGGCAGCAGTTCTTTTGCTACCGGAAACATCATCAGCATTAATGGCACCGGTTCATTTGCCAACGGTACTATCAATGCCGTTTCGGGCAACAATTCGTTTGTAACGGGTAACATTAATGCTGTTACGGGCAGCAATTCGTTTGTAGCAGGTGGCAATAACACGTCAAACGGGTACGGCAATTTTGTGGGTGGTATTTATAGCAATGCGCTTGATACCGGCGCTGTTGCACTGGGTTATAAAAACAGCGCGGCCGGCAATTACACTTTTACTGCCGGTAATAATAATACCAGTACTGCCACCGGCGGCATAGCCATTGGCACGGGCAACAAGGCTTATTCTTTTGCCGAGGTGGCCGTTGGTACCTATAATGCCGCCTATGTGCCTGCCAGCACAAGTTTATGGAGCGCCACCGACCGTATTTTCAGCGTAGGCAACGGCAGCAGCAGTACCGCTACATCAAACGCACTTACCATCCTTAAAAACGGCAACACAGGCCTTGGCACAACAACACCCGATACTACCCTGCACATAGTTGGTAAGTTTAAATATCAGGATGGCACACAGGCCAATGGTTATGTTTTGCAAAGCGATAGTAATGGCAATGCAAGCTGGGCAAGTGTATCCGGCACCGGTGCGGTGCGGTATTTAAATACTGGCAACTATCTGGGCATTACCAGTGGGTTTGGCAGCAATGGCACCAGTGTAGGAGGAAATAGCAATGTCAATAATATACTACTGGGCGATAATGCCGCAAGCAGCATGTTGGGTTCTGGCAATAGTAATATTATAGCTATAGGCACAGATGCCCTCCAGTCTATGCCTGAGAATACCGGACTCGGAAATATAGCTATTGGCACCCAGGCCCTCAGTAATGTGGGCTATAGCGGAGACAATGTCGCCATAGGCTACCAATCACAAAACGGCACAGCAGATTTTAATCAGAATACTTCTGCCGGTAACTTTTCTTTGCAAAATAATACAGGCAATCGTAACACTGCATTAGGTTACCAGGCGGGTCAAACCAATAACAGCGGCTCTGACAACACCTTCATCGGCAATAAGGCAGATGCCTCATCAGGCAGTCTCACTAACGCCACAGCCATAGGCTACAACACTAAAGTAAGTAAAAGCAACTCACTCATACTCGGCAGTAGTGCAAATGTAGGCATAGGTACATCATCACCCGATACCACGCTTCACGTAGTGGGCAAATTCAAATATCAGGATGGCACACAAGCCAATGGCTACATACTACAAAGCGATTCCAATGGCAACGCTAGTTGGACCGGCTCTGCATCACGAATAGGGGCCTTGCGCTATATAGGCACCAGCTATATAGGTATTACCAGTGGTACGGGCGGTACGGGCAGCACCGAGGGTCAGCAAAGCACGCTCTCAAATATCTATCTGGGCGATAGTGCAGGCTTTACAAATACCTTTGCACAAAACTGTATTGCATTGGGTAATCAGGCATTATTTACCAACGACAGGGTGAACAATGAAATAGCTATAGGCTACCAGGCGCTGAACGGGACTAACTATCAGTCCCTGAGCGGCACGGGTGGGGACGTGGCAATAGGTACACAGGCATTATATGCAGGACCTTATGTACCCAACAACGTGGCCATAGGCTACCAGGCCATGAAGAATAATACAGATGATGGTGCAAATGCTGCGGTTGGCTATCAGGTATTGGCAAACGGAGTAAACGGTTCTGAAGAAGCGGCAGTAGGTTTTCAGGCACTTTACAATACTACCGGTAACTATAACACCGCCCTGGGTTTTAGGGCAGGCTTAACCAATACAAGCGGTACCGACAATACTTTTGTAGGTGCCGGGGCAGATGCTGCCACCAGTGGTTTAAGTAATGCCACCGCTATAGGTTATGACGCTAAAGTAAGTGCAAGCAACGCCATTGTTTTGGGTAATGGTGCCAATGTGGGTATAGGCACTTCATCGCCGGCTTATCCGCTTCAAATTACCGGTACCGGCAACAACCTGCTTTATCTTTCGGGTTCCTCTACCACCGGCACCTGGCTTGATTTGTATAACAGCACCACCGGTGGTAGCCAGTGGGGCCTTATTTCAACCGGCAGTGGTAACAGCGAAGGCGCAGGCGAGCTGCTGTTTAAAGACGTAACCAATGGTACCGACGTGCTTACCTTGGGTACCAGTGGCAACGTGGGTATTGGTACTACTTCGCCGGGATATCCTTTGCACATCGTTTCGTCAGCCCAACAGTTGTTGTATCTGAACGGCAGCGATGGCACCGGCACCTGGCTTGCGCTGGGCAACAGCAGCGGCTATGGCCGGGTGTGGGATCTGATATCAACCGGTAGCGCCAATGGCGAGGGCCCCGGCAAATTACTGATACGCGATGCCAACAACGGCGTAAGAATGACCTTCGATACCCTGGGCAATGTTGGTGTTGGCACAACCTCGCCTGCATACCCGTTGCAGGTTTCGGGTACCACCAGCACAACCAATTTCAGAATGACCAACGGTGCCGATAGCGGCTATATTCTGCAAACCGATGCTGCCGGCAATGCAAGCTGGGTAAACCCTGCTACATCGTTATTTACAGCCGGTACCGGTTTAAGTTTTAGTGGCAATACGCTGAATAGTGTATGGACCAAATCAGGCACTGACCTTTATTTCAGCACCGGCTTTAACGGCAACTTAGGTATTGGTACTTCATCGCCCGTTTATAAGCTGGATGTACAAAATGCCGCTGCCGGTACTTATGCCTATGTAGAAAGGATCAGCAACACCGATAATTTTGCAGCATCCGGAGGGTTGCTGATAGAGGCAGGCAATACAGCCAGCGTTTGGAATTCAGCTTCTGAACCTCAGTTCATTGCTTTTCAAAGGCCTGATGCCTCGCAGATTGGGGCAGTTATTCAAAACAGTGCCTCGGGCGTTACATACAATACAACTTCCGATATGCGGCTTAAAGAAAACATCCGCAAAACCCAATATGGCCTTACCGACCTGCTTAAAATAAACGTCAGCGATTACAATTACCTGGGCGATGCATCTGCCACACCGCAAACCGGTTACCTGGCGCAGCAGCTTTATACTGTTTTTCCTGAGGCCGTACACAAAGGCGGTGCCGATGCTAAAACCGACCCGTGGATGGTAGACTACGGCCGCGTTACCCCGCTTATTGTAAAATCTGTGCAAGACCAACAGGCCATAATTGAGCAGCAGAACCTGAAAATTGAAAACCTTGAAAAAGAGATTGAGGAGCTGAAAAACCTGGTTAAAAAATAGGCCTTACAGGTAAAGTTACTTCCATGGGTGGAAGGACCCGTCCCCGTTTTGCCTGCATAGGCAAACGGGGCGGTCTTTTTATTTTGAAAATATAAGCAATGCAGTTAATTTTAACAGATATCGTCAAACAATACAACAGCATACAAAACCACCCTGATTATGAAAAAACAAGTACTCACTACCGCCTTGCTTTTGCTTTTTATTCCGGTAAGGCTTTTTTCGCAGATATCCACACCGCCGCAAGCCATGAATTACCAGGCCGTAGCCCGCGATGCCAACGGTAATGTTTTACAAAACAAGCATATTAATCTGCGTTTTACTATCGACGACGGTTATAACCCCGGCACACCTGTGTATCAGGAAACCGACACTGTTACTACCAACCAGTTTGGTTTGTTTACCTGTGCCATCGGGCAAGGGGCTGCTGTATCTCAATTTGGCAGTTTTAGCAATATAACATGGTCCACAGGCAATAAATACCTGGAGGTTGAGCTGGATGCAACGGGGGGCAATAATTTTGTAAAAATGGGGGTTTCGCAATTATTAAGCGTGCCTTATGCATTTTATGCAGCAAATTCGGGTAATGGAAACGGAGGCCCAACCGGCCCAACGGGAGCAACCGGAGTTGGCGGCTCTACCGGTGCAGTGGGTGCAACCGGGCCTGCAGGAGGTCCCAGCGGGCCAACAGGCGCTACCGGTGCTACCGGCAGTATAGGTTTACAGGGTGCCACAGGTAATAACGGCGCTACAGGCGCTACCGGGCCAACAGGCACTAACGGCACGGCGGGCGCAGCAGGGGTTACCGGTGCGGCAGGTGCCATGGGTGCTACCGGCGCTACCGGTGCCACGGGTGCACAAGGCGCTACGGGGGCTGGTATACAGGGCGTAACGGGTGCTACCGGTGCCGCAGGCAGCGGCGGCGGGGCAACAGGCCCAACAGGCCCAACCGGCCCAACCGGCGCACAAGGTGCTACAGGCACACAGGGTGTAACAGGCGCACGGGGA
>Ga0316217_10005605_pt1 | contig 12915 bp, 8 predicted proteins | sample 1anoAmetaG_FD_203633 | JGI IMG/M metagenome (GOLD analysis project Ga0316217, IMG submission 203633) | Freshwater microbial communities from Trout Bog Lake, Wisconsin, USA - 1anoA | ecosystem: Environmental > Aquatic > Freshwater > Lake > Hypolimnion/Profundal zone | place: USA: Wisconsin...
GAGGATCGGCAGTACCGGCACTCCGGGCCAGAATTCGTTCGCCAGCTTCTCGAGCGGGCCCATGATCGCCGGCGTCAGCGGCGGTGCGGCCGCGGTGGGGCCGCGTGTCTCCTGGGTCGTTACCCTGACGGCCGGGTCGCCGGCCAGTTCCACGAGCGTCGCGCGCACGGCCTCCGGCGTCACGCCCGGGAAGATCCGGCAGTTGACGGTGGCGCGCGCCCGCTGTGGCAGCGCGTTGGTCGCATGGCCCGCATCGAGCATGGTCGCGACGCAGGTCGTGCGCAACGTCGCATTCCAGCTCGGATCCCTGGCGGATACCAGCGCCAGCGCGGCGGCATCGGCCGGGTCCTTCAGGAACGCGTTCATCGCGTTCGCGATGGCCGTGTCGCCCTTGGCCGCCTGGATCTTCGCCATGCCGGCGAAGTAGGCGCGATTGGCGTCGTTGAATTGCGCCGGGAAGTCGTAGGCGCCGATCTTCGTCAGGGCGGCGGCAAGGCGATAGATGGCGTTGTCCCGGACAGGGCGCGAGCTGTGCCCGCCGGGGTTGGTTACCTCAAGCTGGTAGTTCTGCGGGAACTTCTCGCCCGCCTCGACGTCCAGCGCGATGCGCTTGCCGGCGGCATCGAGCTCGCCGTCGGCGCCCTCGTTGATCGCAAACGCCGCGTCGATCAGGTCGCGACGGTTCTTGGTCAGCCACTCGGCGCCGTTGAATGCGCCGGCGGTTTCCTCGCCGCAGGTCAGCGCGACCTTCAGCGTGCGCCGCGGCACGTAGTGCTCGCTGCGGTAGCGGATCAGCAGGTCAACCCAGATCGCGGCTTCGGCCTTGTCGTCGCTCGCGCCGCGGGCGTAGAAATTGCCGTTCTCCTCGACCAGGGTGAACGGATCGCGGGTCCAGTCCTCGCGCTTCGCCTCGACGACGTCTATGTGGGCCATCAGCAGCACCGCCTTCAGGGCCGGATCCCGGCCCGGGTACACGGCGACGAGACCGCCTTCCTTCGGGTGCTCGGGCGCCGTGAACAGGTGCAGGTCGCCATCGGGGAAGCCGGCGGACCTGAGACGCGCAGCCATCCGCTCGGCGGCGAGGGTGCAGTTGCCGGCCGACAGGGTCGTGTTGGTCTCCACGAGTTCCTTGTAGAGGGAGCGGAAACGCTGCTCACCGGCGGGGGTGTCCTGCGGTGGCGCCGCAATTGCCGAGCACGTGAGCAGCGAAGCGGCCAGGGCGAGGAGGCGTTTCATGTCGATCTCCATGGCAAGGTACCGATTAGACGACGGCCGGCTGTGTCGCGCAATGCCGGAACACGGGATCAGCGGCGACCGGCGAACTGTGCATGCAGGTCCTCGAGCGTCGCCCGCAGATGATGCGCGAGCAGCGTCTCGACGCCGGGTTCGTCGCGCGCGAGCCAGGCCGCGAGGATCTCGCGGTGCTCGCGCTGCGCACGGGCGTCGCGGCCCGTCGGCAGCAGGTGCGCGACGACGTAGCGCTCGGCGAGGATGGCGAGCCGCTCGACCAGCTGCGTGGTCAGCAGGCGGCCGCCCGGGCGGACGAGGCTCGTGTGGAAGTCGCGGTTGCCGACAGCCACGCCGGCGAGGTCGCGCCGCGCCGCGGTTTCCAGTGCGGCGAGCGCACCGGCGGCGCGCTCGCGCTCGGCCTCGGAGGCGATGCGCGCGGCGGCTGCCGCGGCGCGTGGTTCGATGCTCAGCCGCAGCGCGAAGATCTCGTCCGCCTGCGCACCGGACATCGACTGCACGACGTAGCCGCGATGGGGGTGGCTGACGAGCAGGCCCTCCTGCTCAAGGCGACCGAGTGCCTCACGCACGGGGATCTTGCTGACGCCAAGCTCACCGGCCAGCGCGTCCTGCCGGATCGGCTCGTCGCCAGCGAGGTCGCCCTTGACGATCCGCTCGCGGACGATCTCGAACACCTGCTCGGCCAGCGTCCGCACGACGATGCCCGTGTGCGCCTCGGCCGACCTGCGCCGGGGGGTGCTCAGCGGGTCGTCCCCGTCGTCAGGGACGGGCGGGTCGCCGCGGCCTTCTCGACCATCCCGATCACCTCGGCGCGCCGTTCGCCAATGAGCGGCAGGCGCGGCGGCAGGACGCGCTCCGATCCTCGCCCCATCACCTGCTCGGCGAGCTTGATGGCCTGCACGAGGTCATGCCCGGCATCCAGATGCAGCAGCGGCATGAACCACCGGTAGATCTCGAGCGCCTTCGCGTGGTCGCCGCGGCCGATCGCGGCGACCAGTTCGACGGACTCCCTCGGGAACGCGTTCGTCAGGCCCGATACCCAGCCTTTCGCGCCGAGGTACAGTCCCTCGAGCGCGACGTCGTCGAGCCCGGCGAACAGCGTGAAGCGCTCGCCGAACGCATTGCGCAGGTCGGTGAAACGGCGCGTGTCGGGTGCCGACTCCTTCAGCGCGACGATGTTCTCGACCGGGGCGAGTGCCGTCAGGACGTCGTTGCTGATCGTCGTCCGATACGCCGGCGGATTGTTGTAGAGCATGATCGGCAGTGACGTGTTCCGCGCGACGCCGAGGAAGTGCGCGGTCAGTTCGTGTTCCTTCGGCACGTACACCATCGGCGGCAGCAGCATCAGGCCGTCGGCCCCGGCCTTCTCGGCGGCCTGGGCGTAGCGGGTCGCGCGGCGCGTGTCGTACTCCGACACGCCGGTGAGGACCGGAACACGGCCGGCGACGGCCTCGACGATCGCGGTGAGCACGCGGATCTTCTCGTCGAACTCGAACGAGTTGTTCTCGCCGACCGTGCCGAGGGCGATGACGCCGTCGATGCCGTCGCGCACGAGGTTGTCGACGGTGCGTCGGGTCATCTCGAGGTCGATCGCGAGGTTGGCATCGAGCTGCGTCGTGACCGCGGGGAATACGCCCTTCCAGTGGATCGACATTGGGATGACTCCTCCTTTGATTGGTATATCGTATACTAAATAGCCGGATTCGCAAGGACAGCTACGGTTACGGACGCAGGCCGGTGGGAACGGCGCGCCACGTGGACCAGCGTCGGCATCGCGCCTGTTTGGACTACAATGTGAGCCTGTGATGAAGGAGGCGAGCGCTTCCGCCAACCGAGCCCTGCGGGCCACGGTGGTTCCCCCGGCAAGCGGGGCACAGGGCCGAAAGGCACAACGTTCCGATCGTTGATCGGACAAACGGGGCAAGTATCCAAGGGCGTTCCCGGGCCCCGTCCATCCAAGCTGATTGATGGTGGTCGTCGACGACGGCGGCCGAACCGAAGGCGCGCGGCGTCTTGGCCATGCAGGTCGCGCCGCGATTCGAAAGGAAGCGCGAAATGATGCGAATAGTCGATGTTGCAAGTCACGACCGGCAGCCGGCCGGCGAGCCGCCGGCCGGCCTCGTACGGCCGCTTTTCGAAGGTCCGGTCGACGTCGTGGGCGACGTCCACGGCGAGATTGGCGCGCTGCGGCAACTGCTCGCGCGCCTCGGTTACGACGACGAAGGTCGCCACGCCGCGGGGCGTCGGCTGGTCTTCGTCGGCGACCTGTGCGATCGCGGCCCCGACAGTCCCGCCGTGATCGAGCTGGTCGAGTCCCTGGTGACGGAACGCCGTGCGCAGTGCGTGGCGGGCAACCACGAGCTCAACCTGCTGCGGCGCGAACGCAAGCATGGCAATCACTGGTTCTACGGCGATGAGGACCCCGCTAACGAGCGCCGTTTCGGCCCGTGTGTGATGGCAACGGCCGCGCAGCGGGAGCGGTTCCTCGCATTCTTCGGCGGCCTGCCGCTGGCGCTGGAGCGGCCCGACCTGCGGATCGTGCACGCCGCCTGGTACGACCCCGCCATCGCGCAGTGCCGTGCCGCGCGCGACGACTTGCTGTCAGCCTACCGTCGCTTCGAGCTACCGCTGGCGCAGTCGGACGAGGGCGTTCGGCTCAAGACCGCGCACGATCTCGAAAAGGCGCTCAATGGGGCGGCGCTGGCTGGCAGTGCGACGCCCGCGTTCCTCGGCGACATCGCCGCCTACGAGGAGTACTACCAGACCGGCAACCCGATCCGGGTCGTGACCTCGGGCATCGAGCGGGCCACTCCTGTCCCGTTCGCGGCTGGCGGCAAGTGGCGCTTCGTCGAGCGAGTGCCGTGGTGGCGGGGCTACGACGCGCCGCAGTCCGTCGTGTTCGGCCACTACTGGCGCTGGTGGGACGAGGCGTCCCACGCCCTGCTCAGCAAGGGCGAGCCGAACCTGTTCGTCGACGAGGAACCTTGCGGGTGGCACCGGAACGCGCAGGGGCGTGCGGTCGCGTTCTGCGTTGACTACAGCGTGGGTGCGCGCTTCATGGAGCGGCAGCAGGGCCGGCACCGGGCCTTCCACGGCAGGCTCGCCGCGGTTCGGTGGCCCGAGCGGGAGGTGGTCTTCGACCACGATCCGCCGACGATCTGATCCGGTCGCGCGGCGCGATTCTGCGGCATACCCGGATCACTGCCGTGCGTGGCGGGCCGATAATGGGCGTACACCCCTTCCGGAGACTCGCATGACCCCTGCCATCGAAGCCCTGCGCGCGAGCCCGCTGGTTGGCGAACTCACGCAGGACGAGATCAAGGCCCTCGCGGCGATCGTCCATGTCCGTGCTCTCGCCGATGGCGAGGTGCTGGTGCCGGAAGGCGCGACCGACAGCAAGCTGCACGTCGTCGTGAGCGGCCGGGTCGACGTCGTGCGCGAGGCGGATCACGGCCGCCACGTGCTGCAGACGCTCGTCGCGGGGGACCTGGTCGGGGAACTGTCGTTCATGGACGACGCGCCGCGCTATGCGGCGCTGGTGGCATCGGGGCCGACCGAAGTGCTGGCGCTCGACCGCATCGACTTCGAGACGCTGATCGATCGTTCGCCGCGGATCGTCTACAAGGTGATGCGGGCGATCATGCGGGCGGCGCGTAACATCCAGCGCCGCCTGAGCCTGCAGATGCGCGACATGGAGAACTATCTCTACCGGACCGGCGGCAAGTATTGAGCCGGCCGGCCGCGCGTTGCGCGGCGTCCGTGCGCCTGGCACGGACACGGGGCCGGCGTGCGTTCATGTCGAGATGCGCCATCGGAATCTCGACGTGATCCCGTCCGCCAGCCGAGGCGCGCGGCGTGGTGCGTCCGCGCCGATCGAGCCTGCCGATCGGATCGTGGGCGAGCACTAGCCGCGATTGTCGGATCCGGCACCGCCGCCGGCAGGCGTCATGCTCCACTGCCAGTCCCTGACCTCCGGCATGTCCCTGCCGTGCGCGGCGATGTACTGCTTGTGGGCAATCAGCTTGTCCCGCAACGCTTGCTTGAGATACAGGCCGGGGGATCCGGTCTGGGGCAGTCGGTCGATGCTGTCCATGACCAGGCTGAACCGATCCAGCTGGTTGAGGACGGTCATGTCGAACGGCGTCGTCACCGTGCCTTCTTCCTTGTATCCCCGGACGTGGAAGTTCGCATGGTTCGTTCGCCGGTACGCCAGTCGGTGGATCAGCCAGGGATAGCCGTGGAAGGCGAAGATTACCGGCTTGCTGGTCGTGAACAGCTCGTCGAATTCAACATCGCTGAGGCCGTGGGGGTGCTCCGACTGCGGCTGCAGCTTCATCAGGTCGACGACATTGACGACCCTGACCCGGAGTGCGGGCAGGTGCTCCCGAAGTATCGATACCGCAGCCAGTACCTCGAGCGTCGGGACGTCCCCGGCGCAGGCCATCACCAGGTCCGGCTCGCCCTCGAGGTCGTTGCATGCCCATGGCCAGATCCCGATGCCGCGGGTGCAGTGCCTGATGGCCTCCTCCATCGGGAGCCACTGCGGGGCCGGATGCTTGCCGGCGATCACGACGTTGACGCAGTGGCGGCTCCGCAGGCAGTGGTCGACCACGGAGAGCAGACAGTTGGCGTCCGGCGGGAGATAGATGCGAACCACCTCCGCCTTCTTGTTGACGACGTGGTCGATGAACCCCGGGTCCTGGTGCGTGAAGCCGTTGTGGTCCTGGCGCCAGACGTGAGATGCGAGCAGGTAATTAAGGGAAGCGATCTTGCGTCGCCATGGAATCGAGGCCGAGACCTTGAGCCACTTCGCGTGCTGATTGAACATCGAGTCGATGATGTGGATGAAGGCCTCGTAGCAATTGAATATGCCGTGCCGCCCCGTCAGCAGGTAGCCTTCGAGCCAGCCCTCGCACTGGTGCTCGCTGAGCATCTCCATCACCCGTCCCTGCCGGGCGAGGAATTCATCGTCCGGCCGCAGTTCCGCCTGCCACTGCCGGTTGGTCGTCTCGAATACGGCTTCCAGTCCGTTCGAAAGGGTCTCGTCCGGCCCGAAGACGCGAAAGTTGCGCTGTGACGAGTTCATGTCCGTCACGGCACGCAGGAAGCCGCCGAGCACGTGAGCGTCGCCGATGCCGCGGGATCCGCGCGTCGTGACCGGGGTCCCGAAGTCGCGGAAGTCCGGCATCCGCAGGTCGCGCAGCAGGATGCCGCCATTCGCGTGGGGGTTGGCGCCCATGCGGCGCTCACCTCGGGGTGCCAGCGTGGCGAGGTCCTGCACGAGTCGCCCGTCGCGGTCGAAGAGTTCGTGGGGTCCGTAGCTGTTGAGCCATTCCTCCAGGATCGCCAGGTGCTGCGGGTTCCCCGCCGGGTCGGACAACGGCATCTGGTGAGAGCGGTAGCTGCCCTCGACGGCGTGTCCGTCGACGGTCTTCGGTCCCGTCCAGCCCTTGGGGGAAACCAGCACGATCATCGGCCAGGTCGGCCGTGCTGCGCTGGAGGTCCTCGCCGCTTCCGTCCGGATCGCGCGGATCCGTGCCAGCGACTTGTCGAGCGCGCCGGCCATCGCCGCATGCATCTGCTCCGGCGTGCTGCCTTCCACGAACAACGGCGCCCACCCGTAGCCGCTGAGCAGGTCGGCCAACTCGTCGCGCGGGATCCGCGCCAGCAGGGCGGGGTTCGCGATCTTGTAGCCATTCAGGTGCAGGATCGGGAGGACGGTTCCATCCGTCTCCGGGTTCAGGAACTTGTTCGAGTGCCATGCGGTGGCCAGCGGTCCGGTCTCCGCCTCGCCGTCGCCGATCACGCAGGCGACGACGAGGTCCGGATTGTCGAACGCCGCGCCGAACGCGTGACTGAGCGAATAGCCTAGTTCGCCACCTTCATGGATCGAGCCGGGGCACTCGGGCGAGGCGTGGCTGGGGATGCCGCCGGGCGCCGAGAACTGCGCGAAGAGTCGCTTCAGGCCGGCTTCATCCTGGCTGATGTCCGGATAGAACTCGCTGTAGGTGCCTTCGAGATAGGTGTTGGCGACCACCGCCGGTCCGCCGTGCCCCGGGCCGCAGACGTAGATCATCGAAAGATCGTTCTCGACGATGACTCGGTTGAGGTGGGCGTAGATGAAGTTCTGGCCGGGCGTCGTTCCCCAGTGTCCCAGCAGCATCGGCTTGATGTCCGCGGGGCTGAGTGGCCGGCGCAGGAGGGGATTCGCGCGCAGGTAGAGTTGGCCTACCGACAGATAGTTGGCGGCGCGCCAGTAGCGGTCGATGCGCCCGATCAGTTCGGAAGAGCAGGTCATGGCGATGCTCCATGCTGGCGCGCGACGCGCGGTCCGGAGCCCGACCGAGCTTCATGCAGGCACCCTGCCGGAGAATCCAGATAATCGGACATTCAGGAGGTTCCCAGGGTTTGTCGGCTACAGCCGGATCGCGCCGTGTCATGGCGGGTAGCCGTCATCGATGGCTTGCTGCGCAGTCTACGCAAGCCAGATGACGTCCGTTCGCGCACGAACCGTGAAATACGCAGGGAGTGGCGGCCCGCCGTGCATGTGGAGGGTCGACTCGCTCCGGTCGGGTGTCGAAGGCGCTGTTGCTCGTGCTAGGGGTGGGGCAGGGCGAAGATCCGGACCACCGCCCCGCCGCTGAGCAATCGAGTTCCGTCTCCAGAGATCGTCAGCGAACCCTGCGCCAGGGAATTTGAGCCGGCCGATGACGACGACGCCAGGTTGCCCAGGAACGTGCCACTGGTGTTGTAGATCCAGATGTCCGGGAAGGCCGTCTGCGCGCCGCCGACGACCAGCCCGTTCCAGCTGGTCTTGATCGACACCGGATACGGGGCCCCCGTGAGCGACGGAGGGTGCAGCGTCAATGCCGGCGCGTCGAGGATGTCGAACTGGTACGGCGCACCGGCAGCCATGTAGAGCTTGTCGCCGGCGGGCGAGACGGCCATTTCCTTCAGGTTCGAGCGGGCGTAGGTCGCTTCGATGCCGTTGTCGTATCCCACGGGCGTCGCCGATAGCTGCGATGCGTTCAGGGCATAGCGTAGCCGGAAGGAGCGGGTGCCGGACGGCGAGACCGGGCCGTCGGAGATGTACAGGTAGCGGGAGTCCGGGCTTGCGACGATCACCTGGCCGCCGCCGGGGATCGATGGGCTGCCGATGCCGGTCGTCAGTGGGTTGCCGGAGGTCAGGTCGAAGGCCTCTCCACCCAGCCCACCCAGCAGGACCGGCATCGCGCCCGGCCGCGCATAGGCGAACTGGTCGTTCCAGCCGTTGGATGAGATGAACGTGCGCGATTGCGCGCCGCTGGGGATGACCATCTCGTAGATCTTGCTCTGCGTGCTGGTCGAATCGACCACGTACAGCCGCGTTCCGTTGCCGTTCACGATCAGCTGCCCCTGTGCGGCCGCCGGGGTCGTGATCGTCTGAACGAGCGCTCCCGAATACATGTCGTAGACCTCGACCGTGGCGCCGCGACTGACGAATACCCACGGCTCGACCGGACTCGTCGCGAAGAAAGTCGCCGAGACGCCCGGGAGCTCGATCAGCGCCGCCGGATCCGATGCGCCGACCACGAGGCCGACGCGGATGCTCTCGACGTTGGTGACCCCGCTCGTCGACGAGTTGACGAGGACCTGAGCGGTGTACTGTCCGGGGGCGAGTCCGGCGGGGTTTGCGGTCAGGACGAGCGGCTGGCCGACCGTACCGGTCGGCGTCACGCCGAGCCAGCTCTGGCTCGAGGTCGCCTGCCAGGTGACGCCCGGCAGCTCGAACACGTTGCCCACCGCGATGGAGCGAGTCAGTACCGAGCGTGACGGGAACGAGGAGAACGCGACGCCCGTCGCACCGACCACGAGGCGGTTGGTATCCACGTTGACCGTGACCGCGATCGGCGTGCTCACCAGCTGGCCGTTGACGGTCGCCTGCACGTTGAGCTGGCTGCTATAGGAGCCCGGGGAAAGCTGCGAGCGGTCGGCCGTGAGCGTGATGGTGGTCAGGCCGGCGCCGGAGACCGTTCCGGGCGACGACGTCGCGCCGAGCCAGTTGCCCCCGCTGCCCGGCACCGGTACCAGCGTCAGCGGATAGGCGTTGGTGCCGGTATCGATGGTCACGGTGGCCGTGGCGGTCGCCGCCTCCTGGCCCGATGCACCACCTAGCACGATCGTGCCGGCGCTTGCCGTGATCGTCGGTGCCTGCAGGCTGGCGGTGACCGTCGTGGTCGCGACGTCGGTCGCATCGGCTGCGTTGGTGAGCGTCACGGTGGCGACCGACGTACCCGCCGGTAGCGCGCTCGGATCGACCACAAGCTCCAGCGTCATCGACCCCTGGTGGGTGCCGGACGGCGCCACGACCCATGCCGCGTCGCTGGTCGCGGTCCAGTTCTCGCTCCCCGGCGCGGTGACCGTGATCGGGACCGACTGGGACGGGAGCGGGCTGCCGGCGACGCCGGTGAGGGTCGTCGGCGAACTGGTGATCAGCACGCCATCACGCACAGTGTATGTGATCGATACGTCCTTGGCCTGCAGGTCGTTGCCGGCGGCATCGCGGGAAGCGATCGTCAGCGTGGCCGTGTAGGTGCCCGCGGCAAGCGAGGTGTCGGTCGCGGTCAGCGTGAACGTGTAGTCGAGTCCGGAGCCGCTGCCCGTCGCGGCCAGCCATGCCGGCGCGGAGACGCCCGTACGGTATCCGGCGACCAGCGAGGCCGCCGACGTATCGGCGAGGTGGACGCTGAGGGTCTGCGCCGCCGGCGCCGCACCGCCGCGCTTGGCCGAGAAGGCGACGCTCGTCTGGCTCAGCGTGAAGCCGCCGGCGCCGCTGCCGCCGCTCCCGCCGCCGCCACCACCGCCGCAGCCGACGAGGGCGGCCGGAATCGCGATGAGCAGGGCGAGCCATGCGGGCCAGATGCGCGGGATCCAGGATGTCATGCTCGCCCTCCGTGGCGAATCAGTGCTCTGGTGCGGGCCAGTGGGGTGATATGTGGCGCCCCCGGGCGCCGGTCCGCAGGAAGGATAGGTGTTTTTCTTGTCGCCCCGACGGCGGCACTTTCTCAGTGCCGCCTTCGACGTGTCAAGGGATATCCCCACCGAGGGAAGGCGCCATCGAGGCGGCCATCGCGCCGGGCGCCGTACGGAGACGCCGTGTCTATTAGACGCGTCCCTCGCATCGAGCGGTGGATGGTCTTGGGTCGAGGCGTCGCGCGCTAAGTGCTGACGGGGACGCGCGTGGTGAACCTGCCCGCCGTGGCGTCGGTCATCAGCGGCTGCTTCGCGCGGGACCAGATCGTCCCGACCGGCGCGCGACGGGTCTGGCTGGAACGATTGCCGGCGCCATCACGGCGCGCTAGGTGAGGTGACCTGTTCCCGACCCCGTCGTTCGGCCCGCCTGGGCTATTGGCCCCATCCGGAGCTCCGCAGCGAGTGCACGCGCACGACTTCCTCCTGGTCCAGCCCTTCGAGCGCGGCTTCGACGTTGCGCAGGTCGGCTTCCAGTTCCGGCAACAGGACGTTCTCGATCGCGCGGGTCCGGCGCTCCGTCCGCTGGTACTCGTCCGCGAGTCGTAGCAGCGTGCTCTCGAGGGCGGCGAGGGGTGCGGCGACCGCGAGCATCGATGCGGCCGCCTCCACGCAGGCGGCGATCGCCGGGTCGTCCGAGGCGGCCGGCCACGCCGCGGGACCGACGGCGAGCGTCGCGGTGGCCGTGCTCGCCTCGACGCCGAGCACCGACTCGCTGTGCCGCGACAGCGCCAGCTCGAGCGAACGCGGTGGCCATGCCTCGAGGTTGTGCAGACCCTGCGAGGCGAGCGCGGTCGCGAGCCGCTGCAGCAGCTGCTGCCACGTCGCGGTGAGTTCCGTGCGTCGACGCTCCAGTTCCTCCAGGCCGCGCAGGATCCGCGCCGCGAGCAGCATCCGCCGCTCGTCCAGCAGCTCGTAGCCTTCCCGCACGAGGCGCCGCTCGTCCTGAAGCTCCAGCAGCGCGATCCGCGTCGGTGCGACCTCGCGCTCAGGCACGGCCGCCACCCGGCAAGTGCGCCGAGACCTGCGCCTGGGACAGCCGCGTGAGTTCGGCGGCAGGCAGTCGCTGCAGCACCTGCCAGCCGACCGCCATGCTCTCCTCGAGCGTCCTGCCATGCGCCTGCGCGACGAGGCGGGCCTCGAACTCGCCGGCGAACTCGAGGTATCTCCGGTCCGTCTCGGTCAGGGCCTCGGCGCCCATCACGCTCGCCAGCACGCGGACGTGGACGGCGCGGGCGTAGGACGCGAACAGCTGGTTCGCGAGCGCGGGGTGGTCCGGATGGGTGTAGCCCTTGCCGACGCCGGCGGACATCAGCCGCGACAGGCTGGGTAGCACCCGGATCGGCGGATAGATGCCCTGCCGGTCGAGTTCACGGTCGAGGACGATCTGTCCCTCCGTGATGTAGCCGGTGAGGTCCGGGATCGGGTGGCCGATGTCGTCGGCCGGCATCGTGAGCACGGGCAGCTGCGTGACGGTGCCGGCGATGCCGCGCAGGCAGCCGGCACGTTCGTAGAGCGAGGCCAGGTCCGAATACATGTAGCCCGGGTAGCCCTTGCGGCTGGGGACCTCGCCGTGGCTCGCCGAGACCTCGCGCAGCGCCTCGCAGTAGTTGGTCAGGTCGGTGAGCACGACCAGCACGTGGTGCCCCTCGTGGAAGGCGAGGTACTCCGCGGCTGTCAGGGCGTAGCGGGGCGTCAGCAGGCGCTCGGCGCTCGCCTGGTCGGCGCGGTTGAGGAACATCACCGTGTGGCCGAGGGCGCCGCTGGACTCCATCGTCGCGCGGAAGTATTCCGCCGAGTCGGCGGACACGCCGATGCCGGCGAACACCACCGAGAACTTTTCCACCGCGCCGGTCCGCAGGCGCGCCCGCAGGGCGATCTCCGCCGCGAGCCGGTCGTGCGGCAGCCCGCCGCCGGAGAAGATCGGCAGCTTCTGGCCGCGCACCAGGCTGTTCATCAGGTCGATGGTGGTGACGCCTGTCTCGATGAAGTCGCGCGGTAGTTCCCGGTGTGCCGGATTGATGGCTGCGCCGTCGATGGGAAGGTGATCGTGCGCCGGCACGGGCGGGCCCCCGTCGATCGGGCGGCCCAGGCCGTCGAAGATGCGACCGAGCAGGCCCGGTCCGACCGCGAGCGTCAACGGCCGCGCGGTGAAGCGCACGCGCGTGCCGTCCAGCGACAGTCCGGTCGTCGACTGCAGCACTTCCACGACGAGCCGGTCAGTCTCCACCGCGGCGATCCTGCCGATGCGCACGCCGCCGTCCGGACCCTCGACCTCCACGGCGGTGTTCAGTCCCACGTTGACCGTGCGCTCCAGGAACAGCAGCGGGCCGTCGATGCGCGAGACCACGCCCTCCGCGGTGATCTCAGGGCGCATGATCCACCGCCAGCGCGAGCACGGTCGCCTCCACCTGCCGCCCGAGGGCCTCGATCCCCGCAAGGTCCGCCTCGCCGTGTTCCTCGCCGAGACGCTTCAGGCGCGGTAGCAGCGGCAGCGCGACCAGGCTCTGTACCGGGACGCCGCGGGCGAGCGCGCCTTCTGCCAGTTCCACGAACCGCATGATCAGCCGCAGCATCGCCGACTGCCGTGCCGGCGAGCAGTAGCGATCGGTCGCTGAGAACGAAGACTGCTGCAGCAGCGATTCGTTGGCGAGGTCG
>Ga0316217_10005606_pt1 | contig 12912 bp, 12 predicted proteins | sample 1anoAmetaG_FD_203633 | JGI IMG/M metagenome (GOLD analysis project Ga0316217, IMG submission 203633) | Freshwater microbial communities from Trout Bog Lake, Wisconsin, USA - 1anoA | ecosystem: Environmental > Aquatic > Freshwater > Lake > Hypolimnion/Profundal zone | place: USA: Wisconsin...
AGCTCGCCAGCACCACCGCACAACCAACATCAGGCAGTCCCGATCATCGCGGGCGCAATCTTGTCGCCCGAAATGCCACGCCCGCTGGCTTCATGAATAATGCAGGCTAATGCAAGAATAAAGTAGAGAAACAGTACCAAGACTTACAATAGGGGCCGGAATGAGCCAAAAAACGCCGAAAGATCGCGAAACCGGGTGGGGGTTACTAACTGTATTCGGGCGGAAATTAAAAACACGTAACTTATTGGATTGATAAGTCCGTGACCAACTCTAGATAGGCCCAAAAGAGGGGTTCCTAGCACGAAATTAGCACAGAATCAGGTCGATTGCCCGAGCGATGCGGGACCGCTCATCCGTTATGTCCGTGAAGGTGGCCGCCAGCTTGTCCTTCTTCCATTTGCTTATCTTGTTTGTGAGCGTAAGTCCGAGGCTCAGCGCGGCGGCGATGAATCGGGCCTCCGCATGGAGCCGGGTGCGTGCGTTCTCTGCCCAGGTCAAGCCATCTTGGAGCGGAACCTCTGCGAGCAGTACGCCGTGAGGGTCTTTGAACTGGCTGCCACAAGGTTTAAGCCTGTGACCAGCGATACGCGCCGGGACATCGATAGATTGTCCCACGTAATACAGGCCGCCTTCCGCGAGCAGATAGACGCCGTTTATCGCGGGACAGTGTTGCAGCGGCATAACAGGGGATAGATAGTCCACGCGCTTAGAATAATCGATGGGATTCCACACGGGCGCGGGGCCTGAGTTTGGAACCTTACCCGCACGCTGCCTCATCCGCTCTTGCCGCGCCTGGAGGTCTTTACGCATGGCCCGCACTTTCAAGGCGGGACGGGGAAGCGTTTTCGCCTCCCCGTGGGCAGGACAAGACCGCTTGCGGCGTTTCACTAACCGTGCGGTTGCGTGGTATTGTGACGTGTCCTTCAAAATGGCTACTCTCTCCCAGCCCGATTTCTTGCGGGTGCGCCTACGGGCTTCTAAACGCGATTGCGGGGCATTCTAGGCGAAGAAAATCCCGGATTGCCCCGCGTGTGTGGCCGCCCTCTACTGGATTCCTTCCAAGCCAATCCGCTCAAGCTCCGCGTAATACTCGGCAAAGCGTTCGTTGTAGAATTTCTCTGCCGCTTCGCCCTGAATCCCTTGGGCCTTGAGGTCCTGGAGCGCATGCGCTCTGGCGTTCTCGCGCCAAGTGCCCTTGCAATCCTCCATCATGAATTCCTTCGCGTTTGCATCCACGGCGGGCCGTCCTTTCAGTTAGAGGTCAAGCTTTGGCTCTTGAGCAGTTTTAGGTAATCGCCCGCAATCAGTTGAACCAACACAGCCGGATCAGCCTCGGTCTTCGCGCCCCTTGCTACCTTTTTCAGTTCGTCCAAGACGTTGAATTTCAGGTATCTCATTCCCTTTGCCCTCTGTCAGTAGTAGTTCAGTGCCACAGCGACAGCAATCTACTTAACCCAGGGACTAAAGTCAATGGAAATAAGTTTAGAATCAATGAGATACGTCCACTTACCGCGTCCCTTTGCCGCGTCCATTTAGTGACGGAATGGCGGAAAATATGGAAAATGGGATTTATTTCTGTTTGTGTGTAAAAGAGTCCTTTGTGTGCTCTCCCATAGCCCATGTTTAAGATTTGACCCGCCCTCCCGTGCTGTATCGTACTGATAACACAGCACTTATGCTATCAGAAGGACCACGCGCGCCTCAAAGATGCGAGTTCAATGGCCACGGCGTCATGCCTTGCGCCTGTGTGCGCGTCCCGGATGACCTTCAGCCAGACACTACCCACACTACGAGAGCTTTAGCTCGTAGTAGTGTAAGGGTCCTGTTCACTATTATTCCTTTCCTTAAGAGAGCGAACACCCGCGCGCCCTGATGTCTGCGCGCTTGCCGCTGACCCACGCCAGCCCGCGCTTGACACCCGCATCCGCCAGCATAGACACAAGTGTGCGGGCTGATGCCTCCGGGTGCTCGCGGATGATAGCTAATGCCTCATCTTCCTTGCCGTCACGATCCGACCTAACGCCGGGCGAACGTCGCGACAGAACGGCGTCACCGGGCGCGGACACAATATGCAATCGGCAGTCCGGCCCGCACGTGACATCAAACGGCTTCGATTCAAAGTCACGTTGCTTAACGTTCGTGACGAAGGATGCGGACTTATATGGCTCCGTGGGGTCTTGCAAGCGAGTAGCCCAACAGCATGAGACAAACGCGCCCAGTTCGCCCGATCCGCGCATTGCGTTCTCTAGGGTCAGCTCAAAACTTTCTTTCGTGCCCTTCGCGCTGTGATGCAAGAGCAGAACGCTTAGAGCGCCGCAGCGCATTAGCCGAAAGATGCTCTCCGCGAATGCCCGCATGTGTTCCGAACTGTTCTCATCGCCTTTGAGATAACGGACGGCTGTGTCAATGATGACTACTGCGCCGCCCAACTCTTCGCCCAAATCATTCAGGCACAGCAATCCTTCGGCGCTCATGGTGCGGCAAAAGAGCGTCCCTCCAACACACGGCAAAAGCCCGATTTTCTTGAGTCTGTCCGAGAACGAGCTAAGGCCCATCTCCGGGCAAAGGTAAATTACGCGATCCGGCTTGCGGCCAACCTCAAACTGATCGAATAGCGGCTCCCCGGTGCATAGCGCATGGGCCACATTTAGCGCAATGAGGCTCTTCCTCTGTCCCACGGGAGCCGCGAGCGCCGTGATTGATCCCACAGCTAAAAAGCCCTGGATAAGAAATGAAATCGCTGGCGCGTTCTCTAATTCCTCGAATGTGTGATACCGGGTCCTCCAGTCCTTTGGAGGCTCCGGCTTAGTCCCGCCAATTACAGCGATAGGGTCCGGCTCCGGGATAGCCCACTCCGCCGCGTGCTTGGCAATCTGCTGGACTTCCTCATCATCCATCGGCGGGATGCAGCGATCCGCGTTCACCTGGAGAAGCGCGGCCTCGATAGCCTCCCGATTCAGTCCGGCATTGCGCAGTTTCCCGGCCAGACTCGTAAGGGTGACATTCCGGTTTTCTGTGATGGGTCCGCCGTCATCCGCTGCGCTCGGAGTCGCTGGCTTCTTAAGCGCTCGGACTTCAGCGGGCGTCGGCAGTAGCGGAATGTCCCATATCGCCGCGTATTGTTCTTTTGAGTCCGGGTGAACTGATCCGGCGGCCATGACGTATCCACCTAGACTTTTTACCTGTCCCTCGCACCTGGACATCCGCCAGAGGCCCACGTCCGGGATAGTCCCCGTGAAGTAAAGCTGTACCCCAAATTCCGGGCGGCGGCCAGTGCGCACGGCATAGGACGGCTCAAGGCCCGCTTCCTTCAGCCACTCGCAAAGGTCATCTTCGTCCGCTAGCCCGTGGTCAACATCAAGGACGCACAGATTAGACGGATTGCAGGCAATCCCTATATTGGCGTCCGGCGTTTTCGTCCACCATGCCCGGACCTGTGACTCATCGGCGGACGCATCTTTCCAGCCGTGCGACGTCATGGGTTTCTTACTTGCGGGCCAGCATGGGAACACGTGCCAGCCGCGCCGAATGCAATCGAGGGCCGCGTCTAATAGGCTCATTTCTTGCCCGTTTGCTTGGCGTATTCCTCGGGCTGGCACTTCGGGCATACGGCAACATGGCCCATCAAGATCAGGACTTGGGAACCGCACGGAATGTGCCTCATCTTGTAGTAACGGTCATCACACACACCCCTGTTTTCCCACTCCCTCTCTCGCGCCGCGCGCATGTCTTCCCATCCGCGCGCAACCGTGGAACTGAGGTCGCTGCCGTCTCTTCGCGCCATGCCATCAGCCCCTATTCATCTTTCGTAGTTGGTTGTTCATATGCCGCGAAAACTCATCCGAGTGCTTCTCCAGCATCCCGCGCACTCCGGAGCCGTCAATCGTCTGGACATGGTAAGTGGGCCGGTAATGGAGTTGCACAGCCGGGCCGCTGTCCCCGCTGCCGGAGCGGGCCGCGCTAGTCAGCATCTCCGTCATGGGCTTAGGCAGCACGGCTTCGCCCGGTGTCAGCATCGCGGGCACAACGTCTCCCGTGCCTATGCCGGGCACAATGCCGCCGCCCTCAAACGCCATCATCGCGGCGAAGAACGCAGCGCCGAGAGCGGGAGCCATCACAATATTTGCCGGGAAAGGAAATTTCAGGCCCGCTAGAAAGCCGAGTCGGGCGGCGTGCGCCGCTTCCTTCTCTCTAGCGAAGTCTTCCATCATGGCGTCCTTGATGGCGTTCTGCATCATGCCCGCTGCTATTTGGTCCCCTATGCTCCCAATCATGGTGGCAAAGGACTGATGCCGCATGATGACCTGAGTAAGGCCCCGCGCGGTCATGTCCTCCAACTGTTGTAGGCCGGAAAGCAGCTTGGCGTTCTGATCTTTCTGGGCCTTGTCCTTAATGGCGGTAATATCGTTCTCATGCTGTCGCGTTAGCTGCGTCTCTTTGTCCTGAAGCGCCCTGAGCTTGTTCTCGTAATCCTTAGCATTCTTGTCCAAGGCAGCCATCTCACGGGCATAGGCAGCCTGCTTGAGGGCGTATTCCTCATTGGCAAATTGTGCTTCTTGCTGGACAATCTCGGCTGCCGACACATGCCGGGAACTGTTCTCCAGGGCCGTCTGCTCTTTCTTGGCGGCAAGGACAAGCTCTCCCATCTTCAACTCATGCTCCGCCGCTTCCTTACCCGCCTCCGCCTTGAGCTTGGCTTCCTCTTCGGACATTTGCCGGGTAGTCTCAACGCGCTGGATAAGCAAGTCCCGGTAGTAGGACGCGCCTTGACGCCCGAGGCTCTCTTCCTCCCGGATGGCGGCAGCTATCGCGGCCAGCCGCTCCGCCGAGCCCTTCTGTGTGCCGTCTATCTTCTCCCGTTCGTCTTGCTCTAGCGCCTGAAGGTCTTGGCGGTACTGATCCTCATGGGCCTTCAGGACTAGCCCTGTAACCGCGTTCTCATGCTGTGCGGCCAGTTCTTCGGCTTTATCTTGGAGGGCCTTAAGCTGCGTCTGATAGTCCTTGCCGTATTTATCGAGGGCGGCGATCTTCTGCGAGTTCCCCTGAAGCTGAATCTCGTATTCCTTATCAGCAAGGCGAAGACTGTCATCCAAGCGTTCCTGAATGCTCGTTTCTTGCAACGCTGCGCGGGCCTGCGCCATCTGGCGATCTGCCGTGAGGGAAAGCTCTCCCATCCGTAGCGTGTGCTCCGCAGACTCCCGCCCGGCCTCGGATTGTAAGCGGGCCTCTTCGTTACCGGCCTCCCGGCCCTTGTTCGCCCCTTCCAGCTTCTTGATGTCCGCTACCCGCTGCTCTATGCTCGCCTGTGCCCCGAGTGCCTGAATGAGCGCCTGTTGAGCTTGGACTTCCTTCTCCGCGAAACCCACGCCCTGAGCCCGAAGAGTGTTTGCGGCGGCTTGTGCCGTGGCTGTGTCTGGGCCATTGTTCGCCGTACCCTTTGGCATCGAAGTATATGAGGCCGCCTGCTGCATTAGCCCGAGAGTATGCTCCGCGCTCTTACGCGTTCCGGCCAGAAGGTCCGAAGCCTCCTTGTCCTTACCTTGGGCCAAGAGCGCGCTGTACTGCGCCTGGAATTTCTCTAGTGTGCTCTTGGCATAGTCAGAGCCGCCGCTGAATTGATACCAGCTTGTCTTCAGATCCTTGAATACGATGTCGGCAGCCTTCGCCACTTCTTCAAAGGCGCGGATCAGTTCCGCCATGCTCTGCCGGTTGATTAGCTCTAGCTCATGGTGGAGCGCGCTTAGATGATCGTGGCGCAATACGTCCGCGCGTATCTGGGCCTGAAGCAGCTTCTCATCCAGCTTATTGAACGCGTCCTGTACTGCGGTGCCAAACTTCATCTGATCCAGGGTGAGCTTTTCACCCTCTTCATGCATCTTGACCAGATGCTCAATGAGCAGGGTTGCGCCTACGGCGATAGCCAAGAACGGAAAGGCCGCCTCCATAGCCGCGCCGATAGGCCCGATGCTCGCAATAAAGGAAGTCAGCGCGCGCGGGAGATGGACGCCGAACTCTTCCCCCAAGAGCATGACCCCATGCCGGGCCTCCATCATGTGCCCGGAGACTCCCCGGCCCATGTCGCCCGCGCCGCTCTTGATGTCCGTGAAGGAACCACGGGCCGCCTTAGCAGCGTCCGCTAAGCCGGATTGAAAGGTAGCGGTCTTGGTCTGAAGGTCTACCGATAATACCCATACAGGTTGCATATCGCCTCAATCTTGAAAAAATGCCCGGCTCCGCCGCTCCCCACAGCGGAACCGGGCTATAGGGGAGTCAGTTCCCACTCACGGCTGACATGATGCGGGGACCGTGAGCGGGTTACCCGACTGACGCGGGCCATGAAGTTCCCCGCAAAGATCGTTAGCTGCCTGAGTGCAGCGTGATTGCCTGGATCGCCTCCGAGCGGCGGACACGTCCGTCAGTTCGGCGGTAGGCCAAGAGCACGATCAGCCCTTCCGTTGCGCGCGGCTGGTCAAGGATTTTGACGTTGATGCCCGATCCGCCACGGTCGCCGATAACGTAGCCAATCTTGAAGTCTCCGAAGAGCACCGGAGTTGCCCCGGCTGCAATCGCGGGCATGGCCGTTGAGTAGGTAACCGGATAGCCGTGCAAGAAATCCTGCTTGCCCACACGGACAAAAACCGGCTCAAACAGGTTGGACTGCTTCTGCGCCTTGCGAAGCTCAACAGCAGTCGCGCGCTGCATGAGCCAAGAGGCATTCGGGTGATACGGCGTCTTCAGCGTGCCCATTACGTCAAAGGTGGCGTCAATGCTGAGCAGGTTGCCGTTGCTGTCCGCAACCGCGCCTACTCCCGTCCCGGTGCCTGTGTTACCGATGAGGCCCTGAGCCTGTCCAGTGCCGGATAACGAATTACCGGCTCCCGTGCCCACATACCAAGCCTCTTCAAAGAGCGATTGGGCAAGCAGCATGTCTCCAACCGCGAAGGACTGGAAGCTCGGAACGTCCTGCGCCAACTCCCACGAAACCGTGTGAGTCAGCCCGGCCATGAATGCGGACAGGGTGAATTGGTCCAAGGTGGGGTCCGACTCGGTGAATAGATTGGCCCCGCTGCCCGTGCCTTCAGCCTTTGCCGCTGCCGTGCTGATGGTAGTGGCGCGCGGAATCTTCATGTCCATGACGGTTGGGATAACCGTCGCCACTTCGCGGACGCCCATGTCCGTAGGGGCCAAGGGCACGATTTGCTGATCCACGGTAAGGGGCACAACGTAACCGCCCGATGGCCCGGAGCCCTCGTACAAGGCCGCCCCGACCTTCTGGCCGCTACTGGAGATGTAGTCGAAAAACTCGTTGGCGTATTCTTCGGTAAGCCGCTTCTCCGGCTGCCGGGCATTGCGGCGTCCGCCGTCCACGATGACAATGCCGTTCGGGAACATTCCCCTGATCGTGGTCTTGCTTTCAATCTCGGCAATACGCGGGTTGAGCGCGTGGACGGCGGTAATGAGGCTGTCATAGTCCAGGGATTCCGAGTCCGTTAACGCTCGCTGCGCAGTCTCAGCGGCCTGAACTATACCCTCAGCCTTTCGGAGGGCGTGCTCGCGTTGCTTCTTGAGATCAAACAATTTGTCTGCCATGAAAAATCTCCGTTGTGAATTAACCGGCGCGGTTCGCTCTCCCCAGGCGCACACGCCATCCGGTTTTGCTGCGCTCGCATCTGTCAACCGCGTTGTAGCGGGGGCTAACGCGAGTAGAGCCCCGGCTCTTTTTAGCCGGGCAGCCATTCAAACTTGAATTAGTTCTTCTGCATATCCGGCGTGGTAACAAGCCACGGCGCGGCGCTTATCTTGCCCTTAACGTGCTGGACAAACGCTTGCCCAATTGCCGATGCCGTTTCGTCATCCAGCGGCTCGGCCAGTTCCACGCGCGGGCGGCCATCAGGGTCAATTCCCACTACGCCGATGAAGCACAGTCCGCGCCCAAACAAGTATTCCGGCGTTGGTCCCAGTTCAGGGTCAACCAATGCGAAATCCCCTGTCTGCGGGTTGCCGAGGATACACACAGTGAAGGCGCTTTCCATCGCGGCGCGCTCAAATTTATCTAGGCCGCCATGTGCGGATTCCGCGCCGCGCGGCCTGTCGGTCATTGTCATTTTCGGCATCCCCATCTCGGCTCCATCTAAAGGCTCGTTAACACATCCACTTAGCACTTACCCACGCCGGGATAGTATGGTATTGTTGTGCGCATGTCACGTGACCATTACAGAACCGTTACACCGGGTCTTGCGGTCCTTGTTGACGCGGAGAATCGGGAAGAAGCAGACGGATGGGCTTCAGTGTTTCCCGCCCCGCACCGCCGGAGGGAAACGGCTGTGCGAGTGATTAAGACATCGGACATTGAGGCGCGGGGGAGATTGCAAGAAATCTTCCGACCTAAAGAACTGCGGCTCGTTTTAGGCGCTGCCGAGATGAGAAGTGCTTTGGTCAGACAGGATGAACGGGCTTTCCATCAGGCCTTTGAAAAAGTGCGCCCCTGGTTCCCGACTGCCGGAGAATTAAGGCTCAATCCGATTGGGCGCGATTGGACGGGAGCGAGGGATGTGTATACCCGGCTGATGAGCAGCTTGCTCCAGAAGGCCCGCTTAATTCTCTGGCAGCCTCAAGAGCCTTCGTTGATGCCCGCCTTATATTGCCCCGACTTAAAGACCGCCTCATTTGTGATGACAGCAATGGGCCGTCTCCGCGTATGTCCAAAATGCAACGAGGTTTTTTATCCTCATGCTGATAATCAGGACTACTGCGAACCGGCGCACGGGACGGCATATCGCACGGCGCGCTCACGTTGGAACAAAAAGCAACGGGCTCTGGCCCAAGGGAAGCCCGCGCGGATTTCTCGCGGGAAAGCAAAATAGCCGCCTAAATGCCCCGCATGATCTTTGCGGACGCATCCAGCGGCCATTACACGCGAATACGGGCCATTCTACGCGGCTACCACGTCGCACTAACAAGCGAGTCCATCCGATCCTGCCGCCCCTTGATCCAGCGGGCATAATGACGCTCCGTTGTAGTCACGCTCTTGTGCCCGAGCAGCTTTGAAACGTGCTCAAGTGGGACGCCTTTTTGCAGTAGGTCTACGGCATAGGTGGCGCGGAGCCGATGGCTAACCATGTGATTGTGCCCGTCACTGGACACGCCCGCATCCGTAAACACTTTCGCAATCTGCTCGCCCATGTACCCGGCGTGCCTATATTCGGATGAATCCGCCGTCTGCCGGTTCCAGAAGACATACACAGGGCTGCCATTGAGCACCCGCAGCAAATCCTCCGCGAGTTCCTTCTTGATTGGGATGTAAAGCGGCTCCCCGGTCTTCGTGCGCTCGCGGATGATTCGGTACATGTCCTTTTCTTTGTCAAAGCACAGGTCCGAGCGCTTCAGCGTGGACGCATCCCGCACGGCCAAGCCGCTCCCGCGCATCAATTCGATAAGCGTGCGCGTCTTCCCTGTGGCCGCCGCTAGGACTTTCGCATATTCCGCATCCGTTAGGGGCTCTGTTTCGGGTTCGACTATTTTGATGGGAGAGAGCTTGGGTATGCGCTCAATCCATGCCGCGTTATAACAGAACCGGAGGAAGTGATTTAAGTGCTTCTGGACCACGGCCCGGCTATAGGATGACTTGTACACGGGCGTCCACGTTGCCCGGAGCGCTATTAGGTTATCAATTGTGAGCGCCCGCTTGACAGTCATCAGCCCGCGCCGCTCGGAGAATTCGCAGAGCCGCTTTAGCTCGCGGCGATACATCGAAAGCACTTTCGGCTTGATACCCTGTGCCTCTTTGTTGGACTCAAAGGTTGAGATTGCTTCGGAGAGCAGCAAGCCTTCCTGCTTTGGCTCAGGGTCACGGCCCGCTAATTGGTCCTCTAGCTCGCGCTTTTTCTCTTCCGCACCGATCCATGAGCGCGTCCCGGTCTTTTTGCGGAACTGTTTTCCGTTCTGAGTCCAGCGGAGATGTTTTCGGCATTGACAGCGCTTGCAGAATTCGTCTCCGGCATACTTGCAGTCGGCGGCGTGCCTGACGAAAATCGTGATGAGTGGCGCTTCCATAGGGTGTCTCCTATGCGAAGCGTTGTAGCACATAATTAGCACAAACGCATAGCACTATTTTGTAAGTGATTGATTTTTATGACTAGAAAAGATGCATGGAACTTGCTAACTGAGTTCACCGCCTCGGAGAGCCTGCGCAAGCACGCCCTGGCGGTGGAGGCCTGCATGCGGGCGTACGCCCGCCCGTTTGGCGAGGACGAGGAGCAATGGGGCCTCGTCGGCCTCCTCCACGACTTCGACTACGAAAAGTATCCTTCGCTCGAGGATCATCCGCTGCGCGGCGCCGAAATTTTAGAGCAGCGCGGCTGGCCGGAAGAAATTCGGCGGGCCGTGCTCTCCCATGCGGGCCATACCGGGGTCAGGCGCGAGAGCCGCCTGGAAAAGACGCTGTTTGCCTGCGACGAACTGGCGGGCTTCATCACCGCCGTGGCGCTGGTCAAGCCGGGCAAGTCGCTGGCCGAGGTGGACGCCAAGTCGGTTCGCAAAAAAATGAAAGACAAGGCATTTGCCCGCAGCGTTCGCCGCGAGGACATTATCAATGGCGCGGCGGAGCTGGGCGTTGATCTCGACCAGCACATTGCCTTCTGCATTGAGGCCCTGAAGGCGATTGCGGTTGACCTGGGCTTGGCCGGAGCGTAATCCCACCCACGCGCCGAGGGCGCGCGAGGGAGGGGCACCCGGCAGGGCGGTAGGCTGCCCCAATCCGTCCCGGTTTCAGCGCAACGGCTCGCCGAGCCGCCCGCTGGCAATCAGCGAGGCGACCTTGGCAATGTCGGGTGCCAGCGGGCGGTCGCGCTCCATGGTGGCTGCGGCCGAGCGGATGGCGGCGTGGGCCTGCTGCCCGCGCTTTGAGGTCTTCAGCGGCAGCAGGAAGTCGAGCGCCTGCGCGGCGCACAGCGCCTCGATGGCCAGCACGTGGCGTACGTTCTCGATCACCCGGCGCAGCTTGAGCGCGGCGGTCATTCCCATCGAGACGTAATCTTCCTTGTTTCCCGAGGTGGTGATCGAGTCCACCGAAGCCGGATGCGCCAGCACTTTATTTTCACTGACCAGGGCAGCGGCGGTGACTTGCGCCATCATGAAGCCGGAGTGCAGCCCGGCGCCGGGAGCCAGAAACGGCGGCAGGCCCTCGCTGAGCGAGGGGTTCACCATGCGCTCGGTGCGGCGCTCGCTGATGCCGGCCAGCGCGCTCAGCGAGATCGCCAGGAAGTCCAGCGCAAACGCCAGCGGTTCGCCGTGGAAATTACCGCCCGAAATCACGTCGCCTTCCAGGGGACTTCCGGCGGGCCGGGGTGGCGCACCCACCTGCCTGGGGGGCAAGAAGACCAGAGGATTGTCCACCGCCGAATTCATCTCGATCTCAAAGACATTGCGGCAATAGGCGAGCGAGTCGCGCACGGCGCCGTGCACCTGGGGAATGCAGCGCAGAGAATAGGCATCCTGCACGCGGCCGCAGGCGGCATGGCTGGCGCGGATCTGATCTTCGCCTTCCAGCATGCGGCGCAAATTGCTGGCCACCGCGATCTGGCCGGGATGGGGCCGCACGCGGTGGATGCGCTCGTCGAAGGCGACGACGGTGCCCTTCAGCGCGTCGAGCGAGAGCGCGGAGATCACGTCGGCCGAATCGGCGAGGGTCTCCCCGGCCAGCAGGGCCAGCACGCCGATGGCGAGCATGGCCTGCGTCCCATTGATCAGCGAGATGGCTTCTTTGGCCTCCAGTTGCAGCGGGGCGATATCGGCCTGCTTGAGCGCCTGGGCGGCGGGCATGGTTTCCCCGTTCAGCACCACGCTTCCTTCGCCGATCAGCCCCAGCGCCAGATGCGCCAGCGGTGCCAGGTCGCCACTGGCGCCCACCGAACCCTGCGAAGGCACGACCGGGTAGACGCCGCGGTTCAGCATCTCGCACAGGGTGTCAATGACCAGCGGGCGCACGCCGCTGCAGCCCTTGGCCAGGGAGTTGGCGCGCAGCAGCATCATGGCGCGCGTCTCGGCCTGGGGGAGCGGCTCTCCCACGCCGGCTGAGTGCGAGCGGACGAGGTTCAACTGCAACTCGCGCAGCTGCTCGGCCGGGATGCGCACATCGGCCAGCTTGCCGACGCCGGTGGTGATGGCGTAGGCGGTGCCGCCGCTGGCCACCAGTTCGTCCACCAGGTCGCGGGCGCGTTCTACGGAGAGGCGGGCCGCCGCCTCCAGCAGCACGGGGCGGCGTTGGTAGACCACCTCGCGCAGGTCGTCGGTGGTCAGGTCGTTGCCGTTGAGTTTGAGGGCGATCATGTGGAGGTATCCCCTGCGCCTGCGGGCGCGCCGCCAGTATTGTTCACCGACCGGCCACGCGGCGCAAGGCCTGGATGTACTGGGGCGGGAAGACGCGCCTGGAGCCGTCCAGGGCCTGGGTCAAATGGATGGTCTCGCCTTCCGCCAGCAGCACGCCGTCGTCGGCCCGCGTGACCTCATAGGCGAAGTGAACCAGGTTGCTGCGGACGCGCTGTACCCGCGTCTGGACCACCAGTTCCTCGTCGTAGCGCGCCGGTTCCTTGTAGCGGCAGCGCACATCGACCACCGGCAGCCGGCATCCGTCCTGCTCCATCTGGCGGTAGCTGAAGCCGAGCTGGCGCAGCAACTCCACGCGGCCCACCTCAAACCAGATGATGAAATTCGAGTGGTAGACCACGCCCATCTGGTCGGTCTCGGCATAGCGCACGCGCACGCGGGTGGAGTGAGTGTAAGCGGCGGGGACGGACTCTTCCGGCGAAGGGTCGGCAACGGCTTCGGCGGGGTCGGGGTTGGCCATCTCGGTCCTGCTACCTTCCTGCCAGCGGGCTGGCGCGAAGTCTACTTGTGGAATCAGGTGTAAAGAGC
>Ga0316217_10005607_pt1 | contig 12910 bp, 15 predicted proteins | sample 1anoAmetaG_FD_203633 | JGI IMG/M metagenome (GOLD analysis project Ga0316217, IMG submission 203633) | Freshwater microbial communities from Trout Bog Lake, Wisconsin, USA - 1anoA | ecosystem: Environmental > Aquatic > Freshwater > Lake > Hypolimnion/Profundal zone | place: USA: Wisconsin...
CGCTCCTCCTCGCCATATCTTTTGATTGATATGACTCGTCGTCGCTACTTGATGCGAGGCGAAAATCATGTCGTCGTGGGGCCATTGGCTTCTCACACACCCTCTTAGGCTGGCAGCGGTTCCTGGAAGCCCGGCAAGGTCAATCCCGGCACTTCCGGAGTCGCCTGGTTTTCCGTCCGCGTCCGCAACGTCGATTTGTTATTCCGCACCACGGCGGTTTCCCACAGGTCGATGTTGCTCAGCTTGAACCGGTAATCCACTTCCATGCCGGTGTCGCGCACCAGGTCGGCCAGGGCCAGGTCGCTGCGCCAGCCTAGCTTGGTGCAGAAGGGCGAGGCCCATTTTTCCAGCAGGGACATAAAACGGTTGGTCGATTGAAAATGGTTCAGCACCACGATGCGGCCGCCCAGCTTGCATACGCGCTGGGCCTGGCGGATCACCGCCACCGGATCGCTGACCACGGTAATCACGTGGGTAATCAGCACGTGATCGAAAGAATCATCGGCAAACGGCAGGTGCAGGGCATCGGCCTGCATCAGCATGATGTTTTGGATGCCCAGTTCGGTCATTTTCTGGCGGGCTTCGCGCAACATGCCGGGGGAAAGATCGACGCCCACCACTCGCACGTCGCTGGGATAGAATTCCAGTGAAGCGCCGGTGCCCACGCCAAGGTCGAGCACGGATTCGCCGCGGCGCACCATGATGTGCTCGACGGCGCGCTGCACGCGCTTCTTGGTCAGCTTGCCAAAGGTGGCGTCATAGAACGACGCCTGCACGTCATAGATTTTTTTGGTGCTGAATTCGCGCATCAAAACCGGCATTGCACTGCTCCCGTTGCGAGCCTATTCGTTCATTCCGGCGGCGTCGGCGTCCATCAGCCAGATCAGTTGGCCATCCACAGGTTGAATCAATTGGATGGGCAAATCGTCCGGATTGTTTGGCCCTTCCAACACTTGGGCCAAAACTTGGGCCTTATTCTGCCCGGAAACCAAAATTAATACCAGCCTAGCGCGATTAATAAATTCCGCTAACATGGTCACCCGCCAAGTTTCCAGTTTGGGGACAAAATTGGCCACGGCGCCGCGGCCGGTGGCGTGCAGGGCTTCGGTGTGGGGAAACAGTGAAGCCGTGTGGCCGTCCTCGCCCATGCCCAGTAAGACCACGTCGGGAGAGGCATCGGCAAAGTGTTGCCGCAAAAGCTGGTCGTAATCGTCGGCGGCTTGTGGCGGCGGCAGTTCGGTCTTGATGCGGAACACATGGGCTGCGGTGATCGGCACGTGATCCAGCAACGCCTGCCGGGCCATGCGGTAATTGCTGTCCTTGTGATCCGGCGGCACGGCACGCTCGTCGCCAAAATAAACATCCCAGCGCGACCAGTCGATGCGGTCGTACCAGGGATCGTTGCTGAGCAGTTCGTAAAGACTTTGCGGCGTCGATCCGCCGGAAAGCACGATGGCAAAGCGCCGGTCATCGCGGGCGGCGGCTTGGGCGGCATCGGCGATGATTTGCGCCGCGGTGGCGGCCAGGGCCGGGGGATTGGGTTGAACTTGAATGGCAGGCTGCTTCATCAGCCGCAAGCATAAGCGGGAAAGGCGGCTTCGTGAATGCCGATTGCCAAATGCCGAATGCCAAATTAAAAATCTGCAATTTGAAATTTCCGATCCTCATTCGGCATTTGGCATTCGGCAATGCCTCAGATCGGCAGCAGCAAACTGAATCGGCTGCCGCGATCCGGGGCGCTTTGCACCGTCACGTCGCCGCCCAATTGCCTCGCCAGTCGGCGCGAGATCGCCAAGCCCAGGCCAAACCCTTTGTTGCCATCGCGCTGGTAATTGTCCACCTGGTAGAACTCGTCGAAGAGATGTTCCATGCTTTCGGCGGGAATTCCCACACCGGTGTCGGTGATATGGATTTCCACGCCGGTTTGGGAATGGTCCACATCCACGCGCACCCTGCCGCGCTGGGTAAATTTGATGGCGTTGGACAGCAAGTTGGTCAGAATGCGTTCCACGCGATGGGCATCGGTGACAATCTGTAGATTCCCCGGGCAGGCCACGACAATCTCCAAGCCTTTGGCGCTGGCCGACGCCGCCGCGGCGGCGGTGACACGGGTGATCAACTCCTTTAGATTGACCGGGGCCTTTTCCACTTTGGCTTCGGCCAGGCTGTCGCGGGCGAAATCCAGCAGGCCATCCAGCAGCCGCGCCGCTTCCATGGCGCTGCCGCGCATTTCTTGCAGGGTGGCCCGCAACTGCTCGGGCTGGTCGAGGCTGATCTCGGCCAGATGGCTTTGCAGCGTGATTTGATTGAGCGGCGTGCGCAAGTCGTGGCTGATGGCGTTGAGGAACTCGGCCTTGCGGCGGGAATTTTGCAGCGATTGCTGCAATTCTTCCGCCAGCTTGTTGGAATGCCCGATGGCACTGTAAACCACGCGTAAATCGCGCGCCCCCAAGACAAAGCGCCAGGTGATAATCGCCAGCACCGCCAGGAACATGTCATACAGCCGCCAAGCCGGCCAGACCATTTTGATGGGGATAAACAGGTAACCGCAGATGCCGCAAAAGATGAACATGTTGCGCAGATTGCCCAAGGCGCGTTTGCCGGGCACCTGCGGCAAATGCCAGGCGTTGCGCCACCAATGCACGGCAATCAGCATGTAGCCCAGGGCAATGGACAAATCCAAGCTGACGGTGACGATCATCCACGGCGTATCGTGGTCCATGCAATGCGGCAACGGCATATAACGGCCGTCGCCCGCACACCAAGCAATGAATTGGCGAATGTAGTCCATGGATACGGCTGTTACGCCGCAAAATGTTAGGCTGGCTGAGGGATGAAAGCGAATGGGCACAATGCCAAATGCCTCTTGCCAAATAGAAGAAATAAGGGGAACGGCATTTTGCCTTTTCAATTCGGCATTTGCCATTTGGCATTTGGCATTGACTGCAATCGGCATTTCCCGCAATCTCGGCTATACTCTCCGTCACGATGTCCGCCAAGCATAAAATTCGCGAACTGGCCATGCTGCTGATGTTTGTCTGGGACGCCAACGGTGCCAGCGATATTGAGGCCGCTCCGCAGGTGCTCCAGCAGCGCGGCGACGATGGCGAAATCAAACAGAAGGCAATCACCCTGGCCCAGGCGGTGTGGGAGGCGCGGCCGCTGGCCGATGCCTGCGTGGAGCGTTTGGCGCCGCAATGGCCGATCCGCCGGCTGGCGGCGGTCGATCGCGCGGTGCTGCGCATCGGTATCTGGGAATTAACCAGTTCCGATACGCCGCCCAAGGTGGCTATCGACGAAGCCATCGAACTGGCCAAGGAATATTCCACCGAACTTAGCGCCGGGTTTGTCAACGGGGTGTTGGATGCGGCGTTAAAGGAAAAGCAGACGCTGACCGCCATGCCGCCCGCAGCCGATCCGGCCCCCGCGCCAGCAGCGCCTGCGCCGGCAACGCCGCCGTCCGACACCACTCCGCAATAAGAAACCACCATGGGATTTTTTTCCAAAACGCTCGACAAGCTCAAAGGCGCGCTTCGCAAAACCGCCGCGGTGCTCAACACCGACGTGCGCACGCTGTTCATCCCCGGCCGGCAGATTAACGACGCCTTCCTGACCGAACTGGAGGAGAAATTTCTCCAGGCCGACATGGGCGTGGCCAACGTGGAACGAATCGTCGGTGAAATCCGCGAGCGTTGGCGGCTGGGCAAAATCAAAAACGCCGAACAGGCCGAAAACGTGGTGCGCGAACAACTGCTGGCCAACTGGCCGGTGCAGGACCGCGAGATCAAACTGGCCGCCAGTGGCCCCACGGTGATCCTGGTGGCCGGCATCAACGGCGCGGGCAAGACCACCAGCATCGCCAAGTTGGCCTGGCTGCTGAAAAATGAAATGCGCAAGAAGGTCATGGTCTGTGCCAGCGACACCTACCGCGCCGCCGCGGTGGATCAATTGACGATTTGGTCACAGCGGATCGGTGTGGAAATCATCAAGCACAAGATGGGCGCCGACCCGGCCGCGGTAGCCTACGACGCCTGCGAAGCCGCCAAGGCCCGCAACATGGATGTGCTGATTGTGGACACCGCCGGCCGCCTGCACACGCAGGACCACCTGATGCGCGAGCTGACCAAAATCCGCGACGTGGTTGCCAAGCGCATCCCCAGCGCCCCGCACGAAGTGTTGCTGGTGTTGGATGCCACCACCGGCCAAAACGCGATTCAGCAGGCCAAACATTTCGGCAAGGCCATCGGCGTCACCGGCATCTTCCTGGCCAAACTCGACGGCACCGCCAAAGGCGGCGTGGTGCTCAGCATCCGCGATCAGTTAAGCATCCCGGTGAAATTCATCGGCCTGGGCGAAACCCCGGAAGATATCGAAACATTCGATCCGGCAAGGTTTGTGACGGCGCTGTTCGGCGAGAAAACGGCGGAAACGCCGGCGACGTGACCGCGTACGGTTTGCTTAACCAAAGCCAACCCGATAGACTATTTGACATTGGTTATAAATGGAAGCAGGTGACAAAATGGCTTCTCAAATACTTGAAGATGCAATCGAGCGTGCAACCGGCGATAAGGCGAGTAGCCTGCGTGAACGGACCCTTACCGCTACGCGCAAGATCGCCGAGCAGCGCAACAAGCAGCCGATGCGGATTAAGTCGGCGTTTCCGTTCATTGGACGTGGCAATGTGCTGCGTGATTGCGTGCTGACTCACGCACAGGTGGAAGCGGAACTCGACAATGCCTTGCGGGATTAATACTCTTCGTTCGAGTATGCCTAACCCATCAACAATCGCGGAACTCTTCCAGTTTTATTACGACTTTGTCAAGCCGCTGTACGGCAGCGTTCAGCTACAAAACGAACTGCCGGCCGAATGTCTGTTTGAAATCAACGCCGCGTTCGATCATCTTTCGCGACACTGGCAATACGGGGAACCGGAAGATGTCACCGTCGAAAAGGCGTATTCCCACCTCAAAAGAAGTTGCCTGGATATTTTCAAGTTGCGCGTCAAAGAAGCACGCCGCCAATATGATGAACTGCGCAAGGTGGACATCAGCCTGATTGACAACGGGCAGTTTCACCTGAAACTGATCGCACTTTGGAACAAAATCACTGCGGGTGCGGAAAATGCCCGCCTGAAGGAAGGAAATACTGCTGCCGATGCGGTGACTGCATTTGATTTGTGGAATCCGGTATATGCCGATTGCGTAACGCTTGACAAGGATTTCTACTCAAACCCCAATGTCACCTGGGCGGAAATAAGGGAACAACGCAGCAAGTGGGCCGAACGCGGCTGGGGATTTGCGATTGGTTTGATAACTGGGATTGCGGCAATTTGGATTTGCGACGGACTCAAAAACGCGGTGCCAACCGCGCCGACACCAACCACGCGGCAGAGCATCTTGTCCGGTCCATCCTCACCAACGCAACCGACGTAATACAGCCGTTGGTTGTGGTTATTCGTTACCAGGCCAACACAACGAACAATTAGGGAGTAGTTTGGAGCGACGGAAGCGATTGCCACTCATCCGCAAATAGTTGGAGATCGACCGGCCTTTCATGTACGCGGCCCGGCTTAAACAGGCCGCACACATGGAGGTCTTGAATGGAATTGCTGAACCCGATCTTCCCAAAGGCGCGGCCCCATGGTCTTCGCTGAAAGACGCTCAGTCTTGGCGAAAGAACCTCGGTCAATCGACCAACAACATCGCCAACCCGCTTCGGGTCACGTTCGGCAACGGTGCTGACAACCGCGAGCAATACCACCGGATTGAATGAAGGCGTGGCCGCCAGAGCAGACTCGCTGAAAATCGACAAGAAAACATCCGGAGGCTGGGATTTGCATTGTGTCCATATAGGAGCCCAAACTTCCGCACTCAGGAAGTTCCACGTTGCCGACACTGCCAAATTTATGGGCGATCCATGTGTCCACTTCTGCTGATCGCGTTCATTCCACCCGATTCGGCCAAACTTGACGGTGCCACCACGATTCGGGAGATTCTGGGTTGATCGAACACCGGTTTTTCCGCGAGCTTCACCAATCAGGGAATCGAGTTCTGGCAGCAGCTTTTGCCAGGCATTCCAATGCCACAGCGGTTGTGACGCTGGGTCTCCAAGGAAGACATACACGTCATAATCGGCCGTGTGATATGCCATGGCAGCCTTTTTGTTTGGCCGAAAGTTTCCGGTTCAGAACAACCCGCTCAACACCTTCTGTGCCGCCGCCACGCCGGCGCCGAAATCCACCGGCTTGCCTGACGCCTTGAGCGTATGCTCAATGGCGGCAACCACCGCCAGGGCGTCGTAGGCGTCGCTGTAGCCCATGTGGTTCACGCGGAAAATCTTGCCTTCCATGCTGCCTTGGCCGCCGGCGATGTGGATGTTGTGCTTGCTCTTGAGCGTGTTGCGGAAATCCTTGTCGGTGACGCCGGCCGGGAGATTCACGGCGGTGACGCTGTCGGCGGGGGTTTTGCTGAACAAGGTCATGCCCAGGGCCTGCACGCCCTGGCGGAAAGCCTCGGCCGTGGTGTGCGTGCGCTTCCAGACGTTTTCCAGTCCTTCGTCGCGGATCATTTTCAGGCTGACGCGCAAGGCTTCGATCAACGTGTTGGCGGGGGTGAAGGGCGTGTCGCCATCATCCATGCTCTTGCGATATTTGCGCATGTCGAAGTAAAAATCCTTGGGGTTCTTATTGCGATCCACGGCCGCCCAGGCGCGGTCGGATAGGGCCAGGAATCCCAGGCCTGGCGGCAGCATCAGGGCTTTCTGGCTGCCGGTGATGGCGATGTCCACGCCCCAGGCATCCATGCGGAACGGCAAAGCGCCGATGCTGGTGATGCCATCCACGATTAGCAATGTATCGCCGCTGGCGCGGACCACTTTGGCAATTGCTTCCAGGTCGCACACCGTAGCCGTGCTGGTTTCGCTGTGAACCAACACGACCGCGTCATACTTGGCTTGTTTCAATTCGGCGGCAACCATGTCGGCGGTGGCGTGCTGGCCGTAGTCCAGCTTCAAGTCTTTCTTTTCCAGGCCGAAGGTGGTGGCATAGCTGCTCCAGCGTTCGGCGAATTTGCCGTTGGTGATGTTCAGCACCTTTTGGCCGGGCTGCAGCGCGCTGACAAATCCCGCTTCAAACGCGGCGGTGCCGGAACCGGTGATGGTGTAGACCGTTTGCTTGGTCTGGAACACCAGTTTTAGGATTTCCTGCACTTCGCTGAACATGGTGCGGAAATCACCGGTGCGATGATGATGCACCGGCTTGGCCAGCTCGAGCAGCGTGGCTTCGGGAACACTGGTGGGTCCGGGGGTGTACAGGCGATACTTCATCAACATGGCAGTTCCTTTCAGAAGGCAAAACCCGGCCAGAGGCCGGGGCTAACGGAATCAGGTTACGCTTGGTCCCATTGCGTTTTAATAAACGCCAACACTTTGGGGCCGAGGCCGGCGATATCGTTGAAACCAATGGCCTCAACACTGATCTGGCCATTGTAACCGCCTTGCTTTAACACGCGAAACAGCGGGCGGTAATCGGATTTGCCGCTTTCGCCCGGGGCGGTGCGGCCATCTTTGTCGGCCAGGTGAACATGTTTAATCCACGGCAGGGCGGCTTGCAAATCTTGCAGGCTCTCGTTTTCCGTCCAAAAGTGGAACGTATCCACCATGCACTGAAAACCGGGATGATTGACGGCCTTTACATAGTCCAGCGCTTCGGCCACGGAATTGATGATGTTGGTTTCGCCCTTGTTCAAATGCTCGAGCACCAGCAAGAGATTCTGGCGAAAAGCAATGGGGGCGGCCAGGGAGGCGAAATCGATAATCTGTTGCCGGGCGGTGGCGCGATCAAATTCCTCGGGCACCTTGCGTGCCGCGCCGCTGCCGAAGACCAGGGTTTTCATGCCCAGGCGGAAGGCGCGTTTCAACACGCGGATGATATAGGTTCGCAGCCGCTCCAGATCGACATCCGGACCCGTGATTTTCATGTCGGCGGGCACCAGACAGTTGGCGGCATACAGCGGTAAAACCGAGTGATTGATGGCCTGGGCGCCCTGCCACTGTTCATCGGAGACCGTTCCGCGCAGCAAGACCTGCACGTTTTCCTCGATGAACTCCCAACCGGCGGATTTCGCCTCGGCGGATTTACTCACCGGGGCACAAACACCAAAGCGCGGCATAACCACTCCTGCAAAACCGTGGCGGGAATAGTAAAAGAAATCGGCGGGAAAATACAGCGGTCGCCCACTGGCCGCGCTGCATCTGGTATGGGTATTATATGAGCATGACCAAGCTGCTGGAAAAAGCCTTGAGCAAAGCAGGCGAATTGCCGGAACCTGAACAGGACGCGATTGCGCAAATCGTGCTGGACGAAATCGAATCGGAAAAGCTTTGGGACGATCGATTTGCCAAGTCAACCGCTAAGTTGCGGAAGCTAGCCGATCAGGCCTGGGCGGAACATGAGGCTGGCGGGAGTGAAGAGCTTGGCCCGGATCGCAGGCTTGAGATTCAAAAAGTTGCCGCCATTTGCGGATGCCTGGTCCGTGCGGATTAACAATTCCTACCGCGCTGTTGGCAGATGGCGCGGCGACGTGATTCTCTGGTTCTTCATCGGTACGCACACCGAATGCGACAAGCTGATGGCGCGGTTATAGCCGTGCGTACCAGTGGACGCTTGCGGTGTCCAATGCCTGCCCCTTGGCCAAACCCGCCGTATCACTATGATATCCCCTTCCATGGCCGAGACCGTTGGTAATTCCAATCCGCTGCCCGACGATGCCGCTTCGCGCGGGCCGCTGGGTATTTTGGCCGGGGAAGGCATCTTCCCGCTGCTGGTGGCGCGCGGGGCCAAACGCATGGGGCGAACGGTGGTCGCCGCGGCCTGGGCCGGCTGCGCCTGGCCGGAATTGCGCGACGAAGTGGATGCCTTCCAGTGGGTGGGGGTGCTGCGCATGGGGCAGTGGATTCGCACCCTGCACAAGCATGGCTGCCGGCAGGCGATCATGGTCGGGCGCGTGCCCAAGCGCAAGCTGTATAGCCGCTGGCGTTATTTTCAATATCTTCCCGATCTGCGTACTGCCATGGTTTATTGGCGGCAAATCCGCCATGATAGACGCGATCAATCGGTGCTGAGCGCGATCGATCGCGAATTGGCATCGGAAGGAATTGCTTTGATGGATTCCACCACCTATTGCAGCGAACACGTGGCCACGGCCGGGGTCTTAACCCAACGCCAGCCCACCGAAAAGCAGTGGCAAGATGCGCGCTTCGGCTGGGATTTATGCCAAACCGTCAGCCGGTTGGATATCGGCCAGGCCTTGGCGGTGCTGGATAAAAGCGTGATCGCGGTGGAAGCGGTGGAAGGCACCAACGCCATGATCGCCCGTGCCGGTGAGCTTTGCCGCATGGGAAGCTGGACGATGATCAAGGTGTCCAACGTGCATCACGATATGCGGCTGGACGTGCCCACGGTGGGCATCACCACAATTGAGAAGCTTCATGCCGCCAAGGCCGGCTGCTTGGTGCTGGAGCCGGGCAAAACCATCATTCTGGAAAAGGCCAAGGTGTTGGCATTGGCCGACCGCTGCAAGATTGCCGTGGTGGGGTATGATGGCACAGGACCACGGTGAAGCCCACCGCCCTGTGCCAAGGGTGGTGAAATTTGAGATTTGAAATTTCAAATTGAAAATGCACCCTCACCCCAACCCTCTCCCTGAGTACAGGGCGAGGGGGAAAGACAGCCATGAGCCGACTCAAATCGAAATCCAATCTGCCCAAAGAGTACCACGGCATCGCCGATTACTACGATTACGAATACGCCAATAAGGAAATGCTTCAGCAGGACGTGCCGTTGCTGCTGCGGCATCTGCCGAAAAAACCGGTGGATGTGCTGGAATTGGCGTGCGGCACCGGACGGGCGGCGATTCCGCTGGCCCAGGCCGGGCATCGCGTAGTCGGCGTGGATTACGATCGCCTGATGCTGCGCCGCGCCGAGGAAAAACGGCAAAGCGCCGGTCTTTCCAGCCGCCAGTTGCAACTGCGCCAAGGCGATATCCGCAAGCTGAAGCTGGGCAAAAAATTCGCTTGGATCGTGCTGCTGTTCAACACCTTTATGGCGTTCACCACGCTGGAAGAACAAGACGCCATCCTGCAAGGCGTTCGCCGCCATCTCCAACCGCGCGGTACCTTTTGGCTGGATATCTTCCAGCCCAATCTGCAACTGCTGGCGGCGCCGTTTTCGTATGACTTGGATCCCACGCTGTTTTACGTGCCGCACCTGCGCCGCAGCGTGCTGGTCACCACCGCGGTGAAGCGTGATCCGGCCGAGCAGCGCCAAGATGTGGCTTTCATCTACCGCTGGTTTGACGATGCCGGGATTGAACACGTCGAGAATCGCCAGTTTTCCCTCACCTTTATCTTCCCGCGCGAATTGCGCATCCTGCTGGAGCGCAACGGGCTGAAGATCGTCAAACTGTACGGCAACTACGACGCCAGCCCGCTGGACGCCGATTCGCCACGCATGATTGCCCAATGCCAGTTAGTTTGAGGAACTCTCCTCGCCATCGGTTTGCTCAGACAGATCGCTTTCGCCCAGGATGACGAACCCCTTGCGGATGAGGATTTGCGACGCCAGCACCGGGTCGTCGCTGCATAGCGCCAGTGCCGGACGGCGCGGGGGCAGGAGAAACGTATAGGCATAGCTGATGCTGATTTCCGCCGACAGCAGCGCGGCACAAATCGCCACCATCGGATGCTTGGTGCGCGGCGGCAGTTCGATGGCCAGCAAATCGGATTCGGTAAAGGAAAAACCATCGCCCTTCAGCGCTTGCCGCGCCGCGTCGGCTTGGGCGCAGATCACGCGGATCAGCGCCGCGTCAGCGGTTTCGGCGATCGACATGGCAACGATTTTGCCGGCGGCCTCCAGGGCGCTGACCAGCAATTGCAGCCGGCCCACCCGGTTTTCCAAGAAGACGGTGAATTGCCGGACAAACACCGGTTCAAACCCGGCGGCGTCCATGGTGGCGGGTGGGACGGTTTCTTCCATGGCTCCAGCTTACCGTGGGTACGGGGTCCACGAAAAGAGAAAAAGCGAAAGAGGCCTGCCGATTCGCTCGGCAGGCCTCAGAGTGCTTATTCACCAACCATCAAGCTGGTTAACAGATCAGCTTAGATGTTATCGTCGGTCGGAAGCAGAACGTTGTCGTTGGCGGCAGACGACGAATCCAACGGACCATAACCGGTGGCGCTCGGTACGCCGGCGTTGATGGTATTACGGGTGAAGATGTTATCACGGGCGACACCAACGAAGATGTTGTTGTCGAATTCCACGTGGCCGTCACCGAACAGAATGTTCTGGCCATCTTTACCGTGGTTGTTGCTGTTACCCACGCGCAACTGGGTAGCCGAGCTGGCGGTCGTCAGGGCAAGGATACCACCGTAGGGCGTATCCGTGCTGCCGCTGATACCGGGGTTGATATCCGAGGCAATGGCGAAGGTGGGTTCCAGGCCTTGCACCATCTTGAAGCCCGAACCGACCGCAGTCACGTCGGGATAGGGGTTCTGGTAGCTGTAGCTCAGGTTGGCCTGGATGTTGCTCCAGTTGGTGCGGTTCAGCGCCGTGTTACCGGTGTTACCGTACGTGTCAGCCGTCGCGTTGGAGCTGGGGCACACGAACACGGCCGAAGTGATGTCTTCGGTTCGCAGCAGCAGGAACATCGCCGATGGGACGTTGTTGATCTGGGTGGAGTTACCGAAGGGATCGGTCGTACCGGACGGAGCACCACCACCGCTGCCGTTGGTGCCGCTGGCGCAGTCGGGAACCAACTGGCCGGTGCCCGGGATATAGATGGTGCGGGGGTAAGGCCCCTTGCTGTCATTGCTGTACAGCAGGATGGCCTGACCAATCTGACGCAGGTTGCTGGCGCACTTGACGCGGTTGGCCGTTTCACGGGCGCGGTTCAAGCTCGGCAGCAGGATCGAAATCAGCAGCGCGATGATGCCGATCACGACCAGAAGTTCCACCAAGGTGAAACCTTTCGTTTGACGCTTCATAAGAAGCTCCTTTTGTTTGATGCCGCTTTGACATCCGCTGTCGAAATCAACCGAAGGTATAAAAAGATGAGTGCCTTTTTCAACCATAACGGGCTGAACCAGTTGATTCCAATGCATTGATGCCGCAGTGGCATTCGACATTAGTTCGCGCCGGCGAACACCGCCGACGCATTTTTCTCTTGGGAAATTAAGCATTTCCTTACCAGGCCGGCAGTCATTTACGCCGGACCACTATCCATCTATATGTTAGGTATACCGGGTTTGGTAAGCAAGTCAAGAAAGAACTGTGATCTCGGTAAGATTGCGCAAAGACGCACCTGCGACATTATGTCGCAGGTGCGTCCGGTTGGTTGGGACGGTTAATTCCGCCCGCGCTCCGCCGGGCTTCCAGCCGCCGAATCACCAACTCCGGCAAGATGCCCGTCAACTGCTTGATATCCCCACCCAACGAGACAATTTGCCGAATCAAACTGCTGCTGGTCAAGGCAAACTGGTCGCCGGTCATGATAAAAACCGTCTCCACGCCCCCGACTGCCCGGTTGGCCAACGCCAATTGAAATTCATAGTGCAGGTCGGACATATCGCGGATGCCGCGCAGGATGGCCGTGGCTTTGATCTGCTTGACGAAATCGACGGTCAGCCCGTGAAATTGCCGCACGGTAACGCCGGGAATCCTGCCGGCGGTGGCTTGGATCATTTCCACGCGTTCTTCCAAGGTAAACATTCCCTGTTTATCCGGATTGTTCCCCACCGCCACCACCAGTTCATCAAACAAAGTGACTCCGCGGCGAATCACGTCAAGATGGCCAAAGGTAATCGGGTCGAATTGACCGGGAAACACGGCGATGCGCTGCGGTCGCACGGCAGGAGG
>Ga0316217_10005608_pt1 | contig 12908 bp, 12 predicted proteins | sample 1anoAmetaG_FD_203633 | JGI IMG/M metagenome (GOLD analysis project Ga0316217, IMG submission 203633) | Freshwater microbial communities from Trout Bog Lake, Wisconsin, USA - 1anoA | ecosystem: Environmental > Aquatic > Freshwater > Lake > Hypolimnion/Profundal zone | place: USA: Wisconsin...
AATAAACCTGGATGACGATCGGCACGGCCAGCAGCAACACCGCCAGCCAGCGCGCCGTCAAATTCTCCGCCTGAAACGCGAAGATCATGACGAGCGTCAGTAGCAGGGCGAAGATGGTCACCGGGTGAAATTTTGGCAGAAAGTTTTCCTCGAACCAGCCCCGGCCGCGCGCTTTCAACAGCACCGTCCGCGTCAGCCAGCCGGCCGCCAGCGGAATGACGATGAACACCACGACGCTGGTGACCAGCACCTTCGCCGGCACGACAACATTGGCCACGCCGCACAGAAACATCACGATGGGCGCGAACGCCACGAGCATGATGAGGTCGTTCACCGCCACCTGCACGAGCGTGTAAACCGGATCGCCGTCGGTGAGATAGCTCCAGACAAAAACCATTGCGGTGCAGGGCGCGGCGGCGAGGATGATGAGGCCGGCGGTGTATTCCTTCGCCAGCTCCGGCGAAATCCACGCGCGGAAAACGTGCGCCATGAACAGCCAGCCTAGGAACGCCATGCTGAAGGGCTTCACCAGCCAGTTGATGAACAGCGTGACGGCCAGGCCCTTCGGTTTTTGGGCCACGCCGCCGAGCGCGGTGAAGTCCACCTTGAGCATCATCGGATAAATCATCAGCCAGATGAGCACGGCGATGGGCGCATTGACGTGCGAGCCGGAGACGAATTCCATCCGGCTCAAACCCGCCGTGAGCTGCGGCGCGAGCTTGCCGAGCGCCACGCCGACGACCATGCACAGGAAAACCCAGACGGTCAGGTAACGCTCGAAAAACGCGAGCCGCTTGGGTGAGGCTTCGCAGCTCATGGCTTGCGGGCGGTGATTTCGACGCTGGCGACGTAATCGTCCGGACTGGCGCCGGCCGGCAGGGCGGCGATGATTTTCCGGTAGAGCGGATCCTCAAAACTCATCATGGCCGAGACGTATTCCGGTTTCACGCGCACGGCGACGTTGTCCAGGCCGGCGGCGCGGGCGAAATTCTCCGTGTCGGCCACCAGCGCGGCCCCGGCCACGCAGCCGACCAGCGCCCCGACCATTTTCAAAACTTCCGGCGGCAGCGGCTTGAGCAGCGCCATGTCGGACACGGCGACGCGGCCGCCGGGCCGGAGCACGCGGGCCATCTCGCGCCAGACCTGCGCCTTGGCCGGCGACAGGTTGATGACGCAGTTGGAAATGATGACGTCCACGCTGGCATCGGCGACGGGCAGATGTTCGATTTCGCCGAGGCGGAACTCCACGTTGTCCAAGCCGGTTTCCTGCCGATAAGGCGCAATGTTGGCACGGGCCTTGGCGAGCATTTCCGGCGTCATGTCCACGCCAATGGCGCGGCCGGTGGCGCCAACTTTCCGGCCCGCGATGAAGCTGTCAAAGCCGCCGCCGGCGCCGAGGTCGAGGACGGTTTCGCCGGGCTTGAGCGCGGCGATCGCGGCGGGATTGCCACAGGAAAGCCCCATGTTTGCGCCCTCGGGCAGCGCCCGGAGCTCCGCGACGGTGTAGCCGAGTTCGCGCGCGAGTTTGTCGGCCGCCACCGGCGCGGAACCGCAGCAGGAAACGCCTGGGCCGCCGCCGCCGGCGGATGTTTCCCTGGCGATGGCGGCGTAGCCTTCACGCACCAGCTTGCGCACCGCATCAGTTTGTTCGAAGGATGAAAGAGTATTCATGTTCAGCAGCATTTCTGGCGGCGGCAGATGACGGTGAGGTCGGTTTTCAAAATCTGTTTCAGTTTCTTCGCGTCGGCGGCGGCCTCGTCCGTCTTGGCGAGCGACCGGTGAACCCAGTCCAGCGCCTTGCGCGCGGCGACGGGCGCGGATTTGCCGGCCAGCCGGTAATACACCCAGCGCTCCGACTTGCGCGATAAAATCAGGCCGGCGTGGTGCAGGATGGAAAGGTGCTTGGAAACCGTGGACGGCGCGAAGCCGAACAGCTCGGTGATCTGGCAGACGCAGAGCTCGCCGCGCCGCAGCGCGAGGAGAATCCGCACCCGGTTCGGGTCGGACAACGCCTTGGTGATGGCCATGAATCCTCTCATATATACTTATTTCGTCAAATGACGAAATGATTATCCCGCGAATCCGGCGGAACGCAAGCTGTTTTTTTTAACCGGGGGCCGCCGGCAGGGTGAAGAAAAACGTCGCGCCCCGGCCCAGCTCGCTGGCCACGCGCACCTCGCCGCCGTGGGCGTGGACAATGTGCTTCACGATCGCCAGGCCGAGGCCGGTGCCGCCCTGGTCGCGGGAACGCGCCTTGTCCACGCGGTAAAACCGCTCGAACACGCGGTCCAGCGCCTCCGGCGGGATGCCCGGCCCGTCGTCGCGCACAAATATCTCCAGCCGGCCGTCGTCCAGTTTTTTCCCGCCCACCGTGACAATGCCGGCGACCCGGCCATATTTGACGGCATTGTCCACGAGGTTGGCGAGCACCTGGTCGAGCCGGTTGGCGTCGGCGTTGGCCGTGAGTTCCGGCAGATCATTGACCAGCGTGACGTTTTTGTTCTCCGCCTTGCCATGCAGAAAATTGAGGACTTTCTCCGTTAACGCCCGTAGGTTCACCGGCTGCAAATCCAGCTTCATCCGGCCGGATTCCAGCGCGGAGATGGTCAGCAAATCCTGGATGAGCAAGTCCAGCCGGTTGGCGTTGCGCTCGATGATCTTCAGGAAACGCTCGGCGACCTCGGGATTGGCGCGCGCGCTGTCCAGCAGCGTCTCGACGTAACCCTTGATGAGCGACAGCGGCGTGCGCAGCTCGTGGCTGACGTTGGCGACGAACTCCTCGCGCTGCCGCTCAAGCTGTTTCAGCCGCGTCAGATCGTGAAAGACCAAAATCGTCCCCTCGCGCTCGCCGGCGGCGTTCGTGATGGCGGCGGCGTTGACCTGCAACCAGCGTTCAGCCAGCCCCGGCAGTTTGATCTCGTAATCCAGCACCTGCTTCTCGGTCTCCGCGCGCCGGAGCAATTCATCCAGCTCGTGCAGGCGCAGCGCCTCGACGACGGTTTTGCCCCGCAGCTCGGCTTTGACCTCGAACAGGTTTTTGAACGCGCGGTTGGCGAGGTGGATTTTCCGGCCGCGGTCGAGCAGCAGCAATCCTTCCAGCATCGAATCAAACAGGATTTTCTGCTGCGCCTGGGCGTCCCCGGAAGTCTGCTGCTGGCGGCGTTGGGAAGCTTCCAGCTCGGCCGCGTGCCGGCGTTGCAGCGCATAAAATCTCACCTGCCACCAGAAATGGAGGCCGGCGAGCGCCGCAAGCGCAAGGATGAAAAGGAATATCCACATGACCAAAGGCAGCCTCAAGCATGCCCAATGCAGAAACTAACCGCAAGCGGCGGCAACGGGCGGAACCGGCGGCAGCCTGCTGCCTCCTTCATTCGACAAACCGGTAGCCCACGCCGCGCACCGTGTCGAGGTATTTGGCGGCCGGGCCGATCTTCTCGCGCAGCCGCCGCATGTGCGTGTCCACCGTGCGCGTGTCGATCAGGCTGTCGTATTCCCACACGTCGCGCAAAAGCTGGTCGCGCGACTGCACGCGACCGGCGCGCTGTGCCAGCACGGTGAGCAGCTTGAACTCCGTCGCGGTCAGCTCAATCGGCTTGTTCTTCCAGCTCGCGAAGTGGCGCGGCAGGTCAATCAGCAGATCGCCGTAGCGCAGCTGTTCCTTGGGTTTATCCCCGGTCTGGGAACGCGCCAGGATTTTTTTCACGCGCAGCAGCAGTTCGCGCGGGCTGAATGGTTTCGTCAGGTAATCGTCCGCGCCGAGCTCCAGTCCGAGCACGCGGTCAATCTCCGCCGCCTTCGCCGTCAGCATCACGATGGGCAGCTTGGCCGTGGCCGGGTCCAGCCGCAGCGCCTTGCAGATCTCAAAACCGTCCATCTCCGGCAGCATCACGTCCAGCACAATCAGATCGGGCGTCTGCGCGCGGGCCTTCTTCAACGCCTCCGCGCCGTCGGCCGCCGTGCTGACGGCGTAACCAGCCTGCTTCAAATTGAACTCGACGAGCTCAATGATATCCGGCTCGTCATCCACCACCAAAATACGCGGTTTCACCCCGCCAGCATGGCACGCGGCAATTCGTCACACAATTTCATTCCGGTGACAACCGTGTGACGATTGGGTGACAAATTGATTTATGATTCAGGATTGATGATTTATGATTTGTTTTGCATGGCGCGCCTCGAAGAAATTGGCAATCCTGAATCATAAATCGCATGCCGATACCCGTCATCAGCGTCGCGCAGATGCGCGCATGGGAAGCCGCCACCTGGGCCGCCGGCCAGACCGAGGCCGAGGTTATCCGCCGCGTCGGCAAACGCGTCGCCCGCCGCGCCCGCAAGCTCACCCGCGCCGGCGACACCATTCTCTTTCTCGTCGGCAAGGGCCACAACGGCGACGACGCCCGCGCCGCCGCCAAGCAGCTCGAAGGCCGCGCGGGCGAAGTGCTGGAAATGTTTCTGCCCGACACCGGCCTGTTGCCGCTGGAAACCGCGCTCAAGGAAAAACCCGCGCTCATCGTGGACGGGCTTTTCGGCCTCGGCCTGAACCGTCCGCTGTCGGAGGCGTGGCAGAAAATCATCGCCGCCATCAACGATTCCAAAATTCCCGTGCTGGCGGTTGACGTGCCGGCCGGCCTGAACGCCGACACCGGCGGACATTTCGGCGCCTGCATCCAGGCCGCCGTCACGCTCACCGTCGGCGCGCCGAAAATTGGTTTGCTCGCGCCCGCCGCGTGGCCGTTTGCGGGACGATTGGAAGTGGCGGAAGACATCGGCCTCATCCCCTGCCCGCTCCAATCGGAACTGAACTGGACGCTGCCGGACGACTTTGAATTTTTCCCGCCGCCGCGACCGGTGGCCGGACACAAAGGCGATTTTGGCCATGTCGCGATCATCGCCGGCAGTTTCGGCTATCACGGCGCGGCGGTGCTGGCGGCCCGCGGCGCGCAACGGGCGCAGCCGGGGCTGGTAACGGTGTTCACGCAGGAGGATGTTTTTCATCCGGTCGCCGCGCAGTTGCAGTCCGCCATGGTGAACCTCTGGAAACCGGATTTGAAACTGCCGGAAAAAACCTCCGCCGTGCTGGTCGGGCCGGGGCTGGCCGCGCCAAAGCTGCCGGACGAACTGCGCAAGGACGTGCGGCACTGGTGGCGCAATCTGAAAATCCCGTTCATCGCCGACGCCAGCGCGCTGGATTTTCTGGCGGCGGAACCGTTCCAAAAAAATCTCATCCGCGTGCTCACACCGCATCCGGGCGAGGCCGCGCGGCTGCTGAAAACCAACGCGGCGCAGGTGCAGGCCGACCGGCCGGCGGCGCTGCGCGAGCTGTCGAAAAAATTCGGCGGTTGCTGGGTGGTCTTGAAAGGCCACCAGACGCTGGTCGGCCGCAGCGAGGGAAATGTTTTTGTGAATCCGTCCGGCAACGCGCACCTCGCGCAGGGCGGCAGCGGCGATCTGCTGGCGGGCTTCATCGCCGGCCTGCTCGCGCAACCGGCGCTGTCGGCGGACGCGGAAAAAACCCTGCGCTACGCCGTCTGGCAGCACGGCGCGGCGGCGGATCAATTGTCAGCCACCCGCACGAACTGGACGGTGGAAGATTTGGCGATTGAATTAGGTAATGCGAGGTAACAATAGCTGAAACTCAATCGACTTTCGCCGACACGATTTAATACTATTTCAAAAGTTAAAACCTTTATGAAAATATTTTTTCAATTATTCATCGTCTGCACGTTATCACTTCGTCTTTTGGGACAAGAAGCAATCCATGTAACTGGAGCAAAAATTACAGAAGTCGGCATTTATGTATCTCGAGTAATCACAGACAAAACAAATTCTGCCGGCGTAAAACTTCAAGGTCTCGACGAATTTAGGTTATTGATGAACACGACGAATGTTCCGGCTGAAGTTGGCGTCCGCTTTGGGTTTCGATATGAGATTATTGGCACGCCGCCAAACGCCCCTATTATTTTGACGATGGTCGGAAAACATCCGCCACTCTGGAATTCCTCCACGGGAAAGGCTGAAACCGTTGATACCTATCAACTCAAATCTTGGATCGGCAAAACCTACACTTCAAATTCGTTTGACGATAAATCTGACTGCGTGCCTGGTGTTTGGTTTTTTGAAGTTTGGCATAAAGGCAAAAAGCTTTGCGAACAGTCGTTCCTTGTTGTTCCGGGAAAGGGATCGCGCTGAACATTTTAAAGTTTCTTTAGTTCGCTGCTCGCCAGTTGAATCAGCGGTCGGATTGTGGAAGCGCTGAATTCCAGCTTGCAGCCCGCCGCCACGAACAGTTCCGGCAACGGCCGGGAACCGCCGAGCGTCAGGGATTTTTTGTAGTCGCCCAGCGCCTTCGCCTTGTCCGCCTTGGAATTCGCCCACACCTGCAACGCGCCGAGCTGCGCGATGCCGTATTCGACGTAATAAAACGGATACAGAAAAATGTGCAGTTGCCGGTGCCACGAATGCGCCCGCACTTCCTCGAAGCCGGCATAATCCACATCGCCGCCGAAACGGTCCATCAGCCGCAGATACGCCGCCTTGCGCTCGGCGCGCGTGTGGCCCGGATGCGTGTAAATCCAGTGCTGAAACGCGTCCACCACCGCCATCCACGGGAAAAATCCGATGATGCCTTCGAGGTGCGTCTGGCGCGCGCGCGCCGCTTCCGGCGGCGCGTAAAACTCCTCGATGAATTCGTTGCCGAGCAGTTCCATCGCCATCGAGGCGACCTCGCAAAATTCGATCGGCGCGCTGCGATACGGATACAAATCCTCGCCGCGCGTTGCCTGCGCGTGGAACGCGTGGCCGGCCTCGTGCAAAATCGTCTCCACGTCGCGCTGCACGCCGACGGCGTTCATGAAGATGAACGGCACGCGCGCCTCCGCCAGCGTGGATTGGTAGCCGCCGGGCGCCTTGCCCTTGCGGTTGTCGAGGTCGAGCAGCCGCTTGTCCTGCATCTCCTGGAAATTCGCCGCCAGCTCCGCGTCGAGCGAATTGAAAATCTTCTGCGTCCGCGCCACCATTTCGCCGACGTCGGCAAACGGCTTCAACGGCGCGCGGTTCTGCGGGTCCACCGCCAGGTCCCACGGCCGCAGTCTTTCCAAATTCAATTTCCGCCGGCGCTCGTCCTGGATTTGGCGGACGACGGGCATGATCTCGCTTTCGATGGCGTCGTGGAACTTCACGCAGTCCGCCGGCGTGTAATCGAACCGCCCTTTCTGGCGGAAAATGAACTCGAGATAATTGTCGAAGCCCGCATTCCTCGCGATTTGGTTCCGCAAATTGACCAGTTCATCGAAGATGGCCTCGCATTTGTCCACGTCCTGCAAACGCCGCCGGGCGACCAACTGCCACGCCTCCTGCCGCAGCGCGCGGTCCGGCTCTTCGAGATAGCGGCCCATCTGCACCAGCGTCTTTTCTTCGCCGCGAAAATTCACCGTCTGCGCGCCGATGAGCTTCTGGTATTGCTGGCCGAGCTTGGCCTCCTCGGTTTCCAGCGCCACGTTTTCCGGACGGAAAAGCTGGACGTGATTCGCCACGTCGCGGTCGAAAACATAATAGCGCGCTTCGGAGGGACGAGCTCCGCGAGTCCCATTATTTTCAGTTGGGGACTCGTGTAACTCGTCCCTCCGAATATTGAGCAGTTCCGCGCGGCAAGGATGCGCCACGTAAAGCTGCTCCAGCGCGAACTGGCGCGGCTTGAGCTGCGGCTCGACCTCTTCGACGAAATGCAGATACGCCCGCTCCGCCTCGGCGTTGTCCGTGTGGCAGGTCATCGCGATGTTGCGGCGCGCGGCCTCCTCGTCCAGCGCGGCGGAAAGCTCGCTCCAGTCCAGCAGCCAGCGCTCAAACTTCCGCCCGTCATCGGCGGCGGCCCCCTGCCGCTCCAACTGGTCAAACAGCGGCGCCACCTGCGGCCAGTCGCCGAGATCCATGGCGGGCGGGAGGAACGAACGCGGCTTGGCGGGCGGCAATTTTCCGAATGGCAGCAAATTCATGCGCGGAGTCTAGCGAAATTCCGCGCGGGGAAAATGAATTTCATCGCTGCCGCCAGCGCAGCAGCCGCAGCGCGTTGCCGATGACGACCAGATCGGAGACGCCCATCGCCGCCGCGCAGAAAATCGGGCTGATGACGCCGCACGCCGCCAGCGGCACGCCGAGCGCGTTGTAGAAAAACGCCCAGAACAGATTTTGCTTGATGGTGCGCAGTGTCGCCCGCGCCAGGCCGAGCGCCTCCGGCACGGCTTCGATCTCCGATTTCAGCAAAATGATGTCCGCCGCCTCGCGCGCCACGTCGCTGGCGCGGCTCACGGCGATACCGAGGCCGGCCTGCGTCAGCGCCGGCGCGTCGTTGATGCCGTCGCCCACGAACGCCACGCGCTCGCCGCGCGACTGAAGCCGCTTCACAAACTCCGACTTCTGCTCCGGGCGCACTTCGGCAAACACATTTTCCGCCGCGATGCCAACCTGTCTCGCGATGCTGGCCGCCGTCAGCGGATTGTCGCCGGTCAGCAGAAAAGTTTTGAGGCCTTGCGCCTGAAGCCGGGCGACCACTTTGGCGGCATTGGTTTTCAGCGCATCGCGGATGGCGAACAGGCCGAGCAAATCATTATCGGCGGCCAGCCCGACAATGGTCGCGCCTTGCTGCGACCATTCGGCGATAAATTCCCCCCCCGCCGCCAGGTCCGCGCCGGATTCCTGGAGCCAGTGGAGCGAGCCGAGGCGGAGAATTGCCGATGGCCGACGGCCGATGGCCGATCGGGCTTCAACGCCGCAGCCGCGGATTTCCTTCCAGTCGGAAACCGCGACCGTTTCGTTTGAAACTTTGGCGATGGCCTGGCTGACGGGATGCGTGGAATGTTTTGCCAGCGCCGCCGCCAAGCTCCCAACTCCCAACTTCCAGCTTCCAACTTCTAAAACCGCCGCTACTTCCGGTTTCCCCACCGTCAGCGTGCCGGTCTTGTCGAAGATCACCGCCGTGATTTGGCCGGCTTTTTCGAGCGCAATCCCATCGCGGATGAGGATGCCGCGCCGCGCGGCGGCGTTGGCGCTGGCCATGATCGCGGCGGGCGTGGCCAGTCCCATCGCGCACGGACAGGCGATAATCAAGATTCCGGCCGCGATGACAAACGCCTTTTCCGCGCTGGAATGCGCGAACCAAAAAATTCCGGCGGCGAGCGCGAGGGCGACGATGACCGGCACGAAGACGTTGCTGATGCGGTCGCCAAGCCGCTGGATGTCGGCGCGGCTGGTCTGGGCGCGCTGCACGGCGGCGATGATGTGCGCCAGCGCCGTCGCCTCGCCGGTGGCGGTGACGCGCAGGACGAGGCGACCGTTGAGATTCACCGTGCCGGCGAAAAGTTCGCTGCCGGATTTTTTATCGGCGGGAAGGGATTCGCCGGTGAGCATGGCCTCGTCCACGGCGGATTCGCCGGCAAGCACCACGCCATCCACCGGCACGCGGTTGCCGGGGCGCAGCGCGATACGGTCGCCGATTTTCAATTCCGCCACCGGCACCTCGGTTTCAATGGCCGATGGCTGATCGCCGCTGGCCGATGGGGAAAACGAAACGGTTCGCAAATCAAATTCTGACTTCTGACTTCTGACTTCTGATTTCTGAATTCGCCGCGCGGTCGGCGGCGCGAGTTGCATCAAGGATTTCAGCGCGCCGCCGGCCCGGTCGCTGACGCGGGCTTCAATCCAGTGGCCGAAGCTGATGAGTGAAATGATGGCGGCGGCCTCCATGAAATAGATGTGGCCGCCCGCGCCGCCGAACAAAACCCAGCAACTGAAACCGAACGCGGTCGTGGAGCCGAGCGCGACGAGCGCGTCCATGTTGGACTGGCCGACTTTGAGTTGCCGCCACGCGCCGCGATAAAACTGCGCGCCGCAAAAAATCTGGACGAACCCAGCCAGCACCAACGACAGCCAGCGGAACCAACCAGTCATCATCAAGCCAAAGCCCCATTCACCGAGCATCAAAGCGCCGGTGACGGCGAGGCCGGCGATCAAATTCCATTGCCAGCGGCTTTGCTGGGAGCCGGCAGCGGCGGCGGGCATTGCTTTGGCCGCAAACCCGGCTTTTGAAATCGCCGACAACAAGGCGGGGAGGTCGGCCGCCGCCGCCGGGTTCCAGCGCACGGTGGCGCGCTCGGCCGCGACGCTGACGCTGACGCTGTGGACGCCGGGGACGGCCTGCGCGGCGTCGGTGACTTTGCGGGCGCAGTTGTTGCACGTCATGCCGGTGACGCGCAGTTCGGTTGGGGCGGGCGAGGTCATTGGTTCGCAGGGTCAGCTTGCCACGGCCGGCGGGATTCGTCGAATTTCCTTTTGGCCGGCGGGGTTGCCCATTCCAAACTGATGCTTGATCCCGATCGTTTTGAGCGGATCAAGATCAAGCCGGATGTTTTTCAGCGCACGAGGCGAATGGTCTTCATGCAGCGATGCCATTCGCGCAGGTTGGGCAGCGATTTCGGCAGCGTGTAAACGCCGGAGAAAAGGAAATTTTCCAGCATGCCGAACAGGTCGAAGTCCACGAACAGCGGGCATTCATCGAGGAGAAATTCCGAGTGCGCGAGCATCTGCTCATACGGCGCGAGCGCGGCTTCCAGTTTTTCCAGCCAGATTTTCCGGTCGGCGCGCCACTGGTCAATGCAGCCGCGCCCGAACTTGCGCTCCTTGAAGCGCTGGTATTGCAGTTGGTCGGCGGGCTTGACGAAGTCGCGATACTGGCTGTCGTTGAGCCGGAAGGTCGCGCCCTCGACTTCGCTCTCAAGGTGGTGCCAGAGCAGCGACTGCACGCCTTCGCGGTCGGCGGGAAAGAGGCCAAGCTTCAATTTCGCGTCCAGATATTTGGCGACGATCTGCTGGTCGTCGGTGTCGTCGAAAACGACTTTTGCACCGTCGCGGATGATGGGCACGCCGTAATACCGGTGCTTCGTCAGTTTCCAGACCAGCGCGCGGTCCTGCGGCGGGATGTTGGTGATTTTGAAGCGCGCGCCGGAGAATTCGAGCAGGCGACGCTGGGGGATGCAGAACGGGCTCCACGTGAATTGAATCAATTCAATCATGCCCCATGTTTCCGCCATCACGCGCCGGAATTCAAGCGTAAAGCCGCTTTACTCTTCTGGGTGCGGGGCTAGAATCGCCTCATGGCTGGCGAATTCGATTCCACGGAATTTATTGACACCGATTTTCTCGCGCAAAAATCACCCGCCGCCGTGCCCGCGTCCGGCCAGGGCCGCGCGCCGTCGCCGGACGACGTGAACCGCAAGGTCGTCGAGGCGCAGCAGAAGCTCGTCGAACTCAAGCGCGCCCAGGAGGAACTGGAGCGCGAGCGCGCCGGCCTGGAGGAATTGCGCCGCCGGCAGAATGAATTCCAGACCGGCCGCGACGAGGTCATCCAAAACCTCACGCGCGGCCTCGGCCTGCTGGAGGAGGCGGAATTTGTCGCGCGCCGCGACGCCGAGCAGATGGTCAAAACCGTCGGCGATTTCCGCGCCGCGCTGGCCAAGGTGCAGGCCGTCAACGACGCGACGTGGACGAAGGAAAACTTCCAGGTGGAACTCACGCGGGCATTGACCACGATTGAAAACGCGCGGATGGAATGGAATTCCGCGCGGCTGAAAATCTCCGCGCTGGCGGGCGAGACAAAAAACGCCGCCGCGCCGCTGGACAAGCATGCCGCGCCCGCCGCCGCGCCGGCGCTGGCGGACCTGGGCTTCGGCCAGCTTTGCAAAATCGGCCTGGCGCTGACCTGGCCGCTGCTGCTCGTGTCGCTCGGCGCGCTGGGGATTTTTATCGCCATTCTCGCGCGAAAGTGAGGCCGCATGGGTTTGCTAAAAAAAAAAACCGACCCGATCACCGACAAGGCGCGCGCGCTGAGCGCCGAGATCGCCGCGCTCGAAGCCGAGATCAAGAAACTCGATTCCCAACTGGCGCGGTCAACCGAGCCGAAGTTCCGCTCCACCGCCATGCCGCCGGGCGAAGCCAACTCCCGGCCGGCGGAAAAAACTTCGCCGCCGCCGCCGCCGAAAACGGGCGAACCGGTTTTTGAAAAAGTCGGTGGCCACCGGCTGGCCGCGCGCGCCGAAACCGAGGTGCCGGAACTGTTCAACGAACTCGGCGTCCGCAAATACGACCTGCCCGCGCTGTTCGGCCGCCTGTGCAACCATCTGCGCGGGCCGACGACGAGCAATCCGCGCCTCGTCAACTACCTCGCCGCCGGCGGCGTCCACGGCCTGCGCCCGCTCCGCTACGAAAAACGCGTCGCGCGCAACCGCTTCATTTGGTTCGTCATCATCATCTCCATCGTGCTGTTTGGATCGTTCTACGTCCTCGTGCCGAGGCATTGAAAATGAAGACAAAAATCCAGCCCGTCGAACTTCCGGTCGCCACGGTTGCCGGCCAATTCATCGCCCGCTATTCGGAAACCGGGCTGGTGGAACTGGATTGGCCGAAAAATGAAAAGCGGAAGGCGGAAAGCAGAAAGCGGAAACATAACCCGGCAATTTGGGGTCTTTTCTTGCCGACGAAAATCCGCAGCTGGCACCGGCTGACGGAGGCGGCGTTGAAAAAAGTCCTCGCTGGTCGCGCCTTCCGAAAACTGCCGCCGCTGGACTGGACCGGCAAAACGAAATTCCAAAAATCCGTCTGGCGGGCGCTGCTGAAGATTGCTCCCGGCAAAACGAAGAGCTACGGCGAAATCGCGCGGGCGGTGGGCCGGCCCAAAGCCGTCCGCGCCGTGGGCGGCGCGTGCAGCGCGAACCCGGTGCCGGTGCTGGTGCCGTGCCACCGCGTGCTGGCGGCGAACCACAAACTCGGCGGCTACTCCGGCGGCTTGGATCGGAAACGCCGCCTGCTCGAACGCGAAGGCATCAAAATCTAGCGGCGGGAATTGCCGCGCACGGCGGCTT
>Ga0316217_10005610_pt1 | contig 12901 bp, 7 predicted proteins | sample 1anoAmetaG_FD_203633 | JGI IMG/M metagenome (GOLD analysis project Ga0316217, IMG submission 203633) | Freshwater microbial communities from Trout Bog Lake, Wisconsin, USA - 1anoA | ecosystem: Environmental > Aquatic > Freshwater > Lake > Hypolimnion/Profundal zone | place: USA: Wisconsin...
AAGCGCGTTCACGCCCAGATGCAGTGCCGCTTCCTGGATAGGCTTGGCCGAGTCGATGGCAAACGACATGCCCGATGAAAAAATGCCGCACATCACGGCCAGCGCCAGGCCAAGCTTCACGTTGAACTCGCGAACCTCGCTCCCGAGCTGAATCTCCTTCTGGTGGCCGGCATAAGAAACAATGGCCACGCCAATCAGCGCGACAATCACGCCAGACATCGTCCACAGGCCGCTCTTGGTTGAGAACAGCACCAGAAATTGGCCGTGCAGCATGGGAGGTACAAGGGTGCCAACCACCAGCGTGACACCGATGGCGATGCCGATTCCCAGCGACATGCCCAGATGGCGCATCGTTAGGCCGTAGCTGACATTGCCTACGCCCCACATGGCGCCAAACAGAGCCACCTTGAGCATCAGGCCCACGCTCAGTGCCGCATAAAATGCATGAAAGTCAGGCAGCAGCAAGAAACTGACTGAGATCGGCAGCAGTATCCAGGAGAAGAAGCCGGCGACGGCCCAGGTGGTCTCCCATGACCATTTTGTTACTTTCCCGATGGGCGCATAGAACGACGCGGCGCAGGCCGCTCCAACCATGTGCCAACCGATACCAGCCAGTATTATCGGCATTCAGTCTCCCTTTCCTAAGGCCGCCGGCATACGCAACGCGCGCTCGGCAAGCAGGTTTTCAGCCTAGCGGTTCAATCACCGCTTTGTACAGTTCGGTTATCGCTCCCCTGAACGTGTGAGGGGAGCGATTGCGCCCTTCTAACTCTCTAGCTAAAGCGCGACGGTAAAGGTATAAGTCCCCGGCGCCAACTCAAAGCCGCCATGGCGGCCGTGCATGTTGATCTTCTCCGCCAGAATGATCGTCAGTGGTACACCGTCAAGCATGTATTTACCGGCGTCGTCCGGCTTCAGTTCCAGCCAGCCGGTTGTGTTTGCAGGGATGCTCACGTGCCACTGCGCTGTTGTGCCTTTTACTGTCCAATCCGAGTGAATCGGGCCGTAGGCAGAGTCGTAGTCGAACGAAACATTGTGCAGTCGCGCGTCAAAAACCGGATGCAGCACAATCGTGTGGAAGCCCGCATCCAGGGGCGTCGCGTCTACTCCCGCCGCATAGCGATAAATCCAGTCGGCCACTGCGCCGTATGCGTAATGGTTATAGGAGTTCATGCTCGGATCGTCGCGCATCTGGTCGCCGTTCCATCGCTCCCACATCGTCGTTGCTCCGTGCTCCACCATGTAGCCCCAGGACGGGTAGGTGGTATTCAGCAGCAACTTGAAGGCCAGGTCGGCCTTGCCCGCCTTGGTCAGCTCTTCCAGTAGGTACGGTGTTCCCAGGAACCCCGTGGCCAGCATCCCATGATTGGCCTCAATCTTGTCGGCCAGTTTTTGCGCCGCCGCTGCGCGCAGATTCTGCGGCAAAAGGTTCATGTGCAGCGCCAGCACATAGCCGGTCTGCGTATCTCCGCCCTTGCTCTTTGCATTTGGGTTGTTGATCACGCCGAACGGGGATGCGCTGTTGTCCGCTCCGTTGACAAAGCCATCGTCGCGCACAAATTTCTTCTGGAAAGCCGTGCGTATCTTCTCAAAGAGCCGCGCGTATTTCTCTTCGTCCTGGGCTCGTCCCGTTGCGTGGGCCATCTGCTGCATCAACGTCGCGTCGTAGGCCCAGTAGGCAGTGGCAATCAGCGGATAGTCTGTCTTTCCTTCTGGCGATAACCAGTCTCCAAAGGGAGTGCCAGATTCGTTCTTCCAGATCCCATCCGGGTTCGCCGCTTCAATGGCGTTCAAGTACTTTTCCATCGCGGCCCAGTTCTGTTCAATCATGCTGGTGTCGCCGGTCTGCAGCCACGAGGTCCAGGGAATTACCACCCCCGCATCACTCCATCCCGCGCCGGAACCCATTGAGGGCTTCACGGTGCCGGGCGCAAAGATGCTGAAGTAGGGCGTGCCGTCCTGCGTGCCGCGCATATCCTGCGCGAACTTCCGTGAGAACGCGGCCAGGTCCATGTTGTAGGATGCCGCGCGCCAGAATACCTGCGCATCGGCCATCCATCCAAGCCGCTCGTCGCGCTGCGGGCAATCCGTCGGGATGCCAACAAAGTTCGAGCGCTGGCCCCAAAGAATATTGCTCCACAGCTTGTTGATCATCTCGCTGCCCGTGGTCAGCCTGGTTGTAAACGGCGGACCTGAGTGAATCACAACAGCCGTTACCGCATCCTTGCCGGGCGCGGTTGGCAGCCCGGTCAACTCCGCATAGCGGTAGCCGTGGAAGGTGAACTTCGGCGTGAACTCCTCGAGGCCTCCGCCTGCAAGGATGAAGTGGTCAGTCGCCTTGGCCGTGCGCAGGTTATCGGTGTAAATCGTCCCGTCTGCGTTCAGTACCTCGGCAAAGCGCAGCTTGACGTCCGTTCCACTTGGACCCGTTACCCGAACCTTCTCTATGCCAGAGAGGTTCTGGCCGAAGTCATAGACCCACACACCGGGCTTGGGCTGTGTGAGTGACTTGGCTGCAATCGTGCGCTCAACTCGAATGGAAGGGAAGTCCTGAGCCTCAATCGTCACAGGCGCAGGATGAATCACCAGTACTTGCTTGCGGTCCGCGGCAGTGAGCGAGGTCTTGAAGCTGGCAGCGCGCACTTCCCGCGCGTCCTGGGTCTCTCCATCGTAGATCTCTGAATGCAGAATGCTCGAAGTATTCGGCTCCCAGCTTGCATCCGTTCTCAGCCACTCCACCGTGCCGTCTGTATGCTCAATGCGCAACTCGGCGCGCAATGCCGGGGGCGTATCGCCGTAGTTGTTCGGCTGCTGGAACCACTCCAGCGGCGTCGCATACCAACCCGGCGCCAGCAGTGCCGCAAAAATATTCCTGCCGCTCTCAAGCTGGGCGGTCACATCGTAGGTCTGATACTTCACCCGTTGCCGGTAGTCGCTCCAACCCGGCGCCAGCACATCGTCGCCCACGCGCTTGCTGTTCAGATACAACTCATAAGCGCCCAGCGCCGTAGCATAAATCCGCGCCGACTTCACAGGCGCGCTCACCTCAAACGAACGTCGCAGCGACTTTACAGAGTCGGGAATCCACGGATGTCCCAGCGGGTCGGCGTTCGGAGATGGATTCTGCTTGAAGGTCACCGCGCTCTTCCATCCCGCGTCGTTGAAGCCCTTCTTCTGCCAGCCTGTTGCAGCATGGATCGCGGACTTCCAATCCGGTCCGCTTCCAAAACTCGCCCAGCTTCCGTCCGTGTACTCAACCACCAGCGTCGCGCTCATCGGCGGTGCATCGTCGGTCGCCATGCCATTCGGATTGGCAACATAATGCAACGACTCGATGGCTATTGAATTGGCTCCGGCAACCAGTTCTTTGGTTACTGCCGCGCGAACATACTTCTTCCAGGGCATCTGCTTGGCGGGCGGCAGCTTGTCTTCCTTGAGAACCGGCTCGCCGTTGATCCAGGCAGAGACCGTATCCTGCGCCGTTGCATACAGCACGGCAAAGCGAACAGGCTTGGCCAGCACCACAGTCTGGCGGAAGGCAAAGCGTTGCTCGCGCCCCTTTTCCGCCGCAAGCGCCTTTGCATCAGCATTGGTAATCCAGAACGCCGCTGCGCTTCGCACCGTGGACTCTTCTTCCGTCTCCCAGCCAATCCACTGCGCGCGCCAGTTGTCCTGCTTCAGCAGTCCCGTCTCCCACCAGCTAATCTGGCTCGCCGGATAGAGCTTGTCCGCCGCGTTCCACACCTTCACCTGCCAGAAGTAGCGCGTGCTTGCCGATACAGCAGGGCCTCCATAGCGCACGTTCAAAGATGCGCCAGACGCGATGCGGCCGCTGTCCCACACATCGGCCTTGCCGCTCTTGAGCAGCTCGGCGCTCGATGCCACCAGCACTTCATACGCAATCTGCCTGCCGGCCATCTCCGGGTCCTGCAACTGCCATGAGAAGCGCGGCGTCTGGTCGTCGATGCCCAACGGTGTCTTCAGGTCGTCCACGCGCAACTCTGTCGGCCCGGCAAATCTGGGTTTATCTGCCGCGAAGGACAGTATCGATGCCACAAGTACTGAACCCAAGGCGGCCCAATGCAATCTTCTGCTTTTCATCACTTTGCTCGCTCCAGAATAGAAACCTGTCCATTGTGCGGTTTCATGGCTCTCTTTGGGAAGTCGCCGCCACGGCAAGACGCATTCAACCCAAACTCGCAATCAGATCCCTCGCCAGTCTTCCTCGGTTGGTGTGTCGATGCTCCGGGTAGTTCCTCAAATGAAATAATTCCCAAGCGGAATAACCTTATGCAAGCCAACATACAGTTGTCAATCAATCTTCCTTATGTACATTCACAAGCCTTTGGTAACCATCATTCGACTGAAATCCAGCCCCCGCCCGGTACACTTCCTCCATGACACTTCGCCTTTACGCCGCCACCACAAGTCAAGGCAAGCTCAACGACTTCCGCACTGCCGCCAAGGCTTATTCAATCGCCATTGATCCCTTGCCGGCTCTCTCAACCATCCCCGCGCCTGAGGAGAACGGCGAAACATTCACCGCCAATGCCACCCTCAAGGCTGTTTACTACTCACGCTTCGCGCACAGTTCCCTGGTGCTGGCAGACGACTCGGGCCTTGAAGTGGACGCGCTTGAAGGCGCTCCCGGCGTGCGTTCAGCGCGCTTCGCCTCGGACTCCGGCCTGGTTGACTCGCCAGACGCCAACGACAACACTGATGTGTGGAACAACGTGGTGCTGTTGCAGCGGATGTCCACCATTCCCGAAGCCCAGCGTACGGCCCGCTATCGGTGCGTGCTGGTTGCCGCCCGCGACGGCCTGCCCTTCCATAGAGCCGAGGGCGTTGTAGAAGGCGTCATCCTTGACTCCCCCCGTGGAACAGGCGGCTTCGGCTACGATCCGCTCTTTTACCTCCCGGAATTAGGCCTCACCATGGCGGAACTGGACTTGGAAACCAAGCTTTCGCTCAGCCATCGGGGCCGCGCGATCGCCGCTTTGCTCCCCATGCTCCGCTCCTGAGATTCACGTCAATCTGCAGGAAAACAACAAACCCTTTAGAGTGAGTTGACGCGAGTGATGTAGGACACCAATAATGCATGTGAAACAGATTATTTTGTCTCTCAATCCAAAAACGCTTTGACCTGCTGCATTTTAGGAGCCGACATTTCCATGGCAACTGCCCAATCTTCTGCCGCGCCCACTGTGAAGCCCGGCGTCCGGCCGCTGCGAGCTGGTCAGGGAACTACCTTTCTCTGGCGCAAGCTGCACTCACTCCTCGGCATCATCCCCATCGGCGCCTTTCTCCTCGAGCATCTGCTCTCCAACTTCGAGGCCCTCAAAGGTCCCGCCGCGTACGGCGCGCAAGTCAAGTTCCTCAACAGCCTGCCGCTCGTCAGGGTTCTGGAGTGGACTTTCATCTTCCTGCCCATCCTGTATCACGGCTGCTATGGCGTATATATCTGGCTGCGGGGCAAGTCCAACATCGTTTACTACCCCTGGTCCGGCAACTGGCTCTACACGGCTCAGCGCTATACCGGCATCATCGCCATCCTTTATATCGGCCAGCATGTCATTCGCCAGCGCTTCATGGGCGTTCAATTGCCAGAGCATCCCATGGCGGCCTTTGCCAAGGTGCAGCATGAGCTCTCCAACCCCTGGATGGTGGCCGTGTATGCAATTGCCATGATCGCCATCTGCTGGCACTTCTCTTACGGCATCTGGCTCTTCGCCGCCAAGTGGGGCATTACGCCCGGAGAAATCGCCCGCAAGCGCTTCGGCTATGCCTGCGTTGCCTTCGGCGTCATTCTGGCTGTCATGGGTCTGGCCAGCATCTGGGCCTTCGTCGGTCCAAAGTATCCAAATGCTTCTGACAATCCGCCTCCTGTCGTATCGCAGTGCATTGCACCGGTACACTCCGGCAGTTTGCTGGTCTGATTCGATCTTTGCTTCCCGCCGCGAGGCGGAAGCCCGAAACGGGTCTCTGATCCCTGATCTCTAAAGAGGTTTGTTCATGGCAGCACCAAGAATTATTGTGGTTGGCGGAGGCCTGGCCGGTCTTGCAGCGGTCATCAAGATCGCCGAAGCCGGCGGCACTGTTGATCTTTTCTCCATCGTTCCGGTCAAGCGCTCCCACTCGGTGTGCGCCCAGGGCGGCATCAATGCAGCCAAGAATCTGAAGGGCGAAGGCGACACCACTGACAAGCACTTCGATGACACCATCTACGGCGGCGACTTTCTGGCCAACCAGACCCCCGTCAAGGCCATGTGCGAAGCAGCGCCGGGCATCATTGATCTGCTTGACCGCATGGGCGTCCCGTTCAACCGCACCCCCGAGGGGTTGCTGGACTTCCGCCGCTTCGGCGGCACGCTCTACAACCGAACCGCCTTTGCCGGCGCCACCACCGGCCAGCAGTTGCTCTACGCGCTCGACGAGCAGGTTCGCCGCCACGAGTCCGATGGCAAGGTCCGCAAGTTCGAGGGCTGGGAGTTTCTCTCCGCCGTACTCGATTCCAAAGGCCAGGCGCGCGGCATCACCGCGCTCGACCTGCGCACCATGGAACTGCGATCCTTCCACGCCGACGCCATCATTCTGGCCACCGGCGGCATCGGCGCAATCTTCGGCAAAAGCACTAACTCCGTCGTCTGCACCGGCTCCGCACAGTCGGCCATCTTCCAGCAGGGCGCGTATTACGCCAACGGCGAATTCGTTCAGGTGCACCCCACTGCAATCCCAGGCGAAGACAAGCTGCGCCTCATGTCAGAGTCCGCCCGCGGTGAGGGGGGACGCGTCTGGGTTCCCCGTACGCCGGGCGATAAGCGCCCCATCAAGCAGATTCCCGAGACAGAGCGCTTCTACTTCCTCGAGGAGTGGTATCCAAAGTACGGCAACCTCGTCCCGCGCGACGTAGCCACGCGCGCCATTCACAAGGTTGTCTACGAGCACGGCCTCGGCATTGACGGCCAGCCCATGGTCTACCTTGACCTCACCCACATTGACCGCGAGACGCTCAACCGCAAGCTCGAAGGCATTCTTGAAATCTACGAGAAGTTCGTCGGCGACGATCCTCGCGACGTGCCCATGAAGATCTTCCCTGGCATGCACTACACCATGGGCGGCCTCTGGGTAGACTTCAACCAGATGACCAATGTCCCCGGCATCTTTGCGGCAGGCGAGTGCGAATACCAGTACCACGGCGCCAACCGTCTCGGCGCCAACTCGCTCGTCAGTTGCATCTTCGGCGGCTTCCGCTCCGGCCCTCTGGCGCTGGAGTATGCAAAGAACCTTCCCGCTGCTGAAGGCGATGGCGGCCACGCCGCTGAGATCGCCCGCCAGGCTGAGATCAACAGCAAGCTCATCAACAACGACGGCAATGAGAATCCCTTCCGCCTCTGGCGCGAACTGGGCCAGACCACAACCAAACACGCCACCGTCATCCGCTACAACAAGGGATTGAAGGAGGCCGACGAAAAGATCGTCGAGCTGCTCGACCGCTACAAGAAGGTCAACCTCAGCGACCGCAGTCAGTGGGCCAACACCAGCTTCGCCTTTGCCCGTCAGTTGAAAAACATGCTCGAGCTTTCGCGCACCGTCGTTCAGGGCGCGCTGCTCCGCGATGAATCACGCGGAGCGCACTACAAGCCTGACTTCCCTGACCGCAACGACGCCAAGTTCCTCAAAACCACCAAGGCCAGCTTCACCGGAGACGCAGCCGGTCCGCGCTTCGAGTATGAAGAAGTGGATACGCAATTCATCAAGCCGCGCCCACGCCGCTACGACGCAACCAAATAAGCAAAGGGAGACTCGCCTCATGGCAAACAAAACCGTAGCATTTGAAATCAAGCGCCAGGCCAGCCCCGATGCGCCCGCCGTATGGGAAAAATTCGAACTCGAGTGGCGTCCCGGCATGAACGTCGTCTCCGCCATGATGGAGATCGCCGCGAATCCCGTAACCGCCGAGGGACGCGAAACCACACCCATCACCTACGACTCAAACTGCCTTGAAGAGATATGCGGCTCCTGCGCCATGCGCATCAACGGCAAGGCTCGCATGGCCTGCTCGGCACTGGTTGACAATCTTGAGCAGCCCATCCGCGTCGAGCCCCTCAGCAAGTTTCCTCTCGTGCGCGACCTCCAGGTCGACCGCAACGTCCTCTTTGAGAACCTCATGGCCGTCAAGGCATGGGTTCCCGTTGATGGAACCTACGATCTCGGCTCTGGCCCGCGCGTCTTCCCCCAGCAGCAGGAGGCAAACTACCCGCTCTCCAACTGCATCAGTTGCACCTGCTGCATGGAGGTCTGTCCTCAGTTCAACGAGGAAACAGGCTTCGTCGGCGCGGCCACCATCGCCCAGGTCAAGCTCTTTAACAATCACCCCACAGGCAAGGTATTCAAAGAAGATCGCCTGCGCGCTCTGGCCGGCGACGGCGGCATTCAAGAGTGCGGCTTTGCGCAAAACTGCGTTGAGGCCTGCCCCAAGCAGATTCCTCTCACCAACGCCATCTCTGACGTGAGCCGCGACGTGATTATCCAAAAGGCAAAGGACTTCCTGCGCACTTAGCAAACTCTATAGAGTTCCATCCAAGTTGGGGTATCCCAGGTCTGGATTTTCAGACCTGGGATATTCGAAAGCCGCTTGTCCCAGGCCTCGCTTTCGGGACCAGCGAAAGCCGGGTGCCCCATCCATTCTGCAGTTTCATCGCAGAATGGGTGGGAAAGCATGAACTCCTCAGTTTTCTGCTTGTATAAGCACCAACAGGCAAGAATCAACCAATTGAAAATCTAAGTCTGGTCTGTAACCGAACCCTGAGGTTCGTTGCCTCTTCATATTCAAATGAGTATTTGCCCGAAAGTGATTGTCTACCGGCGCAACTCCATCCAGCGCGTTCAATGGCACATTCGATCCAAAGGCGTTTCTGGCTCGCTCGGCCTCACTGAAACCACCTCGAACCCCATCCTGCCGCCCGCTGCTGTCTCCCTGCCTAGCCCCAAGCTACGCGCCACCGTTTGCAGATTATTACCATTGGTTGGCGCACAATCATCCCATGGGACGTTTCCGCTCACTCCGCAATTCGGCTCACAATGTGAGTCCCCCCCCTGGGCTCAAAAAGACGGTTTTTTGAGGGGCTTGAATTCTTTAAGATGCTCATAATAAACAGGATGCTAGGTTGGTGTATTGTCTAAATAGTAACACCTCACTATACAAAATCGTACCCGAATCGGCCTCGAACAGCCCCATTTCGCCCCGTTATTGGTCCAAAAACGGCCTTTTTCGTCGCCCATTACGCATAAAAAAGCGCAGTCCGGTGTTCTGAAGCAACCGCCGGACTGCCGCGAATTTTCCCTCTAAAGCACCTTCTTGTCGATGCTGCTCAGTGTCGTATCCGCCGCGGCTCTGCTCCAGCCGATGCGCAGGTCCTTCACGTCGTACAGTGCAAATGCGCCGTCTGCATTGCGCGGCGCTGTAACGGCAAAAAAGTCCGCGCGCTCCACATTGTTCAGGTAGAAGGCTGGCCGGGCATCTGCCGCAGCGTTCGCAATCTCCACGTGGCTCATCTCCACGTTACGCATGTGGCGCATGAAGAAGCCGGTGGCCGGAATAGTGCCAAACCTGCCAGGTTCCGGATAACCGTCTTCCAACTCCGGCACCTGCACCTTGGCGTCCTCCGCTTTTCCGCCTCCAACCGTTTCGATATAAATGTTCGAGAGCTTTACGTCCTCGATCATGTATCCCGGAATACCGGTCAAAATCGAGCCTTGCCTCTCCGGTGCGTTGTAGCAGGTCAGGTTGTTGACCAAAATGCGCTTCAGCGTGCCGACCTTCGTGCTCTCCTTGGGGCCGCGCAGCCTTGCTCCGAGCCGCATGAAGATTGGCCCTGAATAGAGGTCTCGCATCGTTGTGTTGGAAATCGTGATGTCTTCCAGCAGCGCGCCATCCACGGTCTCCAGAGCGTATCCCTGGCAGCCCTCGAAGATGCAGTTGGCGATGGTTACGTTGATAAATCCGCCATTGGACTCGGTGCCGCACTTGATGCGTCCGTTGTAACCAATGTGCGCACCGCCAGCCATCTTTTTGAAGGTTCCGTCCAGCACTGAGCCCAACTCGTAATATCCGCTCACCCAGCAGCTATCAATGGTCAGGTTGCGCGTTGGCCGCGCATATCCAAGCGCGTAGCTTGACTTGGGGCAGATGCCGTCGTCCCAGGGCGAATTGACCGTGCAGTTTGACACGCGCACATTCTGGCAGCAGTCGATGTCCATTCCGTCGCGGTCTGTATCTATCTTCAGATTGTCGATCGTCACGTTATCCACGCCGGTCAGCAGCAGCGCAAAGTGGCCGGCCTTCAGCATTGAGAAGTCGCGCAAAAGCACGTTGCGGCAGTTCTTCAGCGCGATGGCCTTGTTGCCCACGCCTGCCTGTTCCGCGACGTAAAGCGGGTAATTGCCCCGCGCCGCGCGGCCCGCTCCAAAGCTGAGGCCCTTGCCCCAGATCAGCCCGGTTCCGGTAATCCCGAAGTCGTGAATGTCCTCGCCCCAAATCAGCGAGTTGTGCCAATGATTGTGCCCGTAATCCTGATAAGCGTCCCACGCGGTGTTCGGCTCCGCCGCATCGTACACGCCGCCGTTGTATCCGGTCTTGTCGCCCGGCCGTGGCGATTCAGCCGCCACGATTGTACTGCCCTCAAGCAGGTGCAGGTACACATGGCTCTTGAGATGAATCGAGAAGCAGAGATACGAGCCCGCCGGGAACAGAACCACGCCTCCGCCCGCCGCTTCCGCCGCTTCAATTGCGTGATTTACGGCGGCCGTATCCAGGGTCTTTCCATCTCCCGTCGCGCCGAACTTGCGCACGTCAAAAATGCCGCTGGAAGAGGCAGCGCTCTTTTCCGCCGAAGCTGCAAATGAGACCGCTGGAATCGCTGCTCCGGCCATGCCAAGACTGCCCGCGCGCAAAATGTCGCGGCGCATTGAGTTGAACGTATTCATAAGCAGATCTCTCCTGAGAAGTTACCTGTGGCGTTGGTTTATCTGGTATGCGATTCGCATGCCACACACCATTACTTTAGTCGGCAACTCGTGTTGCCCGGCAGATCTTAATCGAGATGGAAGACTTCCTGAAGTAGTGCCATATTGTCGTCTGCGGTGCCGGATATCGATTCGAAAAACGGAGCCATATCCGCTTGCCAGCGGGCATTCACAGGATGATCCTTCATCCCTGCAGTACACTTCTCAAAGTCATCCGCTTCCAGATAGCCCACGAGCAGGCCGTCAGGCCTTAGGAAAATGGAGTAGTTACGCCAACCGGTCTCACGTAACGCCTCGAGCATTTCAGGCCACACATTCGCATGGCGCTTTTTATACTCCTCCAGCATCTCCTGGCGGACTTTCAGCAAAAAACAGACTCGCATTCTTTCCCCTCTCACTTTGCGATTGTAATCCCAGAATCCGCCCTTCCACGGTAAGGACGCGCACGAATGATGCTGCTCTCGCGGCCTTTCGAGCGGATGCGCCAGGGACTGCGCGTCCGTAAATCCCCGCTTTCAGTCTCACCACGTAACAAGCGCGGTAAAAGGATAAACATAAGCCAGCAAATAGACGAACACGCCGACCAAGGCTGCCAGCCCAAGGCTATGGAGAAAAACGAATCGCAGAATCGTACCCTCCTGGCCGTAGGTTTGCGTGGCCGTGCTGGCCACCACGATGCTCGGGGCTGCAATCATCTTTCCCATCACCCCGCCGGCGGAGTTGGCTGACGCCATCAGCACCGGCGATACGCCTATCTGATTTGCAGTCACCTGCTGCAGGCTGCCGAACAGCACATTCGATGCCGTGTCAGAACCGGTAGTCGCGGTGCCCAGCCAACCGATCATGGTGCCAAAGAAGGGATAGAACGCGCCTGTCCGCGCGAACGCCAGCCCCAGAGTCGCATCCAGCCCGCAATAGCGCATCACAAAGCCGAGTGCCATCATGGTTGAAATCGTCAGCAGCGTGTATCGCACGCTATACATGGCTTTCAGCAGCTCTCTTGCAAGCGTGATGGGGCCAAGCCCCATAAGCAGTCCCGCCAGCAATGCCGCAACAAGAATGCCTGTCCCCGTAGCCGACATCCAGTTCAGGTTGAAGATAGCGGCCTCGGCGGTGGGAGCCAATACCACCGGCGGAACCCGCTGAACCACATTGTGCAAGCCCGCTACCGGAATGCCAACCGAGGTCTTGGCATCCACCCATAATGAGAACTTGGGGATCCCCCATGCGAACACCACTATGCTCAGAACCAGCCAGGGCATCCATGCCTTGTAAGTAGTTCCGGCGCCGTGCTCGAACCGCTGGCGCACCTGCCCCGTCACGTCCTCGCCTAATGCGTTCAGCACCCGCTTCGGCTTCCAGAACCGCAAAAATACGATCAGCGCAACAATGGTCGCGGTGGCCGCGGTAATGTCCACCAGTCCCGGGCCCATGAATGCGCCCATCAACAATTGACTGGATGCAAAGGTCAGACTAGCCACCAGAATCGCAGGCCAGACTTCCATCATTCTCTTGAAACCCACGTAAATCCAGATCAACCAGAAGGGCACGAGGATACAAAACGGAGTAAGAATGATGGAGATAATCCTGGTGAGCAGCGGAGTGCCCACACCGGTGACGCCATGCAGTGCAATAACCGGGATTCCCAATGAGCCAAAAGCCACTGGCGCGGTATTTGCAAGCAGGGAGAGTCCGGCGGCCTGTATCGGTCGAAACCCGAGGCTGATCAGGATGGCGCAGCTTACCGCAACCGGCGCGCCAAAGCCTCCTGCGCCCTCAATGAAGGCGCCCAGCGCGAAAGCAATTAGTAGCAACTGCAGGCGGCTGTCTTCGGTGATGTTGGTCAGGCTCTCCTGCAGCGCCTTAAACCGCCCCG
>Ga0316217_10005611_pt1 | contig 12901 bp, 13 predicted proteins | sample 1anoAmetaG_FD_203633 | JGI IMG/M metagenome (GOLD analysis project Ga0316217, IMG submission 203633) | Freshwater microbial communities from Trout Bog Lake, Wisconsin, USA - 1anoA | ecosystem: Environmental > Aquatic > Freshwater > Lake > Hypolimnion/Profundal zone | place: USA: Wisconsin...
GGGCGTGAAGTGTTCTTTGCGGCATTCAATGATCAACTGGCTGCCATCAACCCGGGCGTTCTCCAACCGCGCGCGTGTGTAATATTGGCTTTCCGTGCCGCGGATGAAGCCTTCTTCGTAGTCCCATTTGGTCCGGTCTGGCAGACCGTGGTAGTCAAACTCGTCTGACCAGACAAGTTTCCATTGTGCCGCGTGAACGTCGTGTGTTGCCATAATCAGGATTCCAAGGCGACATGTAGGGCGATGCCAATAGCCTTGTCAACATCATTGAACTGACGGATTGGGCGGAAAGATCTGCCTTTTATTCTTGTCAGGCGCGGGCAAGATAAATACTGTTCAGGCTTAACTGAGTGTTCCCCGTTTTTCAGCAACTGAACCATAAAGGATTATGAATATGAGCAAGCCCCGTTTCAACCCCGCGCCGTATGCGGTGGACTTTAAGCAGTACCCGAAAATTGTGACCAAGACGGTGCCGGGACCGGAATCGAAACATTGGCACGACCGGTGCACAAAATATTTCAAGGGGCTGTCGGGCCAGGTGAAGCTGTTCCCAGTGGCGTTCGAGTCTGGCAAGGGCTGCACGATGCGCGACGTGGATGGCAACCAGTACATTGATTTCAGCTCCGGCATCTACGTGACCACGCTCGGGCATTGTCATCCGAAGGTGAGCGAGGCGGTGGCGAAGTATGCGGGGCAGTTGATGAACGCCCACGATTTCACGACCAAGATCAAGACGTTGCTATGCGAGAAACTCGCGCAGATCTTGCCGGGCGATCTGAAAGGGTACCAGTTCTACGACTGCGGCACGGCGGCAGTCGAGGCCGGGATGCGGGTGTTGCGGGCGGGCACGGGCAAGCATGAACTGCTCTCCTGCTTCTACGATTTCCACGGGAAGACCTACGGCGCGGTGTCGCTCGCCGAGATCCGCTCGCCTGTGTACGGCGCGACGCGCGCGCCCGGCATGCATCTGTTGCCGCGCCCGAACGCGTACCGGCCGCATTGGTCGAAGCCCGATGGGACGATTGATACGGACAAGTATATCGAGTTCTACGCCGAGTACCTGGACCGCGCGACGGTGAACGCCGTGGCCGGCTTTGTGTTGGAGCCGATCCAAGGCTGGGGCGGTTCAGTGATGCCGCCGGATGATTTCTTCCCGAAATTGCGCAAGCTGTGCGATGACCGGAAGATTCTGCTCATGGCCGACGAAGTGTTGACGAGCTGGGGCCGCACCGGCAAATGGTTGGCGATGGAGCATTGGGGCGTGATCCCGGATGTCGTCTCCATCGGCAAAGGATTTGGCAACGGTTTTCCGGTCACGTGCGTGGCTGTACGCGAGCCGCTCAAGGAGAAGTTTGAAGCGATCAGCGCATCGTCGAGCTACGGCGGCAACCCGATGGCGTGTGCGGCGGCGTTGGCCAGCACGGAAGTCATCGAGGAGGAAGGCTTGCTCGATCACGCGACGCATCTTGGCGAGTTGTTCGCCAAACGCATGGCGTCGTGGAAGAAGAATTTCTCCATCGTGGGCGATACTCGCGTGAAGGGCTGCTTGATCGGCGTCGAGCTGGTGAAGGACAAGAAGACGAAGGCGCCGTTCGATGAAGCCGGCAAGCGAGTCTATCAACGCGCGTTTGCCAAAGGCTTGGCGTGGATTCCCGCCGGTCACATCCTGCGGATGAGTCCGCCAATCATCATGCCCGACGAAGTCGCACAGAAGGGGATGGACATCATTGAGGAGTCCATCGCCGAAGTGGATAAAGAACTTGGATCCAGCCGCTGATTCCGTCCGCCGCCGGTTTGAAACGTCGTTAGCTGGGCAACCAGTCACCCGGCCAGTTTATGCCGTGTATGACTGGTTTGCTGATAACCGGCCGCAAGTGGATTGGGCGAGGTTGCACCGGCTCGGATTGGGGCGGATTAATCACGTCACGTTGACCCGGCAGGTTCGGCCGCGCGTGAACATCGTGGAGACGACGAGTCCACATCCGAGCGGGCAAGTGCGCCGGGATGTGCGCTGGATCACTGACGTTGGCGAGTTGCACGAGTGGCACCTCGGCGAATGGCTGCAGGAACATCTCATCAAGACGCCGGCGGATTACCGGATCATGGCGCGGGCGTTGTCCGATGTTACCGTGGAACCGGCACCCGAAGTTTTCGCGCAATCGGAAGCCGCAGTGGGTAGCAATGGTATCACCATCGGGATGCCGGTTCAGAACCGGACGGCGTTCCAAAAGTTGCTGGTTGATTACGTGGGGCTGAAACAATTCTCCCTCGATATTGCCTCCGGCGTCCCGGAGTTGTTTGAGCTGCTGGAATTGATGAATGACCTGACGGTCCGCGATTTCACCGCCGTGACGCAGACGCCGGCCCGGCATCTCAAGCTGTGGGAGAACATTTCGATTGAGGCGATTGGCCCGGCCTTGTATCGGCGCCACTTTGTGCCGGTCTATGAGCGCATCCTGGCGATTCTCCAGACGAGCGGCCAGCAATTGCACGTGCATTACGATGGCAAGCTGCGGCCGATTGCCGGCGATGTGGCTCGGCTGCCGTTTGGGGGAATTGATTCGTTCACCGAATTTCCCGAGGGCGACTTGTCCGTGGCGGAAGCGCGGGCGGCGTGGCCGGATAAATATCTGTGGTTGCATCCCAACCTTGGTTGGTACCGGTTGCCGGCGCAGGAACTTTGTGCGAAGATACGGCGCATTCGTCGGGAAGCTGGGCCGGCCCGGTACTGCATGATGATCAGCGAGGACGTGCCGCCGGCCTGGGAACAAACCGTTCCCCTGATTCTTGAGACGTTAAGTGAATAACAACCTATGAGTACCCTGAGTTATTTTATCGCCGCGCCGGTCACGCCGTTGGTGATCAAGACGAGTGAGATTTTACAGCGACGGCTATTCGAGCGCACCGGCATCCGTCTTAGTCCCGGCGACCAGCGCGCGGACATCGTATTGGCGATAGAGCCGGGGATTGGCCGGGAAGGATTTCGCATCGACAGCGCCGGGACGCAGACGCGGATTACCGGCAACGACGAGCGGGGGCTGTTGTTCGGCGTCGGCAAGTATTTGCGGGACCAGAACTGGCGGGGCGTGTCGGTGCCGGAGAAGCAGGTGCGCGGGATGTATTTTGCGACGCACTTCCATAACTTTTACCACGATGCGCCAATCGAGCAGGTGACGCAGTACATCGAGGAGCTGGCGCTGTGGGGCTGCAATGTGCTCTCGGTCTGGTTCGACATGCACCATTATAATGGCATTGCCGATCCGGCCGCGCAGGCGATGCTCGACCGGCTGCGAGCGATGTTGCGCGCGGCTAATGCCGTGGGCATGGGCGCAGGGTTGACGATGCTTTCCAATGAAGGCTATGCCAACAGCCCGGTCGAGTTACGGGCCGACTGGCGCGCTGGTCAGAACGGTTACACGCGTGAGCCGGTCGGGCATTACCACGTGGAAGTCTGTCCGTCCCAGCCCGGGGCGGTGGAATTGTTGCTGGCCAGCCGGCGCGAATTGTTCGCGGCGTTGAGCGGCATTGAATTTGAGTATCTCTGGATCTGGCCCTACGACCAGGGCGGTTGCACGTGTGCGCAGTGCGCGCCGTGGGGCGCGAATGGCTTCATCAGACTCGCGACCCGGCTCGGCGAGATTTGCCGACAACTCCATCCGCGGGCGAAGGTCATTCTTTCCACTTGGGGGTTCGATATCTTCACCACCGGCGAATGGGAGGGGTTGCACCGCGCCTTTGGCAAGAAGCCGACTTGGGCGGATTATCTGATGGTGGATTTGCGGCACGGGCCGGGCGCGACGTTCCTCGGTCTGCACGGTGCGCCGGGCGGGTTGCCGTTGCTGGATTTCCCCGAGATCAGCATGATGGGGATGACGCCGTGGGGCGGCTTCGGCGCCAATGCGATGCCGGCGTTCTGGGGTAAGTATTGGGCGGAATCCCGCGCGCGGCTTGCCGGCGGGTTCCCGTACTCCGAAGGTATTTTCGAGGACTTGAATAAGGTGGTGTTGTTGCAGTCATATTGGGATGGCCGGCGTTCCGCCACCGACATCATGTGCGAATACATCGCCGCTGAATTTGCGCCTGCGGTGGTCGAGGACGTTGCCAACGCGATTGCGATGACTGAGAAAAATCTCGGAACCGAACTTCGCATCGTTATCAATAACAGCGAGTACATGGTGTACCACTTCATGGCGGCATTGAAAGGCCAGCCATACAAGTTGCTGTACAAGTTGCCGAAGCTTTCGCAGACCGCCGAATGTCTCGCGCTGTTCCAGCAGGCGGAAGCCAAGTTACCGGCCCGTGTCCAGCAAAGCTGGCGCTGGCGCATCCTGGCGATACGCGCCGCGATGGATGACGCGTTGGCCAAAGGTGGCCCGAACCCCGGCGCGGCGTACGATGAATTGTTCGAAGCCCTGATCGGCATCTACTACGCCCAGAATGCCGAGGAGCCGGTCCTGCCGCCGAGCCGTGCTGCCGTAGCCCGGCTTGTGGCGCGCGGCGATGTCCACTCGTTTTAACACCATCGAAGGATGCCAATGAAAAAACACACTCGTCCGTTACTTGGTCTCTGTCCGATTGGAAAATTTGTCTTCAGCCACAAAGATGCCTTGCGGCTCAAAGCGGAACTGCAAGCCAAGCTGCGCGCGTGGCAGGTGGACTTCGTCGATCTCGAAGGTGTGTTGACGGACGGCATCGTCCGCGACCAGGCGCATGTCGAGCCTGTAGTTGAACATTTCCGCGCCAAGGAAGTGGACGCGCTGTTCATGCCGCATTGCAATTTCGGCACCGAAGGCGCCGTCGGTATGATCGGCAAGAAACTCGGCGTGCCGACGCTTGTCTGGGGGCCGCGTGACGAGGCGCCGTTACCGGATGGCACCCGACTGCGCGATTCGCTCTGCGGAATGTTCGCCTCGACCAAAGTGCTGCGAAAACTCGGCGTGCCCTTCACTTACATTGAGAATTGCCGGATAAACGATCCGCAATTGCGGACCGGCGTGGATATGTTCCTGCGCGCCGCTCATGCCGCCAACACGCTCCGGCGCGGCATGCGGATTGGCCATGTCGGGCAACGGATTGATTTCTTCTGGACGACGATTGCCAACGAGAGCGAGCTGCTCGAATGCTTCAACGTGGAAGTCCTGCCGATTGACATGGTGGCGTTCATCGATCACGCGTTGCAGCGGCTGGCCGGCAACCGGGCCGGTTACGAACGCGAAGCCCGCGAGTTCCGCCGGCGCATCGTCGTTGAAGGCTTTGCCGATGACGAACCGTTGATGCGCATCATCGCCGTGCGCGATCAGATGCTGGCTCACGTCGTCGACAACGGTCTCGACGCGCTCGCGTTTGAATCGTTCCCGTCCATCGTCGATAAGATGGGCGCGTATACGATGTTCGCCGACAGCCTCGTTGGTAACACCGTGCCGTTTAGCAGTGAGTCGGATCTTCACGGCGCGATCAGCACCACGTTGCTCCATCGCGCGGCGTTCGCGGCGGCACCGGTTTATCTGGCTGAGTTCACCGTCCGGCATCCTACCGACGACAACGGAATCTTGCTCTGGCACGGTGGCGCGCCGACGGAGATGTGCAAGCCCGGTGAGAAAGTGAAGATTGGCCACCATTGGATTCTGCCCAGCCCGCTCGCCGGGATGCCGCATTTCCCCTTGCGCGGCGGCGACATCACCGTAGCCCGGTTTGATGGCGATACCGGCGATTACCGGCTCGCGGTGGGCGAGGGGACTTCGATGGACGGCCCGCACACCTTAAATAATTACGTTTGGATGAAAGTGGACAACTGGCCACGGTGGGAACGGATCACAATGGAAGGCCCATTCATCCATCACACTGCAATGACCTACGGCCAGTACGGCGCGGCGCTTATCGAAGCCTGCAAATACATTCCCGGCCTGCAACCGGTCCGCTTGAACGAGGATTAAATTATGGCACTCACAGCCGGCGCGGCCCAGCGCAACATCAGTCCGACCCAGCCGATGCAGTTGGCCGGTTATCCGCACGTCCCCCGCGTATCGACCGGGGTCCACGACCCATTGCTCGCGTCCGCGCTCTTTCTGGCGAATGGCAACCAAAGCATCCTGGTGTGCGCGCTCGACCTGCTGATGCTCAACTCCGACGTCGCGCGCCGCATCCGCCGGCAGGTAGCCGGCAAGCTGGGCCTGCCGGAGGCGGGCGTGTTCATTACGTGCTCGCACACGCACTCCGCGCCGGTCACGCTGGAATATCTCCCGTTTGCCAATGATCCGGCGATGCCAATGCCAGACCCGGTGTACTTGAAATATTGTGAAGACCAGATCGTTGCGGCGGCACTCGACGCGCAACACCGGGCGCAACCAGCCGAACTCGCCTGGACGACCGCCGACGCGCGCGGCGTGGGTGGGAACAGGCATTCACCCGACGGTCCGACCGATCCCGAAGTCGGTGTGCTCGCCGTGCGCAGTGCCGGCAAGCTACTGGCGGTAACGCTGATTTACGGAATGCATCCGACGGTGTTGCACGAGGATTCGACGTTGGTGTCATCCGATTTCCCACATTTTGCGCGGTTGCATTTGCAAGAAAAACTGGGCCGCGACTTGGTGGTGTTGTATCACACCGCACCGTGTGGCAATCAGAGCCCCCGGTATTTTGTGAACGGGCAAACATTTGCCGAAGCCGAGCGGCTCGGGCGCAAGCTCGGTGCGGCGGCGTTGAGCAGTTTGACGAATGTGCGGGCCGGCAGTTCGGAGCTGGCGTACGCGTTGCGGACGGTCAAGCTGCCGCGGCGGGCCTTGCCGTCGGTGGCCGGCGCGGAGAAATTGCTGGCGGATTACAAAGCGGAATTTGCCCGGTTGCAGTCGTGCGGCGCGGAGCGCGCGCAGGTGCGAACGGCGGAGTGTTCCGTGTTCGGCGCAGAGGCAGTTGTGGAATTGGCGCGCCTCCAAGCGACCGGCGCGGTGGAACGGTTGCTGGCGCGGCTTGAGCCATTTGAAGTGCACGTCGTGCGGCTCGGCGATGCGTGCCTGGCCGGTTTTCCCGGTGAGACGTTCGTCGAGTACGCGCTGAAATTGAAACAGCGTGCGCCGCGAAAAACTTTTGTCACCGCTTACACCAATGGCGAGCTGCAAGGCTACATCGTCACGCCCGAAGCTGCGGCGGCCGGTGGGTACGAAGCGGCGAGTTCGATGTTTGAACCGCAGGCCGGGCGGGTCCTGATTGAGACCGCATTGGAGATGCTTTCACCTAAATGATTCTGGCGATTGATTTTGGTTCGACTTCGTTCAAGACCGGCCTCTTCGACTGCAAACTCCGGCAGGTCGGCGGCGGCAGCGCGCCGTTGCGCTACCGGTATGCGAGCGGCGGACGAGTGGAACTGGACGTGGCGGTGGTCGAGGCGGCGGTGCGGCACGCGTTGCCGAAGAAGTTGGCCGGCATCGATGCCATTGCGATCACCAGCCAGGCACAAACATTTACCGTGCTCGACCGGCAAGGCCGCGCGACACGCCCCTTCGTGTCGTGGCAGGACGGCCGCGCCGGCAAAGCTTGCGCGCGGTTGAAACGGAAGCTACCGGATTTTGCGGAGCATTCCAGTTTTGCCGATTTGTGGCCAGTCTTGCAGGTGTGCCAGTTGCACCATGCGCCGGCGCGGCGCGGCGAGCTGGTGGTGAAGTTGCCGACGTATTTCGTGCGGTTGTGGATCGGTGAGGCCGTGATCGACGATAATCTGGCGGCGATGAGTGGCTTGTATTCGCTCAAGTTGCGGGATTGGTGGCCGGCGGCGGCCGGTTCGACGTTGTTGCCGCGCGTGATCCCGGTCGGCAGCGTGGCCGGGGTGACGCGGCCGAACAAGTTCGGGTTGCCGGTTGGCGTGCCAGTGGTGTTGGCCGGCAACGATCAGACCGCGGGCGCATATGCGGCGCAGTTGGAGGCGAAGCACGCGGCATTGCTCACGTTGGGGACGGCACAGGTGGTGTATGCCTGTTGCCAGCGGATGCCCCAGCCGAACCCCGGGTTGATTCGCGGGCCGTATCCCGGCGGGTTGTTTTACCGGATGGCGGCGGACGGTTGCGGGGCAAACATGGCGAATTGGGCGGAGACGGTGCTGGCCGGTTGTGAGACACACGATAAATTCTTCGCCCAAGCGGCGCGATCACCGGCGGGGTGCCACGGTTTGAGTTACGATGCTGACCGGGGCGCGTGGCTGAACCTCGGGATGCACCACACCTCGGCGGACATGGCGCGCGCGATTTTGGAATGCCTGACCAAGCGGATGGCCTGCATGCTGGCGCAAATCGGCGTCACTCACCGGCAGCGGCTGCTAGTGGCCGGCGGTGGCAGTCAACGGCAAATCTGGCGCAAGATTCTCAGCGCGGCCGTTGGCGAACGATTAACACGGATAGAAGTCAGCCCGCTCGTTGGTGCGGCGCGAATGGGAAGCGAGTTTGGGCGTCAAGAAAAAAATTAAAATCAGTGTTGACAGATTTTTTTGGAGTCGGTATAGTTGCGGTTTGTTAGTAGGAAGTTGTCGAAACAATTTAGCGGTGCGGTAGAATTCTTTGCTTGTTTTGTTTTAATGACAAACGAGAGAAGGATTTTTGCCGTCTCTTTGTGTCTTTAATAGTTTGACAGGCGAGATGCACGGGCAGGGATGAATCGCAGTGAAGAAAGACGGCAAACGATAGCAGTTTGCCCACGTAGCTCAGATGGTAGAGCGCGTCCTTGGTAAGGACGAGGTCACCAGTTCAATCCTGGTCGTGGGCTCCAGACAACGAGACGACGTTTAATCAACAAAGGAGATCGGAGGATAGTATGGCAAAAAGTAAATTCGAACGGACAAAGCCACATGCGAATGTGGGAACGATTGGACATATTGATCACGGCAAGACCACGTTGACAGCGGCCTTACTTCAGACGCTCTCGAAAACCGGCCAGGCTGAGGTTAAGAGCTACGCTGATATCGCCAAGGGCGGCACGGTGCGCGATGATACGAAGACGGTGACGATTGCGGTTGCGCACGTCGAGTATACGTCAGCCAAGCGCCATTACGCGCACGTGGACTGTCCCGGCCATGCTGATTACGTCAAGAACATGATTACCGGCGCGGCGCAGATGGACGGCGCGATTTTGGTAGTGAGCGCGGCCGATGGCCCGATGCCGCAGACGCGCGAACACATTCTGTTGGCTCGCCAAGTCGGCGTTCCGGCAATTGTCGTGGCGTTGAACAAGGTGGATTTGGTTGATGATCCGGAATTGCTGGAATTGGTTGAGATGGAAATCCGCGATCTGTTGAACAAGTATCAATTCCCCGGCGACAAGACCCCGATCGTGCGCGTGTGCGCGAGCAAGGCGTTGGCCGGCGATCCGGAAGCTGAGAAGGGGATTCTCGCACTCGTTCAAGCGGTGGATGATTTCATTCCGCAGCCGACCCGCGAAGTTGACAAGCCGTTCCTGATGCCGGTCGAAGACGTATTCTCGATCACCGGTCGTGGCACGGTGGCGACGGGACGCGTCGAGCGTGGCACAATCAAAGTTGGTGACGAAGTTGAAATAGTTGGTCTGCGCGACACGACGAAGTCGGTCGTGACTGGCGTGGAAATGTTCCGTAAGTTGTTGGATCAAGCGGAAGCCGGCGACAACATCGGCGCATTGCTGCGCGGTGTGGAAAAAGACGGTATCGAACGCGGGCAGGTCATTGCCAAGCCCGGCTCGATTACGCCACACGCCAAGTTTAAGGCGGAAGTGTATGTGTTGTCGAAAGACGAGGGTGGCCGTCATACGCCATTCTTCACCAAGTACCGGCCACAATTTTACTTCCGCACGACGGACGTGACCGGTCAGTGTACGTTGCCGGCGGGAGTCGAAATGGTCATGCCGGGTGACAACGTCAGTATTGAGGTCGAACTCATCACGCCAATCGCGATGGAGAAAACGATGCGCTTCGCGATCCGCGAAGGCGGCCGCACGGTCGGCGCCGGGCGCGTGACAGACATCTTGGCTTAAGGCTGACGATGGCGAGAGAATTGATTACGCTGGCCTGCACGGAGTGCAAAAGCCGCAATTATACTTCGACCCGCAATAAGAAGGTGCAAGGGTCGGAGAAGTTGGAATTGCGGAAGTTTTGCTCGAAATGCGGCAAGCATGTGACGCATCGCGAACATAAATAACGCGGTGGGAACAGCGGTTTCGTTGGATACGCCAGTAGCTCAATTGGCAGAGCGACGGTCTCCAAAACCGTAGGTTGGGGGTTCAAGTCCCTCCTGGCGTGCCAGCCAAGATTAGCACACGAGAGTATTAATGGACGAAATTAAAAAGCCGAATCTGGTCGTCAAAACGAAAGCGTTTTTTGCCGAGGTGGTCACGGAATTGAAAAAATCCGCGTGGCCGACCCGCAAGGAATTGATGGACTCAACAGTCATGGTGATCGTGACGATGCTGATTCTAGGCATGTTTGTGGCCGTGGCGGACTTGGTGTTCGTCAAAATTATTGGAGTCCTGACCAAGTCGGCGTAAGAAAGAATCATGGTTGAACAAGAGACAAAATCCGAATTCCAATGGTTCGTGCTGCACACACTGTCTGGCCAAGAGCAGAAGGTCAAGGACAGCATTGAAAAGCGCCTAAAGATTGATGAAATTGGCGACCTGATCAAGGAAGTGCTGATTCCGATGGAGCGGATTGCGGAAGTCAAGAACCGTAAGAAAAAAGAAACGCTCCGTAAGTTTTATCCCGGCTACATTCTTGTTCACATGAAATTGCTGGATGATAAGAATCAATTACTTGAGCGGGCTTGGTACTTCATTCAGGACACACCAGGTCTCATTGGTTTTGTCGGTGGCGACCGGCCAGTGCCGCTCAAGCCGGATGAAGTAAATAGTATTCTCGCACAGATCGAGGAACGACAGGACAAGGCCACGCCGAAAGTAGCCTTTGAAAAAGGCGAGACAGTCAAGGTGACCGACGGACCATTCCAGAACTTTACTGGCGTGATTGATGAAATCGATCCGGCGCGTGGCAAACTTAAAATTTCAGTTTCAATTTTCGGACGTTCGACCTTGGTCGAACTAGAATATTGGCAAGTAGAAAGGGCATAACATGGCAACAGGCAAACCAGTTACCGGCATGATTAAATTGCAGATTCCAGCCGGTCAGGCCAACCCGGCGCCGCCGGTCGGTCCGGCGCTCGGTCAGCAGGGCGTCAACATCATGGCGTTCTGCAAAGAGTTTAACGCCGCGACGCAAAAACAAGCCGGCATGATCTTGCCGGTAATCATTACTGTCTACAAAGACAAGACGTTCACGTTCATTTTGAAGTCGCCACCGGCCAGTGTTCTGTTGAAGAAAGCCGCCGGCATTGCGACCGCGAGCGGCGAGCCGAACCGGAACAAAGTCGGGAAGGTGACGCAGAAACAGGTTTTGGAAATTGCCAAGACGAAGATGGCCGACCTCAACGCCAAGAACGATGAGGGCGCGTGCCGGATCATTGCCGGCACCGCGCGCAGCATGGGCATCGACGTCGTCGATTAAGTTAAACCAACGCGGGAGGTCGCCAGTCAGGCGGCCGTTCGCACCGCAGCAAAGGAAAAAAGGAAATGGCGAAGCACGGCAAACGTTATACAGCAGCGCTAAAACTGGTTGACCAGACGCGCGATTATAAACTCGGTGAAGCTGTCGAGTTGTTGAAGAAATTGCCAAAGGCAAAATTCGACGAGACGGTCGAATTGGATTTTAAACTTGGTGTGGATCCGAAACAAAGCGACCAGATGGTGCGCGGCACGTGCGCGTTGCCACATGGTTCTGGCAAGAAGGTGCGCGTGGTGGTGTTTGCCAAGGGTGCCGCAGCAGAGGCTGCGAAGGCTGCCGGCGCAGATCAAGTTGGCTTGGAAGATTTGGTGAAACAGGTGCAAGGCGGTTGGACTGATTTTGATGTTGCGGTGGCGACGACGGAAGCGATGCAAGAAGTTCGCAAACTCGGCAAACAACTTGGTCCAAAAGGACTGATGCCTAATCCGAAGACCGGCACGGTGACCGACGACGTGGCGAAGGCGATCAAAGAAGTCAAGGCTGGTCGTGTTGAATTCAAGATGGACAAGGCCGGCAATATTCATGTTGCGTTTGGCAAGCTGTCATTTGAGCCAAAGGCGATTGAGGAAAACGCGCGGGCAATTATCAATGCCTTGTCGCATGCCAAACCGGCCAGTTCCAAAGGCAAGTTTATCGAAAGCTGTACATTGGCGAGTACGATGAGTCCGGGGCTACGAATTGACACACACGAATTTGCGCCGAGCGCTAGTTAAGCCGGCGAGGAAAACATGAGAGCTGAAAAGAAACTGATTGTTAATGAATTAAGCCAACAGATCGGCGCGTCGCCGTTTGTGCTGATTACCGATTACACAAAGATGACGGTGACGGAGTTTGCCGCGTTGCGCAAGAAGCTGCGCGCGGCGCACGCCGAGTGTCACGTCGTCAAGAACACAATGCTTCGGCATGCTGCGAAAGAAGCCGGACTTAGTGAGTTTGATAGCGCATTGAGCGGGATGACCGCAGTCGTGATCGGTGATGCTAAGGCCGATATAAGTGCGGCCGCGAAGATTTTAAAGCAGTTCACCAAGGACAGCGAAAAGAACAAGGTGAAACTGGGCGCGATGGGCAAGCAGTTGTTGCAACCCGCTGATGTGGATGCGGTGGCAGAGTTGCCACCGTTGGACATGTTGCGGGCGCAACTTATTGGCTTGCTCCAAACGCCGGCCACGCGCATTGCAGTTGTCCTCGGCGCGCCGGCCAGTCAACTTGCCCGTGTGATCAAAGCGTACGCGGACAAACCGGTCCCAGCCACGGCTGGCGGGACCGCATAGCAAAGAAACCAACCGGCACCTCGTCGTCCCGGAGGCTTTCGGGACGAAACGGCGCGAAGCTTCG
>Ga0316217_10005612_pt1 | contig 12901 bp, 23 predicted proteins | sample 1anoAmetaG_FD_203633 | JGI IMG/M metagenome (GOLD analysis project Ga0316217, IMG submission 203633) | Freshwater microbial communities from Trout Bog Lake, Wisconsin, USA - 1anoA | ecosystem: Environmental > Aquatic > Freshwater > Lake > Hypolimnion/Profundal zone | place: USA: Wisconsin...
ACCCCTACAATCTATTCAATCACCCCCAAATTTCATATCCCAATCTTATTCACTACAACCCAGTCTTCCCTAATATACTTTAAACAATATCCATCACAACCATCATCATTTCTCAGCCAGGATAGCCTATGCCCTGCCCAGTAGCTCCTCGTAGTTATCACATGTTCTCTGCTTCTCCTCCGCCCTCTTGCGGATACTCACCAGCTGGGTTTTGACCTACTCTTCGCTGAAGGATTGGGTCGACATCAGACTGCTTCTACTCTATTCATAGGCTTTGTTTATTTTGCTGATTTCGTGCTCTATCTTTTCCTTCTGCTCACTGATCTACTCCTCTAAAGAGCTCAGCTCATCTCTGAGGATCTCGGAGGCAGATTATTCAATTTTGTGGATCATTCTCAGTTTTGTCTCTTTTATTTCGTTGCCTACATCGCCTCCGTGCTTGAGAGTGAGCACCTCGTTGGTTAGCGCGATGAATTGTGTGAGTCTTTCCCTGAATTGTTAAGAAAAGAGGTCGTTGGGTGAGTGTAGTGTTTCGGGGGTTGGCTTGGTTTTGGAGTTGTTGGGTGTTTCCTTTGGGTCCTTTTCAATCTGCTTAGTCTTTCTGGCCATATCTAAATTGTCTTAAATCATAGTAGTTTAAAAATAGCATAAAAGTATACCGGCCACAGAGTTTAGCCCAGATAGCAATATTCTACCTAAGTTGCCTGGGATGGGTCAAATTGATCCAAAAGGAGGTTGCTAAGCCTGTTAAGATCACTGAAGGTAAGGATGATCCTAGCCTACACTCCAACTCTCGGCAATCACCTTCCACCACCTGCTAAGTCCTGGCATATCATTGCTTATCAGCCCACAACATATCATTCTCTACCAAACCCAATTGGCCCATTCTCACCCTTCTACCTTCACTTTATAGCTATTCTTTTGTTTACTCTATCAAAGTGTCGATTTTATGATAAAGCAGCACTAGTAACCCGATTGATGCCTATTGGGTTATAAATCTATCCATCCCGGGAAGTATATTATTATAGGCAACTTTCCTATATTGGCTGCTAATCATTTGCCTTATACCATGCAACAACCTCGCAACATGGATCCCGCCTTCCTCTACGATCTCCTCGCATGCATCATGCAACCAACCGACAACCTCTCCCGCTCCTCGGCAGAGGCCAAACTCTTTCAGCTCTACGAAAGTGCAGCCGATGAGACTCTCAGCCTCTATTTGGACATCTTGCAGCACGACCCCCCTCAGTCTCAAACCTAGTCAACTCTTTACAGCAATAGAATCAACCAATTCGTCGCACTGCAGCTTAGACTCTGTCTGAGCACTCATGAGAGATACCCCTACAAACAGCTATGGCACCGACTTCGGCCGGAGACTCAGTAGAGGTTCAAAAACTAACTTTTCGGCTTGCTGCTCGATAAGCGTAAAAATGAGATTTCGAACTACATCGCTGAGGTGATCGGCAACCTGGCTGCCAATCTAATCGTCACAGATGACCAAATTTGGCCTGAGTTCAAAAAAGTGGTGACGAGTGTAGCCACGACGCAGGGAGAATTCGGTCTTTGCTGCGCCTTGACCGTTCTATGGAACTTCTATTCAACCGAACTCAGAAATTTCAAGGAAATCATCCCCCAACTGCACGATTTGCTGAGACTGGGCTTCGAAAACCCAGAGCTGCCCGTTGCCTACGCGGCTTCCAGATGTCTGGCGGCCTATTCGTTGGTGATGGACCACTCTCAGCATAAATAGTACTCGGTTTTGGTGCCTTTGATGATCAGAACGGTCTAACTGATGCTATAGGAGGGCAATAATAAGGGACTGCTTATTTTGGTCGAGCTGATGGAATTCTAGCCCAAATTTCTGAAACCCTCCTTCGATCTGCTCATCGAATTCTTCAAACGACTAAACGACGGACCCAAAGAGGAGTCCATAAAACGAACAGCAACCGAGGCGCTAGTGGAATACTGCAGTATTTACCCAACCCTCTTCAAAAAGAGTGCAGAATCGGTCTAACTAATCGTCGACATGGTCATCATGCGTATGCTGACCCTGCCCACCCACCTGCCCCCCAGTTGGATGGTCCCGCACGAAGGCTTCGACCCCCACTCTGCCTCCTAGCCCTAGTCCGAGATCATCGATTGCAACCTTGAACTGCTGAACAGGATAATCAAAGTGGTGGGGGTGAGGGTGATGCTGCCGAAGGTCAAGCGCAATGTGGACCAACTGCTCTCCATGCAGATCTGGAGCTACCAGTACGTCGCCATGATGGTCGTCGCGCAGTTTGGAGAGTACGTGGAGGAGGTGGGTGAGATTAGGGGGTATATCGATGCTGCCTTTGGACTGTTCGCTGCCGACAACCCCAAACTGAGGTATGCCGCCGTGCATGCGATTGGGCTCATATCTGATGAGTGCAAGGCTGATATCGACAAACTATATGGAGAGGAGTTTATGCGGAGGCTGTGGGAGTTGCTGGCCAGGGAGAACTGTCCGAGGGTGGTCAGCCATATCTTGTGCGCCTTCTCCAATCTGGTCTAAGGGTTGTCCTACAACTACATCTACCCCTATGTCGACTGCCTCATGGCCACTATCTTCGACTGTCTCATCAACGGCATCTCCATCGTCAAGGAGTCAGCCCTCACTACCCTCTCCTCTCTCGTCTAGCCTTCAAAAAACCACATCATACAGAATCTGCCGCTCATATTCCGCACAATTTCGCAATACTTTTATAACGAGGAGTATCTATCGGAGTGCTATAACCGGCTACGTGGCTACTCAATCGAATGCATATCTTTGTTGGCCTATCTTCTGAACAAGTAACATTTCGCGGGCTATCTGCCGTCTTTCGTGGGGATGCTGGCTTACATGCAAAAAGAGGAGTTCAGTCATTTGGTACCCCCCACCTCTTTCGTTTTGGACTGCTGGAACCGCCTGGGTCTGACTTTCGGGGTCGAGCTCTAAGAATACGTCGACCAGTTTCTGCCCGGGATGCTGTCACTCATAGCCAAAACCGTGCTAAAGCTCAAAACCCACGCCCAGAAGCAACAGACCAAAGAATAACCCATCGCCCGAGTAGGAGAGCCGCCCTAACCCGACGAAGACATGAGCGAAATAGCAGCCCAGATAAAGTAGGTGGAGCTGGGGATCAAGATGGTGGGGACATTGGTCGACCTGCTGACATCTGTGGCCAACCACTACTTCGAACAGATCATGGCGATCTATATGAGTATTGTGCAGTACTCGTAGGATGAGGATCTCAAGGCGCAGGTCTATGGGGTGCTGCCGGCTTTGATTAATGGGCTAATTGATGAGGGCACCAAGAGGGACGTCGCGCTTCAGATTATCGCCGAGCTCACCCACAGCCTCCCCAAAGAAAGCGAGTAAACCCTCCTCCCCGTCAAACTGAAAGCCTTAACCCGCCTCCTCTCCCTGTTCAGCACCAAACTCCTGAGCGCCTAGCTGCTGCAGACCCTGAACAACCAGCTGCTGACCATCCTCCTCTCGGCCGACAACACCAAGGCTGCCATAATGAGGGAGTCGCGGGACTACGACGAGGATGAGATTGAGGCTGCCGAGGATAAGATGTAGTTTGAGGAGAAGGTCCAATAGGCCGCCAGTGGCGTCATTGAGCAGATTCTGCAACTCTACGGGGGGGAGGTCGCTGAATTGGGCATCACACTGCTGCGGGAGTTTCTCGCTGACGTTCTAGTCGAGGGTCAGAGGAACACTGCCGTCAAAATAGGACTCTTCATCCTCGACGACATAGTCCAGTACCTCGGCTACGCACACTTATAGGGGCAGTATTGGTTCTGGATCCAGCAGATGTTGGAGCACTATGTCCTCGCCCGCAACTGCCATGTGAGGCAGGCTGCTGCCTATGGGTTGGGTCTGTTTGCTGCGCAGATCCCGCCATAGCGCAGAAACGGCCGGGATGCGGTTAGATGGCTGTAGATTTTGGTGAGAGGGTACCAAATTTAGAGGGCGAAGGGTGAGAACAAATCGAGGTTTGGCTGCAGCAGAGAGAACATCATCGCGGCCATGGGCAAAATCATCCGATCGCACCTCGAGTGCACGTGGGACGAAATGGGCGCATATCTTGAGTTCTGGTTGGCCCACCTGCCCCTCAAGGAGGACAGAGAGGAGGGTGAGATCATGACTGAGACTGTGGTACATTATGGGTGATTTAGGTGGAACTGGTGGGGAGGTACCCTTCGGTGATGTGCGATAGCGATCTCGGACATGTGGTGCAGCTGCTGAGGGTGATCGCGATGACTAAGAGGCTGGAGTGGAGAGACAAGGAGAGGATGGTTGAGCTGGGGAGGTGCATTAAGGCCATTACGGGGGGGAAGGTGTTTGTGGAGAATAGTGCGGAGATATTGGGGGTGTTGGAGCCTGAACTGAGGCAGGAGTTGTATGAGTTGTATGACATGGAGGAGCCAAGGGTGTAGCAATCCTGATCATCGTCAGAATATACTACTATACTTTTTAGACTTAAAGTTGGCATGAGGGTTAAACAAAAACGAGTAGAGGGCTACTTCAAGGTTTGACCTAATTTGGTTCCATTTTTAGAGGGTTGATGCAGTTATGGTAGGTATTGCTTAGCTATGGTCAATTGCAGGTTGAGCTATTGTTAGCTATACTTAGTTATAGTTAGTTGCTATAGTTAGCTGTAGTTGGTAATAGGTCAGTTAGTTACTGTTAGCTATAGTTAGTCGTAGTTATCTATAGTTATCTATAGTTAGTTGTAGTTATCTATAGTTATCTATAGTTAGCTATAGTTAGTTGTAGTTATCTCTAGTTAGTTGTAGTTAGCGTTGGTAATAGGTATAGTTTAGTTACTGCAGGTTGGCCTATATAGTATTTAAAATGTAGTCGGAGAAGATGTTCAAGGTGAAGCACTCCCTGCGCAAGTACCTCTCCCAGAAGGAGTAAGACTAGGCGCAGAAGGCCTTCAAACTGTTCGACCAGGACGGCTCCGGCTCCATCTCCATCCGCGTACCCCTCCCCCCACTCAGTAGTTCGACCAGATCCTCAAGACCCTGGGCCAGAGTCTCAACGAGGAGGAGCTGCAGACCATCGTCAACAACATCGACACCGACGGCAACGGCTTCATCGACTTCAACTAGTTCTTGGAACTGGTCGCCCCCAAGATCATCGCCAACCGCAGCGAGCGGGTCTACCTCGAGGCCTTCAAGATATTCGACGAGTCGGATGACGGCTTCATCAATAAGGAGGAACTCATGAGGGCCAACTTCATCGCCAAGGCCAGGTTGACGGAGGAGGACATTGACCAGATTTTGGGGTATGTGGAGAAGCATTTTGAGGGCAAGTTCAACTTTACCAATGTGCTCAAGATGCTGTACAGATTGCCCAACGAGTGATCTTGGATGACCTACCACTCACACGCCATTATACCCACCCATAACAACACACTTGACTATACTAGACTCACACTCATAGCAACCACACCACAGCCATAACCACACCACAGCCATAACCACAATCACAACCAAAGCCACAACCAAAGCCACAACCATAACTATACTACACCCACTCTCACTCACTCGCATCACAACAGCAGCCATGTTTACAGTCATAGCCAATGGTTGTTGCCAGCTGCAGTGCTCATCCTATTCTCTGCTCATCCTGACTGCTCTATGCTGCACTCATGACACCAAAAAGTATGAAATTTTTTCGAGGGTTGGGACAACCCCTGAACCAAATATTGACTAACTCTTCCTTGGTGCTGGAATGAAGAGAGACAAAAATCAGTTGAACTTCCTATAATCCCTTGTGTTCTTGTACCCTGCATATCTACTTACCTCCTCCTGCCTCGACCCCTCACCCTGCTTATAGTGGCTGTTGCTCAAGTACCCACTCCCCTCCGTCCAACTCGGTCTGCTCGTCTGCGAGGGCTACAGCCGGTCACTGAATGTCCTCGGGAACAGAGTATTAACGTTGGGGTGGGCCTTAGTCGTGCTATAGCCTTGCTGCGACTCGTTCAAATACCTGGCTTTCGAGGGATACTGCAGCGACTCAGTTTTGAGCCTAGCCCCCTCCGCCACACCCTCAAACCTCGCCTTGGTCTGATAGCTGGGGTACAGATAGTTCTCGAAGGTCCGTTTGGGGTACCTCTATTCAAGTTTAGTGCGATGGATCTCATACTTCTGTTTGATGCGCTCAATCCTCTCATCGAGGTCTTGGCTCATGTTGTGGAAGTACCCGTGGGTGGACTTCTAGTTGGGGGCGGTCTACTGTCTCGACTATTTGTAGGCGGGGGGTTTGGATGGAGAGTAGTATGTTTTGGCGTATCTCTGCTCGAAAGATTTGCGGTGTGCCTTTGCGAGGCTGTTGATTAGATTGGGGTCTTCGTAGGCTGAGGGGTAGTCAGCAACAAGCGTCCTGTGGTCGTATGTGGTTCTCTCATCTTTGGCTTTGTTGGACTCGCGCGACTTCTCGTAGGTTGAGACAGTGTGGTCGTTTTTGATGGGGGATTTGCTGTAGAGTCGATAATCGGGGGTGACCTGTTTCTCGGGCGTCCTCAAACTCCTCTAAGAGCGGATTTTGAGTTATTGGTGGTACTGTTTGAGCTGCCTGCGGAAGCCCTGATTCGGGTTGATCTGTGTTATTGCGGCTATACTATTTTTCTGCGGGATTTGACCAAAACGTAAGCCTCGTCATCAGTCATTTTGTGCTCCCTGATCAGATAGGCGATGACCATGCTCACTGACCGACTCACCCCTGCCACGCAATGGACCAGCACCTAAATACAGCATTCAGCACATTGGTGGTTTTGAGATGCTTTTCGATGAAATCGACTGCTTTGTTGAAATGTGGGTAAATCTCACAGCTCTCGTGGTCGATGGCCGGGATGTAGTAATAGTGTGGTACGATGTACCTCGAATGACTGAGTTGGTAGCCTTTGGCGCAACTGAGTATCGCTTTGATAGAGTATCCTAATTTCCGCAATGAGTACGTTGGAGGGTGTCGGGGTTCTGCGCGGCCTCCAAATTACTGATGTATAATGAGCCTCGCTCTCGATGGCGGGACTGTATGATGCACTCTATATCTTAAGGGAAGGGTCTGCCGAAGGCCGCGGGGTAGATCTGCTTGGAGGCGGAGTGGGAATGGACCGTTTTATTCATAGTCTGCGCCAGGATGGGTAATAAAAATAAAGTGTTCCAATCGAATTTGTTACTGTTTGTTAATGCCTAATATCTAGACACAAGTTACAGTCAACCAGGGATTGAATCTAATGAGGCTGTTGGCACTGCCATCAAAGCACTGTCTCATGGTTGCTATCTATGAGAATGAACTATAATTCAGGATAGATCAAAGTGGGCAGCCCATCCTTTAGTTGATGCACTCCAGCGCCTTCTCCCACGAAGTCCGGGCGCAACTCTTCCCCTTCTCGTATTCCTCCAGATACCGTTTGGAGTGTTTGAGCATTATGGGTCGCATCATTTCGTTGTCCTCGTGGGGCAGGATGTGGCAGTGGTACAGAAACCCGGGGAACTCGACGAGTTGGTCCTCAGGCACGCTGAAGTACGGATACTCGCGGACTGTGGGGTCGTAGGAGGTCGAGGCCCACCTCACTCGCACCACGTAGACTGTGTATGGCGGCACAAGGGTGGTATCTTTCCATCTTCGGCGATAGGCCGCAATGTTCTGAGTAGTGTTGCCACAGATATATTTGTAGACAGTGTTGAACTCACAGCCATCGACCAAGTAGTCAGTGTTACCATCATACAGAGCCAGACTGTCGAGCCCGCTGTTCTTGCCAGCCCCGATGATGTCCTCATGCATGTAGTCCCCCAGCTGTTCGAAGGTGGCGGCCACCTCGTCGGGGTCCATGGCCCAGATGTAGTCGCAGAGGTCGGAGTTGGAGAGCTGGAACTGGGGGAGGCCGGAGAGGCGGAGGAAGTCTAGGGCGTAGAGGGTGCAACTGTCGTTGGAGGGCAGCTGCTTGAGACTGTAGGCATAGAGGGTTTGGAAGTTGATGAGATGGATGTGGATGGGGTGGGCCTCCCAGAGGTTGTTTACTACGTAGAAATCCTCAACTGTGCCGATTTGGGAATTCTAGGAAGCGCCCATTTCGAACATGTAATGGGCTCCGATCATGAAATTCGTGTCCCTTGGCAGACTGAAAAGAGGGCGGTGTCGCTTCACTGCGATTCTGCTCTCAGGGATGGTAGATAGGTCAGTGAAAGGGAGATTGAATTTGATGTTTTTGATGTAGCTGGGGTCTGCAACTTTGGGGTCTGGCTGGGTTTGAGGGTTGAGCACACTGGCTGCCTGTGGTGTGGTCTATGCTATGGCCTGTGTTGTGGGCTGTTGTGTGGTCTATGTGTTGAGACTGGCCATGGCTTAGGTCTGTTCGAGGGTGGGTGCTTTCTCTGAGTCATAGGCCCAAGGAAGGCTGAACCTATACTTGAGCACATAAGCCAATCCATTAAAGTCATAGCAGACGATATACACAAACTGTATGCTGTCAGGGATGGCCTCTTCAAAGTTGAGCAGAATGTCCACCCTCTCAGCCGCCCCCAGGTCGACCTGGTCCAACCCAGTGATGGGATCGCGGAACATGGTGGTGTCAGCCCCGATGATGGTGAAGGGTACCTTGTGCTGGTGTTCGGTGAGCGGGACTAAGTGAGGCAGAGGTTACAGTCGGGGGAGGTGGGGTCGTATTCGATGTAGGTGGTGGTGCCGTCGGGCTGGGTGATGGTCTCGTAGTAGGCGGAGTAGCTGATGTTGTAGAAGGTGTTGTCGTAGTGGGCATTCAGCATCCGGATGCGGTAGTTCCCAGGGCTGAGACTTCTCCCGCTGTCGGCCAGTCCACTCTGGGAGACGAAGACGCGCGCGTCGCCGTTTTTGGCGAACATCACCAGCTTCTCATTGGCCCCGGAGGGGAGTCGAGCCTCGACTGACTTGTCATTGATGAGGTAGAGCCCACTGAAGCCATTCTGGACGTTGTAGAGGGTGGACTTCATGGCGTGGTCGTGGTAGAAGAGCATGCCGGGGAGTTGGTCATTGGTGACTTTGATGATCTTGGCCCTGCGCTCAACTTCGGGGGGGAGGGAGACTTTGCCTTCCAGAGTGGTGCGGTTGTTGAACAGAGAGTAGTACTGTTAGTTGGAGAGAGAGTTGTAGCCAGGACCCTTGTCGCCGTTGGTGTTGAACCAGGAGAGAGGGTTGCCGTCGAAGGTGGGCCGGATCTACAGTCCGTGGATGTGAGGGGAGATGGGTACTGAACTTTGGTTTATTCTGTGTCTGAGGGTGTTCTGGAGCACATAGTCTGTAGGTTGGTAGTATGTGCACTTATCGGAGGTCTCTTTCTGGGTGACTGTGCAGGTGGCATCCAGTGAGTTCTCGGGGTCGTAGCAAGCATCCTGCACCCAGTTCACAGTTTCAGGTTGGATGTCATTTACGTAGATTATGGTGGCTTCTTCCTTGACCTCGAACTTGAACAAAGGGCCAGGGATCGAGCAGACTATCTTTGCGCTGTTGCAGTTGTTTTCCCACCATTTTCGGGCCAGTCCGCAGTAGAACAGCCCTGAGGGCGACTGAGGGTCGGATGCGTTTGTTGGCTGTGTTTTGGCAATCACAACATAGACATTTTTGTTCTTCTTAAAGTTTATGTAAAGGGTTTGATCCGTGAGGCCGAGCAGCTCGTTTATTTTGGCGAGGCGGGAGTCTGAATCGATGGGACAGTAGACGTCGAATTGGAAGAAAACGAGTGGAATAATGGGGTTGAGTTTGAGGGAGGTGGGGGTTGGAGTTTCTGGGTTCTGGTAGACTGTGTAGCGGAGGAATGCAAAGAGAAGAGTAACGAAAAGTGCAGCTAAAACCAAGGCTTTGCCATTGGTGGTGTTTTGTGCCTTCATTACTGAATAAATAATATCTGGAATTTTATAGGTTTTCAATAAATGAAGCCCTTATAAGTGTCTCATCCGATCTTAGGTTAGTTTGTGACTCACGCTTTACGCCAGGATGCACCCAGAGTCTCTTTTTGAATGTTTTTGATGGTAATAAAATGATTGCAATCGAAAAGAATTGACTCCAAGTTTGCTGGTTTTTAGTTACAATCCACAAAGCGGCTGTTTTTGGTGAGTTTTATCCTATGACCTAACAGCTGTGGACTTATCTCCGAAAAGATATCGGTTTCGGACTGTTTCCAAAGCTTTTTGATTGGCTTTCGGCCAGGAACATCAAAGATTCGCAATACTTGGAATACTAAACAAAAATGGAAACCGTAATCAAAACAAAACGCACTCCCCAATTTTCCGATAATCGGTTTATCTTTTTTGCACGTTTACAATCTAAACACAGCAATTACCCCTTCAATAATTCATAAAGGTGAGAGTTGTCCTGCGCAGTTTGGCCTAGAAACAGGATCCCCAACACTTCTGTGCTTCACCGTGCAATTACTGCAGTGAATACTTATCTTTTTGGTTGGGCTAATGCTATAAATAGATTAAAGTCCATTTCTCCAGATTCAATTAGAAATGTTCCAAACCCAGCCAACAACCATCCTCGGACTGCACCAACCCCAACACCCCCTAAATCTGCAACCCCAAAGCCGAGTCAGCCCCTTTGCGCGATATATCAGATAAAGAGAATCACAAGATTAATGGTGGATAATATTTTTATTGCAGCAAGCCATGAAAGACCTTTTTGAGGGGGAGCGGATGAGCGGAGTGCAGGCCTAGCGGAAGAAGCAGCTGAAGAAGACCTTCCTGATGAGGGTGCAGCGTCGCAACTCGCTGAAACAGTCCCTTCTGGAACGTGCCACCCACACCGATCTGCACGATTTCGAGGCCAAGTAGGAGAAAGGCACCACTGACTGCACCATTGGATACTTCGACTTCTCCTTTCTCGAGGAATGAATCAGTTTATATTACTTATACTCACTCTTTAACTATCTTCCTAACACTCCACTCTCCACCCCTCCGCTTCTTGCTTCAAAAAAACCAACCCACGAGGAGGAACATTGTCTTCAAGAGTTGCAGCAGTCTGGCGGTTGGTTTTGCCATAGCTTTTGAGGAAATCGACCAAGAATTTAAATCAAAAATCGATTCAAGGTTTGTTGAGGAAAGTTCACAACTTTACAAAAGTGGTGAAGTAATTCGCATTCTCCTTCAAAAACGAGCCATTTCTGTGTTTATTTTATGTAAAATTGAAAAATGACGTTTGGTGTGGATTCGGACAGAATCCGCTTTAGCCATTTTTCAAAGACCGAACCGTTAAATACGATGTTTAGCTATGGGATTGGACAGACTACCAAAAGGTTTGGTTTAGGTGGGGAGTTTTATTTTTTGGAGAGTTTGCTGAAAAAACATAATTGCTCACTAATCGATAGCTTTTATTACTAATCAATTAATCAGACCTAAATCGTGGGCTGTCGGCAGATGCCCAAACGCAAGTCTTGGCTCTTAACCTATGTGGGCTAAGTTTGACTGAATGGAGCAGCACTCAAAATGATACCAAAGTTGGCTAGTAGCACATGGAGGTGGTCGGGGTAGAATATGAAGGATGAGGAAACTTCTCCTTATTTGGGATTTGCGCTGGAGTTGCGTTGATTCATCGATTGGCAAATTCTTTGCTCTTTCTCAATTTTTAACCTAAAGAGAGATAAAATTCATTTACATCAATATCCAAAATTTGTCCTTTCGGTGAGCCACAGCAACCACAGTCAAACTTAGGGGGGAGTCAGCTGCAAGGCAACATATCTGAGCAGGTGCAAAATTTGGTCAGCGAGGGGGATAATTACAAGATTGCTCTAATATTCCACTAGCCCAGTATACTATTAATGCGCTCGAATCCAACACTCCTCATAATTAATTATGAGAACAAGAAGAGTCTCTCGTCTAGCCTCCAGCCAGAAACAGGCCTTAATCGACCCCTAATCGTGCTCCATTTTCAAGCAGACCCCAGCCCAAAAAGCAGAGAATGAACGCAACACTAGAAACGCGAATAGACTGCGGCGTGGTATGATGCAAAACTAAAACGTTGAAGAAGTTCCTGAGCCCGCGAGGAGAACGGGACATTGGACGTAGTAGGAGAACAAAAACTACCATCTGTTCGTCGAGGCCCACATGAATCATTACATACCCAGCAACCGCAAATTGCGCAGGACTGACCAAATCTTCAAAAGGATGAATTCTTTTATGGTCAGCCGAACCCCCAAACAATGTAACAGCCACGACGGCACCATGAGGAAGAAATTTCGCAGCCTGCCCGCACTGGTCACCCACTTGCGCAGAAGATTTTACAAGAGCACCCACCCTCAGCCAGTGGTAGATTAGTTCATGAGCAACGGCATCAACGCAACGCGCCGCCTAAAGACAATCAACCAACTGGAGGACGAATGTGGAGACTAGCCTATCTACATATAGCGCCCCCACAATCGAACTGCCAGCAGGCCAGCCCGCCGCCAGGTCTCCACCCAACGCACCGTTCCCAAGAAAACCAAACCCATCAGAAGACCCGTGGAGACGAACCCCATTCCGGCTTTTTTGGAGTAATCTGAACATTCGCTGTCAAGGGATGAGCTTTTCCAGTTGAGGCTGTTTTCCCCACCTAGGAGAATGAGGAAGAGATGGGCCCCGCGGATGATACAAGACTATAACAACGCTTGGAATGGAGACATATTCAGGTAATCAGACAGTGACTGATGACTCATGATCCCATTGCATAATCGACATAATCCGTTTACTAGCTGAATTGAGGAAAATATAATAAGATTGTTAGCAGAACTGGAAAACAAATAAATAGTACATCAAACGAAAATATCAAATAAAGAGTGAACTGATGATTAATCATCATAAAGAGAAATATGTTTGATTTGATTGATGTTTTGAGGTTGTGAAGGGGTTGGGGTTGGGGTTGGGGTTGGGGTTGGGG
>Ga0316217_10005614_pt1 | contig 12899 bp, 14 predicted proteins | sample 1anoAmetaG_FD_203633 | JGI IMG/M metagenome (GOLD analysis project Ga0316217, IMG submission 203633) | Freshwater microbial communities from Trout Bog Lake, Wisconsin, USA - 1anoA | ecosystem: Environmental > Aquatic > Freshwater > Lake > Hypolimnion/Profundal zone | place: USA: Wisconsin...
GATCGGCAGTCATCGAGGCCGTGGATGTTGTAGCAGATGCCGGGCATCTCCAGCAGCTGCGAGAACCACGCAAAGATGCCTGCCTTGCCGTTAGAACCCCCTGGCTTTAGCCATGGGGAGGTTCAGTGTCAACCAGCAGAAACCGAAGTCGTGCACAGCCGCGACGGCGTCAAATTCCTGAGTATGGAGATATGCCCCGCATATATCCGTATCCGGGATAAAAAGGTCTGCGGGTTCAAAGAGAAGATGAGGAAGATTACCCGGCGCAACTCGCCGGTCAATCTGGAGAAGGTTATAAATAACCTGAATCAGGTTCTTCGCGGCTTTGCAAACTACTTCAAAGCAGCCAACTGCAAAGGAGTGTTCAGTGAGTTGGCGCAGTGGATCAGGAGACGCCTTAGCGCCAAACAGCTAAAAATTTGCAAGAAGCCGACACGGCTAGGGCCACTCAGCTATAAGGGAGAGTCCAAGAAGATCAAGATGAACTGTTGGCGTAATGCCGCAAGTCCCCTATTCAATATGGCCATCTCCAACGATTACCTCCGGGAGCTTGGCCTATTCGACCTGAGCCGCGCAGGAACGGCAGCAACTGCCTCAAGCAGGTGTTTGGTGCAGGGCCTAATCCGGAATGAGAGGGGCCTAACTCAGAAGATTAGAAATTAAGTCAGGGCAGGGTGCCGCACGATTCGGTTCAAAAAAGCGAGTCAAAATCGACGGGGCATCATTTTGCCTCTTGACGGACGGGGGCCTTATAAGGGTTCTGTGAGAGGGTTAGGCGGACCTGATCAGTTGGCCTAACCCCACTCGATCAGTTAAGCTGATTTAGCCTCTGGCCCTACCCAAGCAAGGGGCCGTCCGGGGGGGCAGGCGTACTTGGCTTGCCGAAACCAGAAATTCAGGGTGACACCATGAAACCGCCTCGAAAGGCAGCATTTCTTTGCTGCATTACCACCTTGCTTCTTGTGGCAGCCGTGTCAGCAGCCCGTGCGAGCGAGATTTACGGTTTGGGAGGAGCGGCGCTATCCTCGTCCACCTCAGACCTGTCCTATTCCTGGCAGCTCGAATACCGGCAGGGGCTGCTGAAGCATCTGGCCGCAGGTTTTTCCTACCTTAATGAGGGTCATTTCAAGGATCATCACAGGGATGGTTACACCACGCAGCTCTGGACACGAGCCGAGCTGCTCGACTACCGGCTCACCGTCGCAGCGGGTGTCGGGCCTTATTTCTTTCTGGACACGACGACTGCCACATCCCCAGGGGGGTTTAACGACGATCACGGCTGGAAGGCGATGCTGAGCACAGCAGCTACCTGGCACCTGGAGAATAACCTGCTCCTGGAGTTGCGCAGCAACTGGGTCAAGGGTCCCAGCGGGTTCGACACAGTTTCCGTCCTGGCGGGAGTCGGATACTACTTTGAGCCGACCCTTGAGGCTCTGGACACCAGGAAAGCTATGCCGGAGCAAAAGATAGCCAACGAGGTCACCGTGTTTGTGGGGCAGACCATCGTGAACAGTTTCGAGTCCGAAAAGTCCGTTGCCGCAGCCATTGAATACCGACGACGTCTGTCGCGGCAGATCGACTGGACCTTTTCAGGACTCTATGAGGGGGACAACCGGCTGGTACGGCGTAACGGTGTGATGACGCAGCTGTGGGTAACCAAGGAACTTCTGGATGACGCGCTGAGCGTCGGCGCGGGGGCGGGGGCCTATTTCAACCTGAGCCGTTACCACAATGCGTTTCAGGGTCCCGGAGCCGACCAATTCATTGCGGGGATCATTTCCATCACCGGCAGCTACCGTTTCACGCCGCACTGGGCCCTACGGGCGACCTGGAACCGTGTCGTTACCAGCTACGAGCGGGATACCGACGTTTTTCTAGGGGGGTTGGGATATCGGTTCTGAGGCCCGCGTGGTCCGAAGGGAGGAAGCAAAAAAACAAAAGGGTTCGGCCGTTGCAGGCTGAACCCTGATATTGCGGATGGTACCGGAGGCCGGAATCGAACCGGCACGCCTTGCGGCGCTGGATTTTGAGTCCAGTGCGTCTACCAATTTCACCACTCCGGCGCAATTGTCCGGCGAGTATAGCGGATGGCTGAATTGAGGTCAAGGATGAAATTGAACCTTTCTTACTGTAAAAAAATATTGACACAGATCTGGCCCTCTGCTATAAAGAGTTTTCCTTAGATGGGGCTGTAGCTCAGTTGGGAGAGCGCTTGAATGGCATTCAAGAGGTCCGCGGTTCGATCCCGCGTAGCTCCACCATCAATTACAGGGACTTATGCGATTGCTTAAGTCCCTTTTGTTTTGCAAAAATGCCTGTGCCACAGTAAATGCCACAGTAAAATCGGGCTCCCAATGAAAGAAAAGGCCGGATTTCTCCGGCCCTCTGTTGAACGCCTCTCCTTCCTTAAAAAACTTCCTTGGCTGTCCACCGCTTTGCTCTCGTCCACTCCGGCATGAATACCGCTCCAAGGGTGCCGTATAAATCAGGTAAGTATATATGTATGTATTTATTTTAAATGTGAAATTAGCCAGCCAGCCGGACCCGTTTTTGGTTTTTTTGCCCGCGTGAAAATTTTGGCTAGTGCCCGGTCTTGGCCGCGTTCGATTTAAGGATTTACCCCACCCCCCCGGGTGGTTCTCCAACCCCTGCCGCGCCTACTTGGTGCGACCGGAAGCAACGGCCATCTCCCCGCCTCGATCCATGCTTCTCTTGACCCTCTGGTATGACGCCTCGATTGCTTGCTGCATTCCCATCCTGATCTTCTGTTCGACGCCTTGATCCGCGCCGCGTGCATCGATGCCGCCGACGTTGACAACCAGGCCGCCGCCCAGGGCGCTGTTGGGAGTAATGGAGCCGGATGCGCCCGGTGTGAAAAGTTCCGGTCCTTTTTCGCCTACGAGATAGGATTGACCGGCTGCGACCGGTCCGCCGTCTGCGCGCGCGCCGGAGATGCTAACCGCTTTCATTGCACCCGCTGCCACGACAAGCGCCATATTCGTCTCGCCCATAACCCAGGTTTCCGCATAGGCTACGTCACCGGCTGCTCCAGGAAGGAGAGCCTTGGCTTTCATGGCCGCAACCGATGTCGCAATCTCGATTTGAGCGACGGCAATCGCTGTATCAACCACGAGCGCCGCTATCTGTGCCGCCTTGCTGTCACCCGATGCCTTTACCATGATAGAAAGCGCACTGCTCGCGGCGCTCATCTGTTGCTGTTGCATGTCCGCATCAAATTTCTTCTGAATTTCAAGCATTGCCTCGGCGTTGTTCTTCTTGTTCGTCACTTCGTCCGTTGACGAGCCCATTGGCCCCGAAGTCTGCGAAGGTCCGGTCAAACTGAAGCTCGGCAAACCGCCCGAAACTGAGCCGTCTTTCTTGTCGATCGTTCCGCCCAGGTTAGGAAGTTTGAGCGGGTCGATTGATAGCCCTTTGCCCAATCCGTCAAGGCTCCAATCCCGGTTCATCTCTTCCATCAGCCGGATCGACTCTTTCATTTCGGCGTTGTTCACCTTGAAAGCGTCTGTGCGGTCGCTCAGTACCTTTTCATTCTGGAGATCGAGCGAAAGGTTTCTTTGCAGCTGCGCCCGATATTCGGGGTAAAGGTCGATCAGGTCGGCATACTTCGTTTTCAGCTCTTCCATTTTCTTCTGAGCTGCGGTCAGGTCAAGGCTCTCGGTGATCTGCAGCTTTGAGCGCTCCGTCTGCAGCCCGTTGTAGACGCCGGTGTACTCGTTGACTCGCTGGAGCGCTGCGGCCTGTGCCGCCAGTTTATCCGCCAGGGCTTGTGCTGCAGCTGCTTCCTCGGCCTTCGCCTTGGCCGGGTCGTATTCTTCGCCTTTTTCACTCGGTCGCGCTGGCATAGGCTGCCGCACCATGGGGTACATGCTGCTGTGCTGAGGGAAATAGCTGGCCTGGTTCATGGTGAAGTCAACCGGGTGCGCCAGAAACTGAATGGTTTCCTTGACGGCAGAATCAGACATGAACTTGTTGCACCAAATTGCCATTTCCTCCAGGGCGGGTTTTACCGCGTTCGCCACATTGATCTTGAAGGCGGTCCCGGCCAAGGCCATGTTGTTCATTTCCTTGTTGTACTTCTTCATGGCCTCGACTGCATCGCCGCCGACTAAAAGCCCCAGGTCCCGCGCTTTCTTCGCCGCGGCGTCCAGCTCGCCCTGGTTGATCTTCGCCAGAGAGGAAAGTTGCAGGAAGGATCGGCCGAGCAGTTCCTGCGCCGCCGTGTTCCTCGACGTGCCGGATTCAAGTTTGCTGAGAGCGCCGAAAGTGTTGGTGATGATCTGAGGCATAGGCAAGAGCGCGCCGGAGCTGTCCCGGATCGCTATGCCGTGTTTCTTGAAAGCGTCCTCGTTGGTGGAGATCGTCTTGGTCAGCTTGGCCGTGGCCATCATAGCCGTTTCGCTGTCGACGCCGTTGGTTTTGAGCGCCACGCTGTAGACTGAGGCTTGCTCTGCCGTCATGCCCATGGACTTGGAGAGCTTGACGACGCCGGTTTCCCATTCGTGCGATGCCTCGATCATGCTTTTGAACATCGCGCCGCCAGCTGCCAAGGCGCCCATGGTCGCGAAGGCAGACGATACCTTGCCTATGGTGTCGGTCACGCCCTGGAAGGCCTTGGCCATGTCAGAGGTGGCCTTCTGTGTATCAGATACCATCCGGCCCATGTCCGACTGCCATTTGGCTGTGTCGGCGGACATGGTTATTAAAAGATCGCCTAAAGATCCTGCTCCCATTTTGAACCTCCGTTCTCTATGTGAAGTTGCAAGAAAGGCCACGCCGGGGATGTCGACGCGGCCTCTTGTCTCTATGGCCATACCGCCCGATTGGAGGTCAGGCCTATGGCTTTGCCGGGCTTATTCGTGAATGATTCAGGTCAGCGCCGGGGTACACCTAACAGGTTGAGGGACGATCTTGGGCCCTCGGGGTAACTGTCAACCTCAACCGTTAGCGGTGAACGAGTAAGCCGCTCGGGTGGTCAACCCGTTAAAGCTAGGTTGCGCTGATCTTCAGGGCCTTGACAGCTTCCGAGTTGGAGAGGAAACCGCCCATGCGCTTGGTGGTGTACCAGGACACATAAGGCTTGTTGGTGAAAGGATCGCGCAAAACGCGGGTGCCTTTCACGTCCACGATGGTGTAGGCCTTCTTGAAGTCGCCGAAGAGGATCGGGACGCTGCCAGCGCCGATGTTCGGCATGTTCTCATCTTCTTCGATCGGGTATCCCCAGATTGACGCCGCTGCCGTCGCGGTCGCAGGCTGAATGAGGTATTCGCCGGTCATGGCCGTCTTGATCTGCCGAAGGTAGGTCAAGGTGTTCTTGTTCATCAGGAATGACGCATTTTGCCGGTAAGCGGCCTTTACCGCGCCGATCAGGTTCAGCAGTACGTCATGGGGTGAAAAGGTCGCTGTGACAGCAGGGAAGGCGTTGGCGTCGCCGGAAATGACATACTGCAGGGTGCCGAAGGCGCGGACGCCGTCAACCGTTTCGGCCATGGGGAAGGTGAGCAAACCCTTCGGCATGTTGGTCCCATTGCCGGAAAGGAAAGCGGCGCCTTCCTGCCAGGTGAACTGCTCGGAAATGTTCTCGATCAGGTAGCTTTCCAGGTCAAAGAAAACATCGTCCAGGGCGTTCTGGGTCGCTGCAGGATTCGCATACAGGGTGCCAAACCAGGGCGTGAGCTTGGCCAGGTTCGGCGTGCCGGTGTTCGGCCTCGGGTCGGTTTCACCTACCCAACCGGAAGCCGTGTTGTTCATGTTGAACAGCTTCACGTAGCCGACGCCGGCGGTGATGACATTCGCCAGCCGGCGCATTGCCACCGCGTTGTAAATGATCTTGTCGATAGCGCGGTCAATCTGCTCCGGCACTGCGTAACCGCCGTCCGGATTGCTGCCATCCGACATAGCCGCGTTGATTTCCATGCCGCGCAATTCGGGCTCGCCAGCGCCCTTGCGTGCCCACATGTCGAAGGCTTTGAAGTGATCTTCCTGCGCCCTGGTGTAGATCGGTGAGCCGGAAACTTGGAAGCCGGAAGCACCGCCCATACGGTTGCCCTTGGCCTCCAGCTCGTCAATGCGTGCCTGGAGGTTGTCCAGGGTCTTCTGGTTTGCCCGTTGTGCTGCTACGTTTTCTTCTCCCAACGCTATCAATTGTGCTTTTATTTCGGAGTCCATCTTTTTGTATCTCCTTTGCCGGTGTCCCAGCGTATCTTTTTTGGTTTGACTCTTCAGCTATGTGATCGCCAGCCGCTTCCCGGCGTCCCGCCAGAAAGCCACTTCCCGGGTGATGCTGAATCCCTCAGCAGCCCAGGTCGGCAGTGTGTATCTTTTCTACTCAGTGAGTGATTCCTTCGGCTCGGTCCAGCCTGATCCGGTCGGGTTCTGGATCTTCATGGCGAGCTGCTGAAGAACCGAATTACGGATAACGCAGCTCTGTGTGAAAGCGGTCAGCGGATCGGCGCCGTAGAAGACATCGGAAAGGGTGCGCTGATACCGGATCGTGGCGCTGCTGCCATCCATTGCGACAATCACGTCATTGACCCAGACGTCGCCGGGGTTGGTGGTGAGCACCTTCTTCAGCTGCTCGGCCAGGGTGCGGCCGTCGGGACGCTGCAGGGCCGATAGTTTGGTGACATGCTCCGGAGCCTTGGCCGGGTCCGCTGCGGTGGCGCCCAGAAGGAACGCGACCACATGATCGGTGGTGAGCTGCGCGCCGCGCTCGGGAAAGCCCCACACCGGCAGTTGGTCGGCTGCGGTGAGCGCCTCGTTGACGCGGCCCAGCTGGTGCTTGTTGGCACCCTGAGAAACGAGAAAGGCCTGTAAATCGAAAATCGTCATGGTGAAACCTCCGTGTTCTTTTCCGGTAGGCTAACGAAAAAAGGAACCAGTGTCATTCCCCTGGTTCCCCTCATTCCCCTAAAGTGCGTTTTTCGGTGCCTACTCGATATTTTTTTGGTCCCTGTAGGCCTCCAGGGAGTCAGCGAAGATCATCAGGCCTCTCTGAGTCTTGAGACCCTTGAAGAAGCCCTGCAGCTCCCCCTCGTGGAAAAGGTCGCGGATATGGCGGGGAGTGCAGCCCAGGTGCCGCGATGCGTTGAGGGTCGATAGCGCCTCTTTCATCTTCATGCGGTCGGCCTCCTATGCGGTCGGGTGCTTCTGCTCCCAGGCGAGCAAAGCGGCGTTCTCTTGTGCCAGCTTTTTAACCTGGAGGTGAAGCAGGTAGTTTTCAGCAACGAGGGCGTTGAAGACACTCGACGCCTTGCCAGCGAAGGCCATTACCTCTTCAGGTTCAGAAGGCCGGTATTTCGGTAGCTCCTTGATCGCCTCGGCAAAGTCCAGCATCTTTTCTGCGGTGGTAGATTCACTCATGTGAGGGTTTCTCCTTGTTGACGATCTCCGGCCCGGCGGTCGCCTGCCTGCGCTTCTCCCTGATCCCGGCGAGCAGGAAGGCCATGAAGCTCTCGTCTTGGTCTGTGAGCGGGAGCGACAGTCCCAGTTTTGGGCGCTTCATGCCGCGGTGTCCTGGTCCGCCCAAGGGACAAAATCACTTTTGAACAACAGCGGTTCTTCAAGGTCGGGACATATGGGGACATCGGGACACCCCTTAAAGGGTGTGTCCCTGTCTGTCCCTATTGTATGTGGGGACATCCGATCTAAATGTCCCTCTTTTGTCCCTTGTCCCTCTTTGACCATGGCGCCGTCCATGAACACCTCTTTCTTTTCAATTAGACCGTCAAGAGCCCTATTAAATGCCTTCTTGAGGGTGTCGTATTTTGCGCAAGGGTCTTTCTCTTTGCGCTTGTCAAAAAGGGCGGTTTTGAGGTCTCCAGAAAGTATGCCGGGGTGAGCCTTGACCAGTTCAAGAAGTTCGCGTTCACCGGCGGTCAATACCACCTCTCGGTACTTCTCCGACCGCTCACCATAAGCCACGATGCAAGAGGCGATACCTACCCCATTCGCGTCCTCCCCGATTTTGACCGGCACAAGCTTGAACTCCATCGGTTCCGGTTGCTCTCCGTCTTTTACCTTTGTGAACGTCAACAGGCCCTTGTCACATTTTATCTCGAAGTCACAGGCAGCTTTGAGCGCCGACGATCCCCGTGAACGGTCCGCTTGCTCGGCGCTATTCCCGGTGTGGTGGATAATGATAGCGGTAGAGCCGGGGAAGGCATCGCGAAGGCCGTCAACGATGCTGATAAAGCCGGTCATGTCCCTGGTGCTGTTTTCGTCGCCCTCGATGTGCCGCGCCAGGGTGTCGATTACTACAAGAGCGACCTTACCAGAGGTCTGCAGCTCCAGCGCCCGCACTTCCTCGACTACAGCCTGGACGCCGGCAGGCTCGAATGAGATGGTTGACCGGGACACGTAGACGCCTGACAGGTCAGGGTGCCCGTTGTGGTTGTACCATGCCTTAATACGCCGTTTCAGCCCTGCGTGACCTTCCCCTGCGAAATACAGCACTATCCCCTGTTCACACAGGTTCCCGTTCCAAGTCCCGCCTGTCCCAACGGCAAGCGCCATGTCCAGGACCACGAAAGTCTTTGCGCTGCCGGAAGGGCCGAAGATTTGCCCGGTGCACCCCCGCTCGATCACTCGCCCAAGCAAAGGCATAATTTCGACAGGTTGAGCTACCATGTCAGTTGCGGAGATCAAGAGCGACCCTCGGCCCGCTCCCCTGTCCGGGCAAGCGGGTGCGGTTGATATTCCGGTGATTGCGGCTGCATACTGTGTGACATCCTGACCTGCATTGAGCGCCGCCGCTTGCCGCGCTGCCAGCAGCCTGACAAGGTGGTTGCTGAGAGGCTGGAAGCTTTCGTCTGCGGCCATGATCTCTGCCAGGGCGACCGGGTCAGTCTTGGTCGCCTTAGCTATGGCTTCGAAACTCTCGGTCGCAGTATCGGTGGTGAAGAACCGCCCCAGGTTGAAATATAGAACGGGGCCCTTGAAGTTGTCTTTTGGGAGCAGCGCAAAGAGTTGGTGGCGCCGTGCCGGTGGTGTTATGATCGCGGCGGACAACGCGGCCCTGGTAAGGGCGTCGATCATAACGCCCCCCGCAACCCGCGTGCCGCTCTAGCTTCGCTGTAAAGCTCATTCCTGGCTTGTAAAAGCGTTTTGGCGGGGATGTCAAGCAACTCCCGGCGGTTGAATCGTGTTAGCAGTACACGCGCCGCTTCGGTGTCCTCATACTCGAATTGAGCGCGAGGGCTGCACGGCTTCGGAACAGCAGCGACCGCAACAAGTTTAGAGGCACGCAAAACAGTGGCTTCGTTGAAGCTCTCGGTTGTGACTTTCATCTCGGTTTCTCCTTGCGCGTGTGCGCGTCGATGCCGCCTCACGGCGGGAAGCTACGCGGCCAACTGGCGGGAACTGATCCAGGCGTCGACGAGCTCAGCGGACACGCCGACGCGGCCCGGGGAGAGCTGGACGCGCGGCGGGAATTGGCCGGCCTTCTGCAGTCTCCAGATGGTAGTGAGGGAAAGGCCTGTTACAGTGGGGAGTTCTTTGTTGCGGTAGATCCTGCGTGGTGCAGTGGGGGGTGCAGCTGTAGAGCGTGACATGGTATGCCTCCTTGCTGGAATATCCTGCATTGAGGTGAACCATACGCGCGGGTGTATTCGGATAAGTCAGTTACTGGGATTCTTTTTTGCAGCCCGACACATAATTCTGGAAAGTCTTGTAGGTGATAACATGCTCGTCCTGGTGCAAACCTTCGTTGCGGTTCCCGTAAAAACCATCTCCGAGGAGATTATTTAATTTGATATGCTTCAATACGTCTTCCGTTTTTATTATCCCATTTTGTGAAATTATGACCTTTATCAAATCTTTGAGTTCTTTCCATTCCCTGGTTGAAGTTTTGCCACCTTTCGAATTTGACTTATGCTGTTTAGCCTTCGAGTGTAGTAAACCAGCCAAAACAGCCATTTTTTCTCTCAAACGCCCAAGTGAGATATTGAAAGGCTGATTATTATCCCCGATGGATTCAATGCAACACTCCAAATCAAAAAGCTCCCATAGAAGATCTGAGCCCAATAGTGCGAGAGGGTCAGAATCATAGGGAGGTAGTTTGACCAGCCATAACGCGTCCGAAGTATCTTCGACCTCATTTGCGCCCAAATTCGGCAGACAAATATGAATGGCACTTTTCCATTCTTGCTGCATAGATTTTAGAATCCGCAGGGCCTGTTTATTATCAGCAAGGGGGCCAGCGGCCTCGGCGAGCTGGTCCATGGCAAGGCAAATATCTATTATCATCGTCCGCACTCCTTGCGGCTCCGAGTAAAACCGGGGAAGCTGGTGGAGTTGTCCAGCTTGTCAGGTGGCCGCCCTATCCCCGGTGATGGTGAATGCCTATGCTGCCTTTTCACCCCATCCAGCAAGCCTGGCCTGGATATCCTCAGTAATGGTATTAATCCCCATCTCGACAAGGTTTTTTCTGTTTGTCCCTCCAAGTTTGGCAAGCCTGGTCAGTTCATCGCTCTGCTCATCAGTCACGGTAATTTCGAACGTTTTCATTTTCAACCTCCTGTGGATTGAAGTCCCCTGGTGATAGCGCGCCGGAAGATCGCCAGGTACGATCTTATCAGGCTGCAGACCCTATCCGGCGCGCTTGGTGCTATGCCGTCCGCTTCATAGGCAAAACCTTGCCCTTAGCGCCGGTTGTGATCTGGATCAGTTTGTGTTCCCAGGCCTCAAGAGCCTGCTGTTTCTCCCTGTCGTAACGATTCAGATTGTAGGTAGCAATCATCCCCCGCTTTTTGTGGTTTTGGATCATGTCGATAACTTCATCCAAAAAACCAAGTTCAGAAAGTTTTGTGGCCACCGTTCTGCGTAGATCGTGCGGGGTGAAATGGTCTACCCCGATCCGGTTTGGGTCCGCGGGTAGCTCCTTTGACTTGTACGCGCCCCTGACATACTCTTTTCCCTTCCGCCTTTCCGTCTTAACCTCTCGGTATACTTGGCCCTTGATGTTCCTTCTGAGCGCCCTGGATAGCCCTTTTTCGCCAATAGGCTTCGGCATGCCGTCCGCGTCCTCTTTGGGCGACTCAAAAATGTATCCTTGCTTTCCCCCGATCAGGTGAAGCGCCAGGCCGGTTAGGAATACGCGGTGGACTTTGCCGTTCTTGCTGCGCTCTGCCGGTATGGTCCACCATTGGCCATCGATCTCCCCGCTGTGCATACCTGTGACCTCTCCCGGCCTCTGCCCCGTCGTGAGGATCAATTTCAGCGCCCGGCCGACATATCCAGAGAGAATCAGGTCTTCGTCATCGAGGCGGTCCCAGAAAATCCGGATTTCCGGTTCGGTCAGGTTCCTTTCCCTCGGGGTTTCCTTGGCAAGCGGTTTGATCCCGGTGCACGGGCTCGCCTCGATGATATCCCGGTCAACGGCGAAATTGAACATTTTGCTAAGCAGCGCTCGCACCCGGTTGGACATGACAGGCGAGCCGCGCTCAATGATCCCCTCCAGGAGCAGCACCACGTCGCGCTTCTTGATGTCGGCTGCCTTCCGTTTACCCCACAAGGGTATTACTTCAACATCAAGCGCGCGCTGGTCTTCTCCCCATGACTTTTTGACCTTCTTCGCGTGCTTCTGGATATACTCCCCACAAAGGTCGGAAACGGTAGGCGCCTTAGCCCGTTTCTCTTTCTGCAGACGTTCAGTCTCCCCGGGGTCCGTGCCGTTCTTCACCAATTTCCTGTCAGACTCGAATTTTGCCCGCGCAGTAGCCAGTGAGATATCAGGATATTGCCCCAGATTCCTTTGTTTCTGTTTCCCCTCAAAATCGTAGACGTAGAGCCACGTTTTGACTCCGGAGGGCATTACGCGGATCCTGAAACCATTCCCCTCCCCCAAGACGTATTTCTTCGCTTCAGGTTTCAGCTTCCGGATCATGGTGTCAGTGAATGTTGTGACTTTCATGGCTTCCCTCCCCCGATTTACTGTGGCATGAGGCGCTGTGTCACAGTAATGCCACAGTAAAGTTGCTTGGTAGGGTGAATTAATGTGAAACAACCTGACTTAAGAAATACCGCCATTATGCTGTGTTGTCAAGGGTTTTTGAGGTATAAATAAAATAAATTGGGGGCGTTTGAATGGAAATGAAAGAGCTTTGAAACTTGAATGGCATTCAAGAGGTCCGCGGTTCGATCCCGCGTAGCTCCACCATCAATTACAGGGACTTATGCGATTGCTTAAGTCCCTTTTTTGTGTCTAAAACACTCCATGCCGGAGTAAATGCCGGAGTAAAATCAGGCCTCGAATAAAAGAAAGGCCGGATTTCACCGGCCCTCAGTTAAACGCCCTCCTCTCCCTAAGAAAACCTCCTCGGTTGTTCAGGCTTCGCTCTCGTTTGCTCCGGAACTATCCCGGCATGAATACCTCCCTCATGGTGCCGTATGAATCAGGTAGGTATATATGTATGTATTTATTTTAAATGTGAAATTAGCCGGCCAGCCTGACCCGTTTTTGGTTTTTTTGCCCGCGTGAAAATTTTGGCATGTGCCCGGTCTTGGCCGCGTTCGATTTAAGGATTTACCCCACCCCCCGGGTGGTTCTCCAACCCCTGCCGCGCCTACTTGGTGCGACCGGAAGCAACGGCCATCTCCCCGCCTCGATCCATGCTTCTCTTGACCCTCTGGTATGACGCCTCGATTGCTTGCTGCATTCCCATCCTGATCTTCTGTTCGACGCCTTGATCCGCGCCGCGTGCATCGATGCCGCCGACGTTGACAACCAGGCCGCCGCCCAGGGCGCTGTTGGGAGTATTCGACCTGAGCCGAGTACGAACAGCGGCAACCGCCTCAAACCGATGAGGATAGAATGGGCATGAGCCGTATACGAGGCCCGTACGTACGGTTCTGTGAGAGGGATGAGGCGAACCTGATCAGTT
>Ga0316217_10005615_pt1 | contig 12897 bp, 9 predicted proteins | sample 1anoAmetaG_FD_203633 | JGI IMG/M metagenome (GOLD analysis project Ga0316217, IMG submission 203633) | Freshwater microbial communities from Trout Bog Lake, Wisconsin, USA - 1anoA | ecosystem: Environmental > Aquatic > Freshwater > Lake > Hypolimnion/Profundal zone | place: USA: Wisconsin...
ACGTCCTAGCGATAATTGATGACTTCCTCAGCTTCATCACTGACATATCTGCCGGATTCATCTGGAACTTTTGTCATAAACAACAGTGTCCATTTTTAGCGTAAAACTCATAAAATCGCACAATCCGAAAGGGATGCAGCAATTTAGGCACCGAAATCAGGGAGTCTGAATTCAATCCGTTTACAAATCTCCCGGCCACTATCGCTAAAACCTATCCGGTCTAGGGGCGCGAGACTGCGCCCGGCTCGCCGTTGGTGAGTGCTGGCCTTGCCTTCAGAAACGGTCTCAGCGAGGCTGGCGAACATTTTGAGCATGTGCTTGCCAGCGGCGTGATAGGAGAGGATGAAACTTTCTCGGCCTTTGTTTTCGACTCGGTAGATTTTGAGGATGACCGATCCGTTACGGATAGTTTTCGGCCACTCTGGAGCTTTGGCAGGAGCCTTCTTCATGCCTCCATTTTGTCAGTTTTTCAAGCAAGACCTCAAAAACCCTGCAAATAAAAATAATGGTCGGGGCGGTGAGATTCGAACTCACGACCTCTTGTACCCGAAACAAGCGCGCTACCAGGCTACGCTACGCCCCGAACCAATAAAATCAGCAGTTTTATCGCATTTCATACCGCCAGTTGACAATCTGATACCAAAATCTGATACTGCGTGCGTGAATGCGAGTGACTACCATGTAGAACCGGATTCCGACTGGCAAAAAACGCCCTACACGAACCTAATCCGTTACAAGCCGTCACAAGTTTATTTTGCCCGATTCAAGGTTAAGGGCAAGCTCATTCGTCGCAGTCTCAAAACAAATTCCGTCACGGTTGCCAAATTGCGATTGGCCGATTTGGAAAAAAGCGAACAGCAGAAAGCGGAGAGCGTCAACGCCGTTGCCAATGGCAAGATGACCTTCGGGGACGCGCTGGCGGTTTTTCAAACGCGGGTGCAAACCAACCCCGCTCTCAAACCCCGCACGAAGGAGTATTGTGCGTATCGCATTTCCGCGCTCCTGAAATCATGGCCGGGGCTGGAGGCCAAGGATGTTAGCCGGATCACCAATGCAGAATGCCACGACTGGAGCGTAAAGAACGCCAGCAAAAACAGTTCGTCCTCGCACAACTACACTGTAAGCATTCTCCGGCGGGTATTCGCGATTGCAAATGAAACCGGCGCGCGTTACGACAATCCGGCCGCATCCGCAAAACGGGTCAAGCAACGCACCAAAAAGCGCATTGAATTACCGGAATATGGTCAGTTTGAAAAACTCGTGGCCGAGGTGCGCAATTCAGGAAGCGGCTACGCACCGGCCTCCGCAGAGTTGGTGCAATTTCTCGCGTTTGGCGGATTCAGAATTGGAGAGTCGAAATTTGTCACTTGGGCGGACTGCGATTTCAAGCGCGGTGAAATTCTTGTCCGAGGGCATCCAGAAACCGCCACGAAAAACAACGAGTTTCGGCGGTTGCCGATGATTCCCGATATGCGGACGCTTTTGGAACGCATGAGAAGCACTCGCCCAGACGAAAGCCCGGAAACACCCGTCATGCGTGTTTGGGAATGCCAAAAGTCAATTGACCGTGCCTCGAAATTTTTGGGCATCAAACGAATCACTCACCATGACTTGCGGCATTTGTTCGCCACGCGCTGCATTGAATCCGGCGTGGACATCCCGACTGTCTCGCGCTGGCTCGGCCACAAGGACGGCGGGGCGCTGGCGATGAAAACCTACGGGCACCTCCGCAACGAGCATAGTCAGGCGATGGCGCAAAAAGTGAAGTTCTGACGCCCCGTAAAGCAGTCTTCAAGCGGGTTCAAGGGAGTTTTTACAATTCAAACGGAACACCGGTTCTTTGGTGTTATACTTCCAATATCCCCTTGCGTCCTGGCTTGATTCCCTCGCAAGAGATTCATAACCTTAAACTACCATAACAGCTTTCTGCATTAGCTTTGCAAGAAAATATTGTTAATAATTGATGTCAAAGAGGTGACGATCTTCTTAACTCTTTTGGTGTCCGCTCTCCCCAATGGGGAACCTTGTGCAAAGAAACGTGAAGACCGTCAAGGAGCTACGAACGGATTAAGCAGGGATTGGCCTACTAGACATAAGCTTTATTGTGCGTGGAATAATTTTTGCCTAGATTTTGCAGAAAACTAGCGTTTCGGTCTTTGATTCAACTATTCCACACTGTGAGCCAATTTGTTCCCAAATCGCCTTGTCGCGACGCACAGCCCGATAAGGAAGGCAAACGAGAGAATGCTTGGCTCTGGCGCTGGAGTGACATTTTGAACGAAAGCCGAACTTCCCGAAGTGGGCAGTGAAAACAAAACGGGTGTAAGAAAGTGCGTTGTCAGTATTATATCTAAGCCAAATATGTTTACGCGGGATGATTCCACAGATGATACATTGCTAGACGGAAATGACGACCTGTCTAACATGAACCCATTTATATCTGCGAAGTCAATACGATCTGCTGTCGAAACGCAAGACCCTTCAACGACTTGGCCTTGCGCCCAAAGCGAAACTGCGGAAACCAAAATAATTGCTGTAGCAAACAGCTTTTTCATAAGCGTGAGAATACCTTATTCGCTGGCGTGAACAAGTCTTATTTCGTGCTAACAATCCAAACTGCGACATCGTATCTGATTCCATTCACGCTAAAATTCTATCATTAAGATTTATTCCCAAGGGGGAGCTTTTCATTAATTGCACGTTCCAATATCTGCCGAAATAAATCAGCACGAGGATTGAGAGCGTGAGCACCAGCATACCACGCCTTCAGGCTCATGCGGTTTTCCTCGCTCGTTAAAGCATCGAAAGCCGATTTCTCGTCATTTTTATTCGGAAGCCACTGTTTTGCCTGCTCCAATGTCTCAATGCGCCGAAGTGATGAATCAATTCGGTCAAAAACTTCCATCAATTTTCTAATTTGTTCCTGTTCAAAATTCATAGTATTTTAAGGCACCGTTGGCACTTGTGTGACTGTTGTATTTAGGAAGTGTGATTCCAATGCGGCTTGAACTTCGGCGGCTTGTTCAGGCGTCAGACCTTTGAAAAGAGATATTGAATCATTTGCCCATATAACGCTTGTTGAAGTTGCTTGCACACTAATACCAGGAGTTAAGCTGGGTATAGGCGTTCCTCCAGCAGCTTGCATTCCACCAAAGTGTCCATCGGCTCCCAAATAGGTTTTGCCGGTAACAGGATCATAGCCACCAAAATAATAAGTTTTATCTCCGTCCACAATTCCATTTACGATTGATAGTCCTCCCCCTGTTGTTCCTGCCCCAAAAAGTGGCGCGTTTGCGCCTGCTAACGGTGAGACGCCTAGAGCAGTGAGGCCAGCAGCCGTGGACAGATCTTGAAAAAATCCAGCGGAATTTGCCAGCGTCGGATTAGCTGAAAATGTTCCAGTGCCGGAACCAAGGTAAGGAATTGAAGCATATCCTGCTCCTATGCTAACCAGTGTATCCAAAAACCCTGCTACTTGCCAAGAATGCGAATTATTGATGTCATTCTGCCAAGCCGCCGCACCTTGCGAAAATTCATTAGGATTCCAAGAGAAAAACGTATCGCCAGTTGCCGCTGCATTCAGTCCAAACGGATCAAGCAAGCTTACTGGATTTCCATTTGCGTATGCGTAAAAATTCAATCCGCCCTTGAAGCCAGATGGGTCGGGATTCAAGAATCGGCACAAATACGGATTGTAATAACGTGCCTGCATATAGAGCAGGCCGTTGGGATCGGTTTGAACACCATAGCGACCATTGAACAAGAAGGGCGTATCGTTCGTGCCGACGTGGTAAGTCGTCAGGCCATAGGCCGAATATTCAATCCGGTCTGTCACCAATCCATTGTCACCCGACAGCGCAATCGTCGAACCACGATAATCATAGTGATACGTGAGCGTGTTGGTGGCGGTCGCCGTCTCTGTGATTTGATACAGCAAGCCAACTCCATAAATGTAATAATTCGTGACGCCGTTTTTGATCCGCATCAACACCTGCGGAAGTTTGGCGTTGGGATTCACCACAAAGGTTGTGGTGTTCGTCCCGTAAGCCTGGCCGATGCGATTGTTGGCGGCATCGTAAGTGTTCGTAACGCCGCCGGCGTTTAATAACCGGTTACGAGCATCATAAACGTAGGAAGCAAACGTGCTGTTCGTCAGTGGCGCACTGGTCAAATTTCCGTCAGCATCGCTCGACACTGACGAGCCGTTGAAGTTGGTCAACCGGTTGTCATCGTCATACGTCATCGCCCGCGTCGGCACATTGGTTGAATGCGGCAAGGGCGCGGCAAACTCCCATTGCATCGTCGCGCTGGTGTTCCAGCTATGCACGATAATAGCAATCGGCAGGCTGTTGGACATCTGCTCCATGATGTTGGTCGCCTGCCCCGCCGTATCATAACCAATCGTCCGGTAGGAACCGTTTGGGCGGGTGATACCGGTGATGTGACTGTCCAAATCATATCCGATGCTGGTTTTTCGGTTCGACCAGTCCGTCACGTTGGTTAGCCGGTTCAAGCCGTCATAAAAATAGCTGACCACGCGGTTGCCCGGATAAATCAGGTTAGTCACGTTCCCGTTGGCGTCGTAACGGTATTGAATGAGATAACCGGATGTGTCGCGGTAGGTCGAAACGTGGTTGTAAGCGTCGAACGTCCACGAATTTGTTTGGCCGTTCTCGGACACACTGGTGCGATTCCCGTTGGGATCGTAGCCGTAAAACGTAGTGGCGAGATTGTCGGTGCGGTTGGTCAACCGTCCCCTGGCATCGTAATAAACGGACGTGGGCTGATTGGCCGGGTCTTTGGTGGTGGATACCAAGCCCTGATGATTGAAAGTCAACGATGTGGAACGGCCAAGCGGCGTGATGGTGTTGGTCAGCCGGTTCGCACCGTCAAACTGGAACTGCCATTTCTTGCCGTTGCGGTTGGTAAGGATGATCTGGTTTCCAGCGGCATCATAGGTTCGCAGAGAAAAATGTCCCGCGCCGTCGGTCAATTTGAGCAAGCTGCCGCGTGCATCCCAAGTTTGGCTGGTTACTTCCAGCGCTGCGTTAGTGGTGGCGATTTTGTGCCCGTCGGCATCGTAACCGAATTTAGTCGTCCGTTGCACCGGATCGGTCAACGAAATCAACCGCCCGGCTAGATCGTTAGTGTAGAGCGTCGGGTTTTGCAGCGGGTCAACTGTGCGCGTCAGCCAGTCACGACCGTCATAGGAATTGGTGATTATCGGCACGCCCTGCGGCGTGGATGGCAGGGTGGTCGTAAGTAAGTGACGGGTCGCGCTCCAAGTATTACTGCTGACATAGCTGCGCGCATCGGTGGTGCTGGCGACATTACCAACCGCATCGTAGGAAACGCTGGAAGTGAGGTTGGTCGGCGCTATGGAATTGGTCAATTGGCGGCGGCTGTTGTAACCAAAAGTGGTTGCATTACCGCGCGCATCGGTATGAGTGGTCACGTCACCGAACGAACTGTTCACAAAACTTTCGCTGCCAAGACCACCGGGATAGCCGATATTGTTTAGCTGTCCGTAAGAATCATAACTGTTCGTTGTCGTGCCGCCAGAGTCGGTGCGCGTGAGAAGCGTGCCGTCGCCTTTGTAGGTGTAATTTACCCAGTCACCGGCACCGTTGGTTGAACCGGTCAGCGAAAACTGATTGTTGTAGCCGAAAGTGCTGGGGTTGCCGAGCGGGTCAACGGAGCGTGTTAAATTATTCTGGCCGTCATAAACAAACTGGTTGGTGAAGCCGAGCGGGTCAATCGAATAGAGGAGATTGTTGTTGCCATCGTAAATAAACCGGTTGGTTTCGTTCAACGGCGAAATGGTTTGGATAGTATGGTTTTGCCCGTCATAGGATGAATATGTCGCGTGGCCTAGTTGGTCGAACACCGTTGTCAGCCGTCCCTGATCATCGTAAAGATAATCTTCTTCGCCGCCTGCCGGGTCAAATTCCGTAGTCTGCCAACCGGACCAGTAAATCAGCCACGTCTTGTTCGTGTTGCCGGCCGTGTATTGGGTGGTGACGTGTCCCTGACTATCATACAGATTGCTGACCACCAGCCGGCTTTGCGCATCCAGCGTCGCCGTGATTTGGTGGTTGGCATCGTAAATGTAAGTGGTGGTTTTGCCTTCGGGGTCGGTAAATGAAATCAGGTCGCCCTGCGGATTGTAGGCAGTGGAATAACCATAGGAAATGGAGCGGGTGCCATCAGAAACAGAAGTCAGTTGGCTGCCGGTGTAGCTGAACGTCAGCGAACGTCCTTTCCAGTCGGACACGGTTTTTACATTGGCGTTAGTATAGGTTACAGTCAGCGTGTTGTTATATTGGTCAACAATGGTGTTTAGCAATCCGAGCGAGCTAAAATTAAATGTGTTGCCGTGGCGCATTTGGAGACTGTAAGCCGAACCGTTTTGGGCGAGCGTCATGGTGCAATTCGCGGGCGGTGTGAAAACGCCATTTGGCTGTTTGACGAATTGAACCGTGTCTTTGCCAAGATTCACGGACACTCCGCTCTTGGTGAGTTGGTCAACGCCCCACTTGGAAATCAAGGCGGTGGTCAGCCAGTTTTTTGGATTGGGATAGCCGTCGTTATACGCGGCGATGGCGGCGGCAGTGGCCGTCAACATGGAAGCCGCCTGTGCCGGGGTGGTGCCGCCCAAACAGGCCTGTGGCGCGGCGATATTGTTGGCCGTCACGGAATAATTGTTAATCCATCCACCTGCCATGCCCGCTGGATTGCTGAAACGACGGGTGCCGTTGTAATAGCGCGACAAGGTGATCCCGCGCGGTTCGGCCTGGCCAAGAGACAAGTCGGTGTTTTCCACCTGAAAAGTGCCATCAGCCGTGTCCACCGGATCGGCGATGGTGGGGGCCGGGGTGAGAATTGGAGTAGTGTCAAAGTAGGTCGGTTGGTTGTTGCCTGTCTCATCCGTGTAACCCGTGTTTGGCACCGCTGTCGGGTCGGACACATAGCCGCCGTGGTAGCTTCCGGCAATGATCATCTGCGATTCTGTCGCCTGCCCGTTCGCCGCCTGTCGTGCTTCAAAGCCGTAACCCGCCCAACTGCCCGTGGCGCTGGAAACATGGTTGGAACCGTTCTGCGGCAACAGCACATAGTAACCGGAACTGATCAAGTTGCCGATGACGGCCAGCGTGCTTGAACTGTAATTAGCCAGATGGCTTTGGACATTGAAGGCCGTCGTCCAGTTGGTGCTGCTGGCTAGATAAACCGGCTGCCCGTTGGTGTTGGCAATCTGCAACATTTTGACCGTTGAAGCCGCCACGAGATTGCTGTTTTGCAATTCCTCAATGATGCCATGTTCGAGCGAACTGCCAAAAAACGATTGCAAGTCAAAATGCGTATTCGCGAGTTGAAAATGCGCCGTGTCGTCGCCGCCGCTCGGATATTCTCCGGTCAATTGCATGTAAACGTCCACATAGTAGCCATGCCCGCTTTCCTGCGCCATGCGCCCTATGCGGTGGAACCACTGCGGCAAGATGCCCAACTGTGTGGCCAGCATCTCTTCTGCTTGCTCGGTCTGGAGCATCCAGTTCAAGCCCATGATATTCAAGGTTTCGCTTGTCACCTGCCGCGAGCCGTTGGTGAGGCCTGTCTGCAAATAGGCATCCAGCTTGTTTTCGCGCTGTTGCAACCAGCCCCAATCCGGTTCAAACGCATACAAGATCGCGTAAGTCGAGTTGGTGCGCTGGTAAGAATTGGTGACAGTCGTGTTAATTAAGTTGGTTGGATTGTAAACAAACAGATTGTTGACGGTATCCCAGGAACCAATCGGATGCGTGACTGCCAGCACTACATTGGTCGTGCCGCTGGAGCCGCTCGTGGCGTTTTGCACCAGTAACGTGTCGTCCTGCCAAAGCTGTGCCACACCGTTGTTGCTGAAAACCAATGACAGACGCTGGCCTTGCAGTTGCGGGATGAAGCATTGATAATTTGTCCCGGCAAAGCTGATGGCCAGCGTGGACATCATGTTCGTCGGTTCGTAAGTCCAACTCAAAACGGGCATCGGCCCGCCAAAATCGTCCACATAAAACGTGGTATTGGTAGTGTAATCCCAAGGGTTGTAGGCTGGAACGATTTGCCAGCCGCCCAAAACCTGCTGCACACTATTGTTGGGCGTATTGTTCTGGATATAGTTGAGCAGATTGGTGGTGTAGGTCGTCAATTTGTTTCGCACGGCGGATTCACTCAAACTTTGTGCGTAACTGCCGGTGTCCGTGCCACTGGCAGCAGACAGCAAATCATTGCTGATGGAGCCACTGCCGATTGCATTGGTCAGGGAAATTCCTGATATTTGCTCACTGATCTTGAACGCTGGGTCAAGTTGATAGGTCGCCGAACCAATCGTCAGGGCAACCCATGTCCGTTGAATCTCGAAAGTGTTGCTGTCTGAAAGGTAAAAAGTCATCGGATAGCCCCGATTGCCGCACAAATCAGTCAGATATGTGTAAGTGTTTGTCCAATTGGTATTGTTTAACGTCAATTGCCACCAATGATGTAAATCATAATTGTAGCCGTAGGGATCATCATAGGGAATCCACTGCCAGCCGAACTGGTAGGCGACATTGTTGGAATAACCCGCTGCGCTCAACAACGCGACCAGCAAGGCACATTGGTCAAAATCGTTGCCGCTCTTTTCGAGCAGGGTCAGTTGCGCCCCTTTTTTGGAGCCAAAATAAAGCACAAACTTGATGTGGTCATGGACGTAATCGAATATCCGTTGCGGGTTATTCTGCAACCCGTTGGCCAACGCCTGAATTTGTGGCGTGATAACCTCGGCCACGGGGACACTAGGTTGAGGCTGGCTCAATGCCAGCGCTTGAAATTGTGATTGGTTGGCAAAACTGGAACGTGCTTGGGCAATTGCCTGATTGCTGGAACGATACCAGCCGGGGTCAGTGATTTGCGCCTGACAAACCGCCAAGGTCGCCAGCAATCCAAAAACCAAGAATCGTAATGATTTCATGTTATCCTCTGATTATTGTGAAACGGAAAGCACGTTACCCTCGTTGTCGAGACTGACGGAGCCGGTCTTGACGCCGGACACCCCGTTCAACCAGTCGGCGGTCGTGTAGCCATAATTCGACCGCGTGCCCGGCTGGGCAAATTGGTTGACCAGCGGATTAAGCCCCAGCAACACCTGCCAGCCGTCGGGAATCCCCGCGCCATTTTGGTCGTCAACGTAAGGGTTCGTCTTGCTGACGAGCAATTCGTAGGCGTCGGTGAGCCCGTTTCCGTCAGTATCCAGTGGCGTTCCCAAAATCAAATATGCGACCGGGCTGGGAATGTTGAGCGTGTAAATGCCGCTGTTCGTTCCTTGCCCCATCCATGCCCAAGGATTGCCGTTGGTGCCAAACGATAAATAGGGATTGGCAAACACGTCGTAGTAATATCCCGGTTGTCCACCCTGGATGGTGAAGGTGATGTTATAGGTTCCACCTCCCGCTGCTGTTGTCGTTACGTTCGTGATCCAGATGTAGTAGGCATTCGTGCTATAAACCGGAGTAGCCGTGCCAACCCATGTCAAATTGCCGGAGCCGGTAATCACGTCGGGCACCACCGGAGCGGTAGATGGCGTGGAAAATGCAGAAGCAAATGCGGCCTCCATCACCAAGTTGTTTGGATTGATTACGAACGCCCCCATTTGAGACTGGTAGTTCAACCAGACATCATTGGAATTCATTGGATAATTATACGTCGCCACCAAATCGAAAAGGCCGTGTGCCTGATAGATGCCGTTCGTGTCGCTGCCGATGCAGAATCCGTTCGACAACACGTCCGAGCCGGGATAGACCGTCAGGCCAGGGCCACTGGCTGCATTGGTTCCGTCCAAATACAACGTTGTGTTTGTGGCGCAATATGTCAGCGCGACAAAATGAAAATAATTGGTCGTCCAGGAGATCGGCGCGGAAACGTAGGTGGTGAGATTGCTCGACAGGTCGTTGGTCTGCGCCGAGAAATATAAGTTATTGCCGCCGCTATCAACATAGATGCTCCACAATCCGTAGCTCGAATCGGGCGTGTAACTGCCGACTTCGAGCAGTCGGCCGTATTCACCCGGCCCGGCTCCACCGATATTCGTGCTCGACCAGGATGACGGTGCGAACCAGAAGGTGACGGAACCTTGTTGAACCGTCAGGTTCGTGGTTCCATCATTTTCAACGACGTTGTATTGCAGCCATGCAGGAACATTCGTGTCCACCATCAGCGTCAGCGCTTGGGAATCGGCACCCAATGGAGATGGGGCGATGTTGGTGAACGAAACGGGAAGATAGCCATCATCGTCCGGCCAATTGGTGATGTCGTAGAACGACCACGATTCCAATACGATGTTGGTGGGGCCATTGCCGGGCATTTGCGCCCGCGCGCTGATGCCCAATAAAAAACCCGCGACGACAAGCGCGCGGGCAAATACATGGATAAACGTGCGGGAAGTTTGTCTTTCTCCTAATGTCGTCTTCATATTCCGGCCTGCCTTGTCTTGTTAAGGTTTCCTACAAAAGAGACTGCACTGTTTTAGCCGCCTAATGGGAAATATCAAGCACTATTTTTGATATGTGCTCATGTGGGAAACAATTTCCATCGTTGAAAGCCGTTACCCTGCCGCCAATTGATGAAAAGCAGGCTGAATCTGGTCGGGTTGCAGGTGCGCAAATGGCGCGACAACCGGGGCTGGTCGCAAGAGGCGATGGCGAGCAAGCTGCAATTGCTGGGCTGGTCCATCAGCCGGCATTCGCTCGCCAAGCTGGAATTGGGGCTGCGCCGCGTTTCCGACTGCGAACTGTTTTTTCTGGCACGGGTGCTGCGCATTGATTTTCGTGATTTATTCCCCAAACAAATGCCACTGAAAGAAATTGGGCCGGCCTTTCAAAGCGGAAAACGGATTTCCCTTTTCCCGGCTCGCTGGGAAAAATAACCCCTCCCCTCGCCTTGCCGGTGATTGTTGACGGCATTTGTTACGCCGCTGGGATTTCTTCCCGCGCCGCGATCAGGATTTCGCGTGGAATCCGAACGACGCCTTCTTTCGGGCCGACACCGGGACCGGGCGGCATGGCTTTGATTGCATCGTCGGTGATGAGCAAACCGACGACGGCGAAATCGCCATCCTTCATTTCAAGAATCTGCGGACAATGATGTCCATGCACGCATTGCGGCCGGTTCTTTTGTCCAAGCCTTCTGATAAACATAAAATGCCTTTCGTGTCAGGATTTCCAAATGTGCGGAATTCCACACACATCTTCTCATGCAATTTGCCACTGTCAAGTGGTGAATATGCCGCGAAACATCGTCGGGCCTTTGGTGCGCGATTTGCGCGAAAAACAGGGGCTAACGCAAGGCGAGCTTGTGACAAAACTCAACCTGCTTGGCTGGGACGCCAGCCGTGACATCGTTGCACGGATTGAAGGACAAGTTCGTTGGGTGGCAGATTTTGAAATCGTGAAGCTTGCGGCCGCCCTTGGCATCGAATACACGGAACTGCTTCGACTGTCAGTTGTCAGGGGACAAAAACGCCCGCAATCTCTTCCGGCGCTGTTGCGAAAAAACGCATAGTTCCTTTTCCGTTGCCAGCCGCGTGTTGTCAGTTTTAGAACTGGCTCATGGCGGATTTATTCGCATGGGTCAAAAGCAACTGGTTTTCAATCACCCAAACAATCGGCATTGTCGGCGGATTGTTTTTTACCGGCATGAGCTGCCGTCAAGTTGCCAAAGCCCAGGAAGCACAAAATTTACAGGCATTCGCTGAACGCCACCGTTCGCTTTGGACGGAAGCCCATCAACGCCCGGAATTAAGCCGGATATTCAGCTATGAAGCTGATCTTTTGGCAGCTCCGGTGTCCATCATCGAGGAAGAATTCTTGAACGTCATTTTCGTGCATTTCGAGATGGGCTGGCGGCAGGCTAAAAGCGCGGATCAAGATGCCCTAAAACCGCTGGCGTCAGATGTTCGGGATTTTTTCTCTCGCCCGCTTCCATCTGCCGTTTGGGAAAAAACAAAGGAAGATCGCAATTCAAAATTTGTGCGGTTTGTAAAAAAGGCTTTGGCGAAAACTTAAAGTCTCTTTGAGATTCTTCCCTGAACTGTCATTGGGTCGGCTTCCATCATCACCGTGAACCCCATGTCGGCATACCACTTGGGAAGATTCGGGTTTTTAGGATAATCCACCGCTTTGATTCTGCCGACAATTTGCTCAATGCCTTTTTCTTCGGCAAAAGCGAAAACGCAGTTCAAAAGCTCGGTGCCAAGACCGCGTTGCCGGAAGCTTCTCTTCTCCCGTTTCGGTTCTTGAAACATCCGAAAAAATCCCGTCCGGCGATAAACCAAAATCAAATCCTCCAAGAATCGAATATCCACCAGCGTAAGGATTCCGTCCCCCTCGTATCGGCAATTGGAATAGCCGACTTGCGTTTCCTGAATTCTGGCATCGGCAGTGAACACCTTGAAAACCGGGTCACATTCATCATCGTCAATAACGACTTTGTATTTCTCCCCGTGCTTGTCGGTAATCGTTTTCACCTTGTGCCACACACGGAACCAGTTCTAAACGGAATGCGGCGGCGGGGCAATTGAAAACAGATCAAAAACTCAACGGGCATTTTCAAAATCTGATACCGCCATCTGATACCGCGCGGTGTTTTTTGGGTCAATTTGAGGCCAAAGCAGGCAAGATACGCTGTCGCTGAAAACTTAAAATCGTCAATGGAGGCAATGGTTTTCCACGATTGGCCAAAGCAGGCCAAATTCCATTTCTTACACCCGAAACAAGCGCGCTACCAGGCTACGCTACGCCCCGACACAGGGTGTTGAGATTGTCCCCGGACAAGCCGAAAAGCAATGCTGAATTTTAATCACCGGGTGTTCCATTGCCGTCGAATTAACTT
>Ga0316217_10005616_pt1 | contig 12897 bp, 8 predicted proteins | sample 1anoAmetaG_FD_203633 | JGI IMG/M metagenome (GOLD analysis project Ga0316217, IMG submission 203633) | Freshwater microbial communities from Trout Bog Lake, Wisconsin, USA - 1anoA | ecosystem: Environmental > Aquatic > Freshwater > Lake > Hypolimnion/Profundal zone | place: USA: Wisconsin...
TGGCACCGAGCTTCGTGCCCATCTTGGTCTGGCCTTTGCCGTCGTCGCCGTGGCATTTGGCGCAGTTGTCGGAGTAAACCGCCTTGCCGTCGGCGGCAAAAGCGTTGGTGGTCAAGGCGAGCGCGAACGCCGCCGGGATTGCGAGGAGTGCGAGTTTTTTCATAAGTGAGGGTAAACAATCGCGCCGCTGTAAAATTTCTTCTAATCAGTTTTTGCCAGAGAATAGACTCGGATTGCCGCCGCCGAATTCGTTATCGCGGAGCGCCGAAGTTGTTGACGCAGCGGCTTGCCCGCCGAATAATCAATGCAAAGGAAATTAACCATGGAAATCAAACGCAATGGCTCACAACCTTCCGCCCAAGGCCCGGCCGACTGGTTCACCGGCACGGTGCGCATTGACTCGCCGTTCAAGGGTGGCGAGCCCGCGCGGGTCACCGGCGCCACCGTCACGTTTGAACCCGGCGCCCGCACCGCGTGGCACACGCATCCGCTGGGTCAGACCTTGCTGGTGACGGCGGGCTGCGGCCGCGCGCAGCGCTGGGGCGGACCGGTGGAAGAACTCCGGCCCGGCGACATCGTCTGGTTTCCGCCGGGCGAGAAACATTGGCACGGCGCCGCGCCCGCCACGGCCCTGACGCACCTCGCCATTCAGGAACAGCTCGACGGCAAAGCCGTGGACTGGCTGGAAAAAGTCAGTGACGAACAATATCTGGGCTGATCCGGCGCAACAAAATCCGTCGTCGGCTACGGCGACAGGATGACTCGATAAAATAGTTTTGAAGCATTGCCAACCGGCAGGGACGCGTTGATGACCTTGTTGGTCGCGAGGATGGGACTGCCCACATTGGTCCACCCGGAATTGCTGAGATTGGTGGTTGATTGGATTTGATAGGAGACGTTCAAGAACGCGCTCCAACCGAAGGCGATTTTACCGCCGGAAACTGCGGCGGAGTTCAAGACCGGCCCGGGGACGGTCTGCACGGTCACATCATCCAAACCGAAGGCCCCCGGGTCGTTGTTGAAATCAAATTCAAGCGTTGTCCTGGCGGCGGTGGCCGGAACGACAAACTGCAGGTTGGTCCAACCGAAAGCGTTCAAGTTGGTTTGGGCGTAGAGCTTCGAGTTGTTCCATTTGGCGATAAACTGGTTGTTGGTAGTCATGCCCGAACTGTCGGGAACGCACGTCAACCAGAAGGATACCAGGTATTGTTGATTGGCGGCGGTGGCCACGGACTGCGAGATGGAACCGACTGCTGGGAATCCATTCCAAGCCCATTCGCCGAGGTAGCCGCCATAAAGCCCCGAACGCACAAACAGTCCATCGGGCTGGCCGGACAAAGCTTCCGCTCCAGCCACGTCCGCGTCGTCGGCGGCCAGCGCAAAAACCAGCGCGGTGCTGCCGGTCAGAGTCCAGTAATCGAGACCGCCGGTTTCAAAACCGCCGTTGCCCACATCCAGGTCAAACTGGCGGTTTTGGGTCGTGCCGGCGGTGAGATTGTTGAAGACGACATTGCCACAGGCATGGTTGATCAAAAAGTCATTCGCCGACGAGTTGAGGCTGACCGTGACCGTGGTGCTGGCGCCCGCGGCCAAATTGCCGGAGGTGGTGGAAACGGTCAGCCAACTGGAAGTGTTGACGAGGCTCCAAGTCAAAGGCGAGGCCCCGATATTTTTCAGCGTGCAAGTCTGGGAAGTCACCGTGAAGGGCCCGCCACCGGGACCGAAAGCAGTGAAGCCCAGCGGAGACGAGATGCGCAGATAATCCAACGGGGGCGACAAAAGCGCCGGGATAAGATTGTCGCCGTTCGGCGTGCCCAAGCCGGTGCAAAGGTCATAGCCGGCCGTGGCCCAATATTTGGTCGGACTGGAACTGTTGGTGTTGCCGCCGGTGGTGATGTCGTGAAAACAGGACTGGTAGTTGGTGCTTTTGGCGATGGCATAAAGCGCCGGATTGATAAAGCCGACGGGCGGTTGGCCATTGTCGGCGGCCTGTTCATTTGCCAGCGCGATCAAACCCGCCCAGAGCGGGGCGGCCAGGCTGGTGCCCACCTCCGGCAAGGGAAACGAGAGTCCAATCGCATCGTTGCCCCAGAACACCGTCATGTTGTTGGCCACCGAGGAAACGTCCGGCGAGTTGCGCATGGTGGTGGAGCCCTGGTTGGCACTCATGCTGATGCCTTGCTGCCAGGCTGGAATGGGGTAAACGAGGCTCACGCCGCCGCCAGTCGCATATTCAGGAGAAATATCGCCCAACCCATCGTTGCTGGCCGGCGTGAGCCAGGCGGTTTCCGCCGTCCAGGCGCCGGTGGCAGAGGACGTCGTCAACGTGGTGCCACCCACAACGGTGATGTAGGGATCGTCGGCCGGCTCGTCAACGGGTCCCGAATAAGCCCCGAAGTCACCGCTGGCGAGGAAAAAACTCTGCCCTTGCGCGGCGAACTGTTGGAAGATTTGCACCGTCGAAAGATTGATGTCGAATCCGTAGGAGCAGCTCAGTTGCTTGCAAAGGTTGTCCGTGGCCATGCGATTCAGCACATCGTTGATCTGGGCGGTGGTGGTGGCGTTCTGGACATAGCTTGTTCCCATGGGCGGCACATCCATCGGGGTCGGACCTTCATAGACCAGCACGCTGCTCAATCCGGGCGCCATGGCGATGGCGATTTCAATGTCTGCCGCCGCCTCCACGCCGTAATCAAGGTAGCCAGTCGGGTTGCCTTGGTCATCAAAGTAAGTGACGCTCGCGGAATCGCCGGTGGCACCGTCAATCAAAACGGCTTGCACGTTGACGTAGGGAAAGATGCCGGCATCGTCTTCGTAGTCCTGGATGTCTTGGGCATTGAAACCGAAAAGTTCAAACAGCCCGACCGATTGTCCGGTGCCGTCCTGTAAAACATTGGGGGCATAAGCGTTCAGGAAATCAAAGCCTTCGAAAGGACCGGTGTTTTTGCCACCGCCGCCGCCGCCGCCCGACCCGCCACCGCCCATCGGCCGGACTCTGGCCAGAGCTGTGCCCGTCGCGTGTAATTGCGGCCGCGGCCGCACATAACTGTCCAGGCCGCTGATCGCCAGCACCGGTGTCTTCAGGTCCAATGACGGCTCCACATCCGGCGCGAAGAAACGGCGGTTCTCTTTGGGATGCTTGAATGTCTGCAAGTGGACATGGAACGCGTTTTCAATGTCCTGCACCGAACCGCTCACTCGCACCAGCGTGCGGTTCGGATGCGTATGGGAGATCTTCAATTGATGGGCCTTGGCGAAATCCATCACCGCTTGATAATCCGCCACGCTCGGAGCGAATGCCGCCGTGAACTCGTCCGGCTTTAGAAAATGGCGGAAGTTCGGGCTGGCTGGATTATAAATGTCCGCGAGCAGGTTGGTGAGCTGTTCCCGATTGCGCAAGGGCAGACCGATCGCCACTTCCAGATGGTAATTGCCGTCGAGCCGGTCCGGCGCGGAAAGTTTCCTGGTGATCTTGGGCACATGGCCGCTGAGAATTTGCAGCTGCCCGTTTCCAGAGGCTGGCGCGGATAAAACCGCCGGCGCCCCTGACAACGCCGCCGCCACCAGGATTTGGGTGATGACTTTGCTCGCCGGCCCCGATTGCCACGCGTCAATAATCCGATGCCGGCCGGGAAGGCGGCTATAAATATTCCGGGACATTAGTGAAATTTAAACGCGAGTCGGAAGTGATTCAACTAAATATGCCACGCCAGCGGACCCGGTTTCCTTTTCCTGGCAAAAGCGGCGCGAATTCTTGTGGCGCTTTTTGCCGGGGAAAAGGCTGTGGCTTGGCTGGAAAAAGTCAGCGACGAACAAGATCAGGGCTGACGCGGCAAAAATCAGCTTCAACCGCGCTGCCGCGTCGCCTCGTAAAGAAACACGCCCGAGGCGACGGCCACGTTCAGCGAATTCATGTGGCTCGGCATCGGGATCTCCACCCGGTCGTCGCACGCCGCCAGCACGGCGTCCGTGAGGCCCGGTCCCTCCGCGCCGAACACCAGGCAGCAATCGCCGCGCAAATCCACGGCCGCCAGTTTTTTCGCGTCCGCGCGCGGATGCGCCGCGAGACAGCGCACGCCGCGTGCCCGCAATTCCTTCAGCGTCGCCTCCAGATTTTCCACCCGCACTGCCGGCTGTTCAAAGATCGTGCCCATCGAACCGGCCACCGCGCGGCGCTGGAACGGACTGCCGCACGTCTCGCCCACGATGAGAAAATGCACGCCGAACGCGGCGCAGTTGCGCACGATCGCCCCCATGTTCTCCGCGTTGGCGATACCTTCCACGGCGGCCAGCAGCAGCGGCCTCGGCGCATTGTTCAGCAAAGTTTCAAAGTCCGGCAGCGGCGGGATTTTGGCCACCGCCAGCGCGCCCTGGTGCATCACATAACCGGTGATCGTCTCCAGCAACGCATCGTCGGCGAGATAGACAGAAATATTTTCCGGCCGCGCGCGCAGCGGCGCTTCAAATTTTTCCAGCCACGCCGGCGTGAGCAGGGCGGAAACGACGGTGTAACGGCTGGCGAGCAGGCGCTTGATGACCTTGTGGTTCGCCGCCACCAGCACGCCGGCGCGCTCGTGCTCCTCCACGCGGCGCAGCGTGCGATACAACGCCAGCTCCGGCAGTTCGATGGATTGCACCGGCTGAATCTGTGAAATGGCCACGGCGAATTAAACCCCGCCGCGCCGGCAATGAAAAGCGCGGAAACAAGCGCGGAAAATCCCGGCCGGCGAAAGATTGACGCCGCGCCGCGCCCGCCGAATAATCCGGCCATGGCCATCAAACGCGCCGGCTCCCAACCCTCCGCCGCCGGCCCCGCCGACTGGTTCACCGGCAACGTGCGGATTGACTCGCCGTTCAAGGCCGGCGAACCCGCGCGCGTGACCGGGGCCAGCGTCACCTTTGAACCCGGCGCGCGCACCGCGTGGCACACGTATCCGCTCGGGCAAACGCTCATCGTCACCGCCGGGTGCGGCCGCGCGCAACGCTGGGGCGGGCCGATTGAAGAACTGCGGCCCGGCGACATCGTCTGGTTTCCGCCCGGCGAAAAACACTGGCACGGCGCCGCGCCCGCCACGGCCCTGACGCACCTCGCCATTCAGGAACAGCTCGACGGCAAAGCCGTGGACTGGCTGGAAAAAGTCAGCGACGAACAATATCAGGGCTGATCAGGCTGGCGACGCCCGATTGTCTGGTTGCCGCCCCGGCAGGAATGCCGGGAAAGCCGCCTCGCCAATCCCGTCTGAAAAGGCCGCAATACGGTCATCCGCCCTCCACACCCCGTTTTTCGCCCGGCAAACGCCATTTTTGCCGTTTTGAGCTTAAATCCTTGATTTACAGTCATCCTTGACGATTTTTTGTATTTTAGAAATCGTTTTCCAAGATTGGGAAATCATTTTCCAAGACTGGAAAGTCATTTTCCAACATCGGGAAATCGTTTCCGAAGACTGGAAAATCGTTTCCCGACATCAGGAAATCGTTTTCCAAGACTGGAAAGTCGTTTCCCAACATCGGGAAATCATTCCCGAAGACTGGAAAATGGCTTCCCGACATCGGAAAGTCGTTTCCGAAGACTGGAAAGTCATTACCCGACATGGGGAAATCGTTTTCCAACGTCGGAAAGTCGCCGGCAAATGTCTGGAGGTAATTGCCCGACCTCGGGAAACCCGTCGCTTGACCGCCGATGCGCGTGCGGCAAACTTCCCTCATGCCGACCAATGTTTTGGGAGGAGAATTACAAAGTTGCTGCCAATCGCCCATGACCGGATTTTTCCGCGACGGCTATTGCCGCACCGGTCCGGAAGATCGCAACTTGCACAACCAAGACGCGCCGCTGGCTTCCTCCTCTCCCCGTTAAACGGGGAGAGGATTGAGGTGTTTGGCATTATTCTGGCCGCGCCAATGCAAAGAGACAGCCTCCGTAGCTTTGCTCAACCTTATTTAGACACATCGGGAATAGACTGAATTTCAGCCGCGAAACCTTTTAGGTTATTCCCGGTGATTTTGATTCCCCGATTATTTTCACCTTTAATTGTCGCAAACGCCTTACCACCTTTACCATCGAGACAACCGCTGACAATAGCATCCTGACAATCTGAAAACGTCACTCTGGACGGAGCGCCTAGAGAGGGATTATTGACTGAAAGTCCGGTGACATTGATATCGCTGGACTGACGAAGATATAAGGCTGGGCGCTGGTCTGGTTTAGCCATGCGGAATCGGACATGATTCAGATTCAGACCATTGACATGACGGACATACATCGCCGCAGCTGGCGAAACTCCCCATGCGCGATGATCCGGCCATGTTCCCGGGTTGGTGATTTCAGTCACGTCCGCATCAAGCATCGAACGATCCACACCTTCGTTTGCGGCACCGCCTCCAGCCATGACGAGATCAATGTCACTCAAGGAAATCTCCTCCAGCCACTGTTGAGGATGGCCATGCAGGAACACAATGCTCTGGGCATCCGGCTCCTTGGCCAATTTACCCGCGGCTGTCCCCGTGATGTGGGAGAACGACAAATGCGAGATTTTGCCCAGTGGCATACGCGGGTGTTCGGGGTTGTCGGTTTGGGGATAATTGCCAACCAGCATGACAACAATGGGGGCGACAACATTGTCCATGGTAAGGTTTGAAAAATTACAGTTGCGGATTTCTCCACCTTCCAACATGGCGATTTTAATCCCACCGCCTTGACAGTCTCGGATGACACAATTGTCAACGGTGATGTTGTTGATGTCTCCATGCGACAGCGGCCCTAGGCGGATTCCCGCCCACTTGGACAGTAGAATACAGTTAGCAATGGTCACATTGCGGCAAGGCAGTTCACGGTTGGACAGTATGGCAATCGCGTCATCACCGGATTTGATATTGCAGTTTGAAATAGTGACATCCTCACAACTTTCTAAATCAATCCCATCCTGACGGCGATTGGGAATGCACAAACCGTCAACGCGAACATCGTGGCAGCGGGCAAAGTGTAGATTCCAGCTGAAACATTCGGTCATCGTTAGCTGGTCAACGCGAATATGGGAGCAATCTTCAAAGCGGACAAGCATGGGGCGGTCGGCAATCTCGCCAACCGGCTTATTGAGTAAGACTGGCGGCTCGCCATTGCCACTGATGGTTCCCCGGCCAGTGAGTCCAATATTCCGGGCGTTGCGGGCATAGATCAGTGCGCGCTGGCTGTTTTCAGTAATATACGGACAGTGGCCGACATTTGTCGGATAATCCAAACTTTGCTGACTGCCCAGCAACGTGGCCCCTGCAGAAATCTCGAGAGTGACATTGTCTTTCAGAAAGATAGTTCCGGTCAGATATTTTCCCGGTGCCGGAAATATCAAACGACCGCCGCCCTCCTTGGCGACCATATCAATGGCCCGTTGGATGGCGACCGTATTGATGGTGGATCCGTCGCTTTTTGCCCCGAAGTCCCGCACATCATGAAAACCTGGCATGCTTTCAACGCCATGCCTTTCAGCCACCCCTTCCGCCCCTGAAGCAAAGCCAGAAATAGGCAAACCCCATCCAAGTAGGAAAACCCGCAAGAAAAAAAGGAGTAAGGCACTGAGGCAATTAACCGTGTTTTTTTGAGATTTCATTTGATACGATTTTGCTTTGTTGAATTCATCCGTGACTGTGATTGGCCCCCACTCGTCATTCCACTTTTGATGAGACAGTTTCCGGTGGTTTCTATTGGTCTGTTTCGTCAAGGTTCCAGTTGTAAGGAGGGCGTAGCCCGACTGGAGCCGGAACCTTGCTCGGCTTGATTCTTGGCAAACTGCGCCGGCGTTTGCAAGCCCAGCGAGCGATGTGGCCGCTCAGTGTTGTAATATCGCCGCCAGTCTTCAAACAGATCCCGGCCTTCATTCAAGGTGTAGATCAACCCCCGGTTCAGGTATTCACCATCATTATCACTGCAAGAAAAAAACCAGAAGGGTTTCTGCGGCTAAAGCTTGAAAATTTTAAAAAGAAATTCAGGAAGGTATTCGCAAGGAAGCCAAAGCTCTTAGAGAAAAGCAGCAATTAAACCAATCGGAAGAATTATTATTAATTCTCTGCGCCTTTGTATTTCTGCGGTTATTTTTTCTGGAAAACTAACTCATCATCCTTCGCCGTGATCTTGATTTTATCCCCCGGCTTGAACTCGCCTTCGAGCAGTTTCATGGACAGCGGATTGAGTAGTTGCTCCTGCACGGCGCGTTTGAGCGGGCGGGCGCCGAATTGCGGGTCGTAACCTTCCTTCGCCAGCAGTGCTTTCGCACTCTTATCTACGTCCAGCGTGAGGTTTTGCTGCGCCAGCCGTTTTTCCAAGCGCCCGATCTGGATTTCCACGATGCGCGCCAGTTCCTCCTCGTCGAGGCTTTGGAAAATGATGGTGTCGTCCACGCGGTTCAGGAATTCCGGCCGGAAATGGCGTTTCAATTCCGCGAGCACCTTGTCTTCCATTGCCTGATGCGACGCCTTGTCGGTTTTGCCGTCGAGGAAATAGTCCTGGATGATGGGCGAGCCAAGGTTGCTGGTCATGATGACGATGGTGTTCTTGAAATCCACCGTGCGGCCCTGGCCGTCGGTGAGCCGGCCGTCGTCGAGCACCTGCAACAGGACGTTGAAGACGTCGTGATGCGCCTTCTCGATCTCGTCGAAGAGCACCACGGAATACGGCCGGCGGCGCACGGCCTCGCTCAACTGCCCGCCTTCCTCGTAGCCGACGTAGCCGGGCGGCGCGCCGATGAGCCGTTGCACGGAGAACTTCTCCATGTATTCGCTCATGTCAATCCGCACCATCGCGTTCTCGTCGTCGAAGAGAAATTCCGCCAGCGCGCGCGCCGTCTCGGTCTTGCCCACGCCGGTCGGGCCGAGAAAAATGAACGAGCCAATCGGACGATTCGGATCGCCCAGCCCCGACCGCGCCCGGCGCACGGCGTCGGACACGGCCTTGATGGCGGCCTTCTGGCCGATGACGCGCTGGGCAAGGCGTTCCTCCATCTTCACGAGCTTCTGCCGCTCGCCTTCGAGCATCCGCGAAACCGGAATGTGCGTCCACGCCGCGACGACTTTGGCGATGTCCTCGTCGGTGACTTCCTGACGGAGCAGGGACGTGCGTGTGGTTTCGCCGGATTGTTTTTCAATCTTCGCCAGCTTCCTTTCCAAGTCGGGAATCTTGCCGTATTGCACCTCGGCCGACTTGGACAAATCGCCTTTGCGCTGCGCCTGCTCCAGTTCAATCTTCGCCTGCTCCAACTGTGACTGCACGATGCTCACGGCGTTGACGGCGGTTTTTTCATTCTGCCATTGGGCGGTGAGCGCCTTGGATTTTTCCTTCAGGTCGGCGAGCGTCTTGTCAATCAGCTTGAGCCGCTCCTTGCTCGCGGAATCTTTTTCTTTCGCCAGCGAGGTGCGCTCGATTTCGAGCTGCAAAATCTGCCGGTCGAGCTGATCCAGTTCCGTCGGCTTGGAATCGAGTTCCATCTTGATGCGCGACGCCGCTTCGTCCACGAGGTCAATCGCCTTGTCCGGCAAAAACCGGTCGGTGATGTAGCGATACGACAGCGTGGCCGCCGCGACGAGCGCGGAATCCTGGATGCGCACGCCGTGATGCACTTCGTAGCGCTCCTTCAATCCGCGTAAAATGGCAATGGTCGCCTCGACCGTCGGCTCGGCGACTTGCACCGGCTGGAAACGGCGTTCGAGCGCCGGGTCTTTCTCGATGTGCTTGCGGTATTCGTCGAGCGTCGTCGCGCCGACGCAGCGCAACTCGCCGCGCGCAAGCTGCGGCTTCATGATGTTCGCCGCGTCGGTCGCGCCTTCCGCCGCGCCCGCGCCGACGATCGTGTGTAGTTCGTCAATGAACAAAATGATTTTGCCCTCGCTCGCGGTGATTTCCTTGAGGAACGCCTTGAGCCGGTCCTCGAACTCGCCGCGATATTTCGCGCCGGCGATCATCGCGCTTAAATCCATCGCCACGAGTCGTTTGTTCTTCAGTGATTCGGGCACGTCGCCGCTGACGATGCGCCGCGCCAGGCCTTCGGCGATGGCCGTCTTGCCCACGCCGGGCTCGCCGATGAGCACCGGATTATTCTTCGTGCGGCGCGTGAGCACTTGCATGACGCGGCGGATTTCTTCGTCGCGGCCGATGACGGGATCAATTTTTCCCTGCTTGGCGAGCGCGGTGAGGTCGCGTCCGTATTTGTCGAGCGCTTGGAATTTGGCTTCGGGGTTTTCATCGGTCACGCGCTGGTTGCCGCGCAATTCGGCGAGCGCCTTCAAAACGGCGTCACGCTTCAAACCGTGCTTGGCGAAAATCTTTTTCAGCGCCGCCCCGCCGCCGGCCAGCAAGCCCAGCAGCAGGTGTTCGGTGCTGACGTATTCGTCCTTGAGCTTGGTCGCCTCGGCTGACGCGGCGTCGAGCGCTTTGCGCAAATCCGCGCCGGCGTAGGGTTCGCCGCCGCCCTGCACCTTGTGGCGGCGCGCCAGTTCCGCCTCCAAGTCCGGTTTCAATTGCGCGATCCGAACGCCGATGCGTTCGAGCAAATCGGGGATGAGACTTTCTTCCTGCCCAATGAGCGCGAGCGTGAGATGCTCGCCGTCAATTTCCTGGTGTGAATATTCGCGGGCAAAACGTTGCGCCGCCTGCAACGCCTCCGATGACTTTTGCGTGAATTTTTCCGGTTGCATGACCGGATTTTAGCATGAAGCCGCGCCGCCGCAAAGACGGGAAAATTGACCGCGGCGAAGCTGAAAGGCGCGGAAGGCGTCAGGTCAGCGGGCGTCCGCCGCGCCGGCAATCGGATAAATCTTTTTGGCTTCCACGGTGAATTCATTCTTGGGATCGCCGGCGGCCCAATTGCCGGCCTGTTGCACGAGAAAAACCCGGATTTGTCCGTGGTCCACCACCATGTCGGTTTTGTAGGCACCGCCGTGGCCAAACGAACTTCCATCGCTCGCGGTAAGCCCGAGGCCATAGGTGTTTTTCACCAACGAACCCGTCTGTTTGACCGTCATCTCGTGGACGGCTTCCTTTGAAAGATAAATTTTCCCCTCAAACGTTCCGCCGTTTGCCAGCATCTGGCAGAAGCGCGCCACATCATGGGCGGTGGAAAACAGGCCGCCGCCCGGAGCCGGATAACGCCCCGGACCAGCCAGCGGATATTTTAGGTAGGAAACCTGTGTTTCCTCGAGGCCGTTGGTGTTTTTACCGGCCTTGTAGCTCTTGGCCAGGCGTTGCATTTGGGCCGGGGAAGGGAAGAAAGTCGTGTCGGTCATCCCCAGTGGCGTGAACAGGCGATCCTGCAAAAACTTTTCATACGGCATCCCGCTCACGATTTCGATGATGCGCCCCGCCGTGTCAATCCCCTCGTTGGAATACTTGTAGCCGGTTCCCGGATCGAACAGGAGCGGTTCGAGCAGGTCGTGCTGGATTGACTCCGCCAGCGGCGCCGAGTCAATGACCTGCTTGTCCCTGGCATTGAGAAAACCCATTCCGCTGGTGTGGGAAAGAATTTCGCGGATTTTAATCGGGTGGCCGGGCGCGGCGAAAGTGCCGTTGGTTTTGGCCACCATCAATTTTTTGAACTCCGGAATATATTTTTCCACCGGGTCATCCAGTTTCACCCGGCCTTCGTCCACCAGCATCATCAACGCGGCGGCGGTGATGGATTTGGACATGGAGGCGATCCAGAACAGACTGTCCGTCCGCATCGTTTTTTTTGCCGCGAGATCGGCAAAGCCGACGGCTTCGACATCCCAAATCCGGTCCTTGTCGGCCACCAGCACCACCGCGCCGGCCATGATGTGGTCATCCACAAAATGCCGGAGCTTGGGGGCCAGGATCTCGGCTGCTGGCAATGGTTCTGCTCCCCGCGTCAACGCCGGGGAAAGCAATCCCGTCACCACCGCCAGCATCAGCAGGCTGGCGAACCGGATGTGAAATTTCAATTTTCTGTCTTGGGTGGCCGACGCGGGTTTCATGGACGAGGAAATTATCACGAAGCCACGGCCCGTGTCATCCGCATTGTCAAAGGCATTTGCCCGGCCCTGAAGCGGCGCGGCGGGCTGGAAAAAATTGCGGGGCGTGATTTCCATCTTTCATCCACCGGCTTTCATCCACTATTCTCTGGGCGTGCAATTTCGGAAAATCACCATCATCGGCATCGGTCTGCTCGGCGGCTCCCTCGGGCTGGCCGCGCGGCGGCGCCGGCTGGCGAAGGAAATTGCCGGCTATGCCCGCCGCGAGCAAACCATCGACGAATGTGAAAAAACCGGCGCGCTGGATTACGCCACCACCGACTTGCTTGCCGCCGTTTCCGGCGCGGACCTGGTGATTCTCTGCACGCCGCTCGCCCGGATGCGGTCATTGACGGAACAATTTCTTCCCGCGCTGAAACGCGGAGCCATCGTCACCGATGTCGGCAGCGTGAAGGCCGATGTCGTGCGGGAGCTGGAAACGCTCGTGAGCCGGGCCGGGGCGTATTTCGTCGGCAGCCACCCGCTGGCCGGCGGTGAAAAAATGGGCGTGCTGGCGGCCAGGGCGGATTTGTATGCCAACGCCGTCTGCGTCGTGACGCCGACCAGAAAATCCAACGCCGCCGCCGTCCGCAAGGTGGAGCAATTCTGGAGATCGCTCGGTGCCTCCCCGGTGCGGCTTGACGCGGCCCGGCATGATTTGCTCGTCGGCCGCACCAGCCATCTGCCGCACGTCGCCGCCGCCGCGCTGGCCGGGCTGATTTTGGATCCGAAACAGCCGAAATCCCAAGCCGGCTTGTGCGCGACGGGTTTTCGCGACACCACGCGCATCGCGTCCGGCTCGCCGGAAATGTGGCGCGACATCGCGCTGGCCAACCGCAAGAACGTGGCGCAGGCGGTGGACGCCTTGGTGGCGGAGCTTACAAAATTCCA
>Ga0316217_10005617_pt1 | contig 12896 bp, 9 predicted proteins | sample 1anoAmetaG_FD_203633 | JGI IMG/M metagenome (GOLD analysis project Ga0316217, IMG submission 203633) | Freshwater microbial communities from Trout Bog Lake, Wisconsin, USA - 1anoA | ecosystem: Environmental > Aquatic > Freshwater > Lake > Hypolimnion/Profundal zone | place: USA: Wisconsin...
TTTCGGTGTTTTGCAGGTTTTCGCGAAGAGTGTAGGGGTAGTTGAAGTTTCTGGTAGAGAAGAGATCGAAGGGCGGATTTTCGTTGGGCGCGCCTTCGTCGGTTACGGGCAGCGAAAGGACTCCTTGACTCACGCGCACCTGAGCAGCGGCCAGCGAAAGACAGCATAGAAAGAAAATGCCAGGAAGTGTGAACCGGCGCATGGTTTGTTGCCGCCTTTCTCGAATAGGTTGTCGTGCGGCCTGGTGATTGCGGCCGGGTTCCAAAAATCGCCTCATGCGCTGCTCAATCGCCGTCAGCGCCCGGCGCAGCGCTTCCACGCCTGCTCAACATAGCTGTCGGTCATGCCGGCAATATAGTCGGCGACGGTACGGGCCAGGCCCTCGGCGGGAATCTGCTCCTGGTGATCGGCGGGCAGAAGCCCCGGATCATGAATCAGCGCCGCGAATAGCTCCTTCACGATCCCGGCGGCATTCGCGTGTTCCTCTTCCATGTCCGGGGACTCATAGAGGTTGGCGTAGAGATATTTCTTCACTGCCATGCGATTGGCTTCCATCTCTGCGCTCAAGGCCGCCAGCCGATGGGGTGCGCGGCGAATCTCTTCCAGCGTTTCGGCGCCCAGCGCTGTCACCTGCCTGCCGGTCTCCATCATCAAATCCGTCACCAGCGCGTTAAGCACGTGCTTAAGCGTTTCATAGACCGCCAGTTTGGCCGGAGCAGCGGGAAATTGTTTCACCACCGCGTCGTGGAATCTGCGGAAAAAGGCCACATCCGCGCGCGCCTGTTCCAGCGTGAGAATGCCGGAGTCGATGCCGTCGTCCAGGTCCGCAGTGAGGTAAGCGATTTCGTCGGCCAGATCGATGAGCTGCGCTTCAAGGGGAGGAAACTGATCAAGAAAAAATTCAGCCAGCTCCGGATGGGTGGCGGCGGAGTAATCGTGAGAGTGCTTCACGATGCCCTCGCGCACGCCCAGGGTCAGATTCAGTCCGCGAAAGGCCGCATAGCGCTCCTCAAACCAGGTGACGATGCGCAGCGCGTGCAGATTGTGGTCAAAGCCCAGGCCAAAACCGCGCAGGCACTGGTCGAGAGCTTTTTCTCCCGCGTGGCCAAAGGGGGGATGGCCGATGTCGTGCGCCAGCGCCAGAGCCTCCGTCAAATCTTCATTCAACCCCAGCGCGCGCGCCATGGTGCGCGAAATCTGCGTGACTTCAAGAGTGTGCGTCAGCCGGCTGCGGAAGTGGTCCGAAATGGAGTCGCCGGGCAAGCGGCCGAAGACCTGCGTCTTGCCGGCCAGGCGGCGAAAGGCGCGCGCATGAAGAATGCGCGATACGTCGCGCGTAAATGGCGTGCGATAGAGGTGCGGGGGCTCGGGGTGCGAGCGGCTGACCAGTTCGCCCTCCGCGCGGGCTGCAACTCCTGCGGGAAGCGCAAAATTCGGTCTGTCGATTGGAATCTTCAATGCCTTGCACTCAAAGGTTCCCTGCTACTCCGGCTTGGTTTGGCCGAGGGCGCTTTCCTGCTTTGCCAGCTTGACGCGTGCGCCGTCCAGCTTTTTCTGCACCTTGGCTACCTCGGATGGTTCAACGTCTGTGGGAGCCGACTTGGCAAACTGCGCCAGCGTGAGCTCCCACTGCGCAGCGGCGAGGCGGGTACGCCCGGTTTTCTCGTAAAGGTCGCCGAGATGATCGTGCACAGTGGGGTCGGTATGGTCACGATCGACGGCCTGGCGCAGGTTCTGCTCGGCCATTTCAAACTCGCCCATCTTGAAGTAAACCCATCCCAGCGAGTCCAGATAGGCCGCGTTCATCGGCTCCAGCTCCACGGCCTTGCGAATCATCTTGAGGGCTTCAGGCAACTGCTTGCCCTTGTCGGCCATCATATAGCCGAGGTAATTGAGGGTCATGGCGTTTTCCGGCTGCAAATCCAGCGCTTGGCGGAAGAGCTGCTCGGCTGGCTCGAAGTGTTTTTGCCGTTCCGCAAGTTCTCCCCGGAGGAAGAGCAGATACGAGCGGTCATCTTTTTTGGAGGTCAGGGGCTCCGCCTTGTTGAAGGCGTCTTCGGCGTCTTTCCAACGGTGCGCGCGGACACTCATCTGTCCAATAGCAAGCCAAACCTGGCGATCATCGGCATTGTTGGCCAGCAGCGACTTAGCCATTACCAGCCCTTCGTCGGTTTTGCCCAGATCCCCCATCTCCGCGGCCAGCATCAATTTCAGGTCGCGGTCTTTGGGATTGGCCTCGACGGCCTTGCGTGAAACTTCAATCGCTTTGTCGAATTGTTTGGCATCGCGCCACGTGTCTACCTGAAATTGATAACCATGCACAGCCGAATCGCCGCCCATATCGATCAGTTTTTGATAGGCGGCAATGGCGTCAGCGAATTTTCCCTGTTCGTTATAAACAGCGCCCAGCCGCTCCAGAAAGATGCCGCGGTTGGTCTTCTCATCGCTGGTATAAGCGCCGTTAGCATGCGAGGTGAGGTCAACCATTTTTTCGTAGGCCTGCACAGCCTCGTCATAGCGGCCCAGCACATCCAGCAGCAGCCCTTCGTTATATCCGGCTTCCAGGTTGCTGGGGTCCAGCTTGCGGGCCTTGCGGATGGTGGCCAGCGCATCCTCGTATTTACCCTGGCGGCGCTGAATTTCACCGATGTGAACCAAAGCCCCGGCATTTTCCGGGTCGGATTTGACCAGCTTCTGAAATTGTCCCAGAGCCTCGTCGAGCTGGTTGTCGCTCAGCAATGCTTCGGCCAACGCCTCGCGCGTGCGCAGGTCTTCCGGCTCAATTGAGGCGGCGCGCTGATAGGCGGCGATGGCATCCTTGGGCCGCTTCAATTGCTGATAGGCGGCGCCAAGCGCATCTTCCATCTTCGAGGTGCGGTCGGCCACAGGCACAGACTCAATCACCTTGGCTGCCTGATCCATGTTGCCGTTCTGGGCATACAGGCGGGCGAGGTTCAGCACCACTTCTTCGGAATCGGGCTCCAGCGATTGCGAGATCTTAAACTGTTCCTCGGCCTTTTTCTGGTCGTGCTTGACGGTGTAGAGCTGGCCCAGAATCATGCGCTCTTCTACGTTTTTCGGCTCAAGCTCGACAAGCTTCTCGAATGCGGCAATCGCCAGGTCTAAAACATTCCCAGCGGGAGAGGAAGAAGATGGAGCGTTCTGCTCATCACTCAAGGCGCGCAGGTAGATGCGCCCCAGCAAGCGATTGGCGTCGGGATTATTAGGTGCGGTCTTGAGCAGCTCACGTTCCGTGGTTTCCGCCTCGCGCACGCGGCCCGTGCGGAAGTAGAGGTCGGCCAGGGCGTTATGCAATTGTGGCGAGGCTGGATCGGCATTCAGAGCCGTCTTGTACTCTTCGATGGCCCGGACGATCAACTCCGGATGGCCTTCTTCGACAGCTTCCTCTTCGTAGTTGCTGGCGAGTGCCGCGTGGTAATACGCCTGGGCGCGATCCGGTTGCTGAGCGGCGGTGTCGGCCTTTTTGTCCGCAACGACCGGGGTTGGATTGGGGGCCGGCGATTTGACCGGGGCACTCTGCGCCGGAGCGGCAGGAGCAGTGTTTTTGATACCGCTCTGAGCGGGAGCGGTCTGGGCGCAGGTATACTCGACCGTCAGCAGGAGGGCAACTGCGGCGGTAAATACGAAACCAAGGAAACGCAATCTGGATTTTCTTGTCATCATCCTGGAATTCCATGCCTCTTCAGCCGGGTTGTCTGGCGAAGGTTTACGACGTCCAAAGGCTGAAAGGCAAAGCGGGTAGCCGGTGGGAGCAACTCTACCTACTGTAAAGACGATTCTAACTGCCATTAGGCTCTGCCGTCTTAGCAGAATTGTAAACAACTTGCAGATTTTTCAGGATATCGTCCTATCGGAGGCCAAGAATTTTGTGGGTTTGCAGGCTCAGGCACCATATTGGGTGGTCGAGGCAGTAGCGCAAGGCAAGACGGGTGTTCGTCTCGCGGTTGGGTCCATCCATCGGTTGCAGAAAGAAATGGCGGAAAGCGAGCGGCTCGAACTGGGCTGGATCGGCGTCGGACTGCGGGTAAACCAGCTTGAGTTCATCCCCGCTCCGCTGCGCCAGCACGGCTCCCGCTTTGGGACTGACGCAGAGCCAGTCGATTCCGGCCGGCGCGGCGATGGTGCCATTGGTTTCAACGGCAATCTCAAAGGATCGGTTGTGCAGAGCCTGGATGAGGGGGCCGTCGAGTTGCAGCAGCGGCTCGCCACCGGTGCAAACCACGAACCGCTTGCCGTGGGTGGGGCCGGCGGGCCACTTCTGCTCGATGGCTTCGGCCAATGCTTCAACCGAATTGAAGCTGCCGCCGCCGGGTCCGTCGAGGCCAGCAAAATCCGTGTCGCAAAAGCGGCAGGTTGCGGTGGAGCGGTCAGCTTCTCGGCCCGACCAAAGATTGCATCCGGCAAAGCGGCAAAAGACCGCCGCGCGGCCGGATTGCGCGCCTTCGCCCTGAAGAGTGTAGAAGATCTCTTTGACCGCGTAGCTCATTGCTAAGCCTTGTTTCTCGCGCTGCGATAGGACAGCGGATCTTCGATTCTATTTTCGCGAAAGCCTTTCAGCCGCAGTTGGCAGGAATCGCATTCTCCGCACGGCGCTCCTGTCAGCGTGGGATCGTAGCAACTACTGGTGAGGCCGTAATCGACGCCCAGTTCGATTCCTTTGGCGATGATCTGTGCCTTGGTCAGCGCGATCAGCGGCGTGTGAACCCGCAGCGCCTGACGGCCTTCAACTCCAGCCTTTGTTGCCAGGTTGGCCATCTTCTGGAAGGCTTCAATAAAATCCGGGCGACAATCGGGATAGCCGGAATAATCCAGCGCGTTGACGCCGATGAAGATGTCGCTGGAACCGAGCACCTCCGCCCAGGCCAATGCAAACGACAAAAAAATTGTGTTGCGCGCAGGAACGTAAGTGATGGGAATGCCGTGAGTCATCGCTTCCGTATCGCGGCCCTTGGGAACGTCAATCTCCGCGGTCAGCGCCGAGCCGCCAAAGACGCGCAGGTCGATCTTGGCAATGCGATGATCGGCAACACCGATGGCCGCGGCGACACGGCGAGCCGCATCGAGTTCGATGACGTGCCGCTGGCCGTAAGAGAACGAAAGCGCATACAACTCGTAGCCCTGGCTGCGGGCAATGGCCAGTACTGTCGCGGAGTCCAGGCCTCCGCTCAACAACACGACCGCTTTTTTGGTTTGAGTCGCCATCACTTCAAGTCCCCGCCCTTGCCAATGTCGATCGACGGCGGCAGCGGATTGTCCGCGTCGATGGAGGCGGCGATGCACTTCTCGAGCAGGCCTTTGGCTGCGAGGATAAATTCGATGGCATCGCGCCCTGCGCCCTGGCCGCCACGGTGAGGAGTTACATAGTGGGCCTCGGCTTTGACTTGCTCTCGCGCGTTGGCCACGGCCACGGCCAAGCCGCATTGGCGCATCACCGGCAGATCGATCACATCGTCGCCGACGTAGGCAATTTCGTCCAGGGTGATGCCTTCCTTGGCCATGATCTCGCGCACCGGGCGCATCTTGAAGGCCTCGCCCTGGTAGACGAATTCGAGCTTCAGGTCGCGGGCGCGCAGGGCCACCGTGTCGCTGATGCGCTTGGTGATGATGCCCACCTTCATGCCCCCCAGCCGCGCCAGCGTAATACCCGCGCCGTCGTGCGCGCTGTAGCCTTTGGCTTCCACCATTTTTGTGGTGAGGGAACCGTCAGGCCCGGCGACCGGAACTGGAATAATCCAGATAGTGCCATCGGTCCATACGCCATCGACATCGAAGAGAATGACTTGAATGCGCCGCGCGCGATCCTGGGCTGTGAGTGTCATGTTTTGATTTTACCGAATCGGCGGGGCGTGTAACTTTATTTAGCTGCATCGGCGGAAGGTGCGGCTGGCTCTTTTACCAGCACCGCAAAACGCGGAAAGGCGAAGCTGCCGGCTGCGTCGTCAATCACATTCAGTTGGCAAATGTACTGGCCAGGTTTAAGACCGCTGAGCGGCACATCGAGTTCCATGGCCACAGCGTCGCGGCCTTCCACGTTAATGGCACGGGCCTGCACCAGCGGCGATTCATAGATTTTGGTTGAACCCTGGATCAGTTCCAGGCTGCTGAGCAGGTTGATGCCGGGTTTTGTTCCTTTGGGCTGGGCCTCTGCCGCTTTTTGCCGCGTTGGCGAGTAGATTTCGTAGAGCAGGTAGAGGTGCTGGTCCTGGCGGAAGACGTGGCTGATGTTGGGAATGTATTCAAGGCCGCTGCGCACCAACGGGCTTTGCTGTTTGCTCGGCTGGCGCTGCGAGGCGAGAACGATGGAGCTCATTTTCAGGGGAAGCTTTTTCATCTCCGGCAGAGTAATCTCCGCCTCGAATGATCCCATCTGCCCGGTCTGGTTTTCGCGGACGACGAATTTGAGGTGATATTTGCCCGGAGGAAGATTGAAGCTGGTGGTGTATTGAATATTTTTTTGCCGCGCCTGCAAGCTCGGATCGAGATTGAGCTTGACTGTTTCACGGGCGTGGCCGATGGGCCGCTTTGCTTCGTCGAGGACCGTGCCGATGATGTCCAGCGTGGCTTTGTCTTTGTCGCCGCCCTTTACGAAGGGAATTTGCGAGCCGGGGACGATGAGCGAAACGGGAACAAAGAAGCGGTTCTCGCCGAGGCGGAAGTAAAGCGCGTCGAGATAGACGGCCATGTCGGTGGCGGGCAGATCGCTGGCCAACTGCTCTTCAAGATCGTGTTCGCGGTCTTCTTTGCCTGCGTGCTGAAAGTCGGCGGGAGCGTAGTAGCCGGGGCGATATTCGAGCTTGACACCGGGCCGATTGATTTTGATCATCAGCTTGCGATAGCGTCCGTCGCGCGCCGGGTTTGACGAGTGAAAACCGATTGCGTAGTAGGCCGAGGTGTCGCGCTGAACCTGCGCAAAGGCAGGAGCGAAATCGTTGGAATCGAGGAAGGCCTTGCCGCCGGTATCGGAGCTGAGGGTGGACATCACCTCCTGCGTGGCGAAGTTGGCGTTCATGTTGTTGGCGAGCGCGGCGCCACCGAATGCGGTGTTTCCGCGCACGCTTCCGGTGGAGGCGTCACCCAGCGGAGAGATGGCCTGAAGGCCGCGCGTGTCAACGGAATAAATAGCCAGGTTGGCGCGCACGGCAGCGTTGACCGCAGCGCGCAGCGAAGCCTGATTCTCGATGCCGTTGCGCTGGATGCCGCCGGAGAAATAAAGCAGCGACTTTTTCTCGGTAATCTTTTCCAGCGATTTGGCGACGGCTTTCAACGCGAAAAGCTCGCGGTCGGTGTTGAGGTTGTTGTATTCGCTTTCGTCAGGCGTGTAGCCGGAGGCGTCTTCCACCTGGTTTGTGTTAGCCGTTGCTCCCAGAGCAAAGCCCTGACCCTCGGTGCCGTTGTAGATGCCGACTTCGTTGACCAAAGTGTTCTTGTCGGCGGTAAAATCCTGGTCAACTTTGAGCGAGTCGCCAAGCGAGACCAATGCGACGAGGTCGGCGGACTGCATTTTGTTGCGCAAAAACTCGCGTGCCGCCGCAATGCTGCGGTCCAGATCTTCAGGCTGCATCGAGGTCAGGTCGAAGAACATTACAATGAGGCGGTGGTTGCGCAACTCCTCAGGCTTGGCCACAGCGGCGGTCGTCGGCCCGCTGCCGGTATTGCCCGCTGCCAATCCGCTAATTGTAGGTTCGCTGAGCGGCGCGGCCATCTCCACGCTCTCAAAGTCGAAGGTTGAGATGCGCTGCTGCTTGCCGTTTTCAAAAAGACTGAAGTCACTCTGCTTGAGGCCGCGCACCAAATCGCCGGTTTTCGTGTCGCGCGCCACAACATTGGTCAGCACCAGGTCGGCATTCAGCTTGAGCACATAGCCGCCCGGCGGCGGCTGCGTGTCTTGCGAGTCCTGCGCAAAAGAAACTGCCGGTTGGGCGACCGTCAGCGCCAGCGCCGCAACTCCTGCTCCGATTCTTTGCGCCCAACTCTTCATTCTTTTCCTTCCGTTGCAAGCAATCAAAATCTGTACCGCGCCGTGAACTGGAAATTACGCATGGCGGTGGCTGAAGTTACCTGGCCAAAGCTTGGCGAGGCGGCATTGGTGTCTACGCCCGCGTACTGCACGGCGTTGAAGACATTGTTTGCAGTGGCGCGGAACTCCGTGCTGCGCGTGCCGCCCAACTGCATGGTTTTTGAGAGCGACATATTGTTCTGGATGGTGCCCGGACCGGCGATGGAGTTGCGCGAGACATTGCCGCAGTTCAGGCAATTTGGCGTGGTGGAATTATTTGGAGGCTGGGTGAACGCCGCAGGGTTGAACCACTCTTTCAATGTGCCTGCGCCGGCGGTGACAGAGACGCCTGTGTAATTCGGACGCTGCGTGCCGGCAGTGCCGCTGGTTACATCTGCCACTGTGGCCTGATAAGCAGGCGTGAGCGGCGTTCCAGTGGAAAACGTAAAGCTGCCGGAGATGGAAAATCCTTCGAGAATATGGGAACCGGCTCCGCTGGTCACCCAGTGTTTGTCTTTGCCGAAGGGCAGCTCGAAGAGATAATTTCCGCCTACCTTGTGGCGCACGTCAAAACTGGAGTTACCTTCCTCGGCTTTCAGGTTCTGCCAGTTCTGCGCGACGACTGTCGATGTGCCGCCGCCCACTGAACCGGCGTTGTCGATGGAGTGCGAGTACTGATAGTTGGCGCCGAAGGAGATGCCTTTGCTCAGTCGCCTGTTCAATCGCACCGTTCCCGCGTTGAACCGCGACGATGCGGTGGCTTGCTCGTAGTTGAAGATCAGGCCGGTGGGGTCGGTGAGCGGGCTGGTGGCACTGGCCCGCGGTGCGCTGGTGATGTCCAGATGATTGCCTTTGGAGCCGTTGTAGCCAAGGTTCAGCACCAGGCTCCAGGGAAGCGTCTTCTGCAGATCGAGGTTCCATACTTCGACGTAGGGCAGATGGTAATGCGGATCGAGCGCGTAGTTGCCCACTGTGGCGGCTGCGGGGAATCCATTGGCCAGCGAGAGGCAGTCGGTGGTGGTGGACGCACACTCCTTTGCCGCTTCGTTGGTTTGCTCGTTGGCGAAAGGCGGCTGATGTGCCATGGACGTGGCAAAGGTGGCGTACTGGCTATTGGTGTAATTGATGCCGAAGCCAGCGCGCATCACAGTTAGCTTTGGCAGTCGCAGCGCAAGACCCACACGCGGCGCAAGGGCTGTGCGGAAGGGATAAACGAGCGAAGAGGGCAACCTGCCGCTGGAAGCTCCGACCCCTCCGGCCAGGATCGGAACCTCGCTGGTGAACGATTCGGCGGGATTGGTGTCAACCATCGCCAGGTGGCCGTACTTCTCGGTGTATGGCGCAAAGAATTCGTAGCGCAGGCCGTAGTTCATCGTGAGGTTCGTTCGCGCGCGCCAGTCGTCTGTAGCGTACGCGTCAAAGACGTTTTGGCGCAGATAGCTCTTGCCTGCGGAGGAGTCGATGGTGGTCTCCTGCGGTTCGCCGAGCAGAAAATCCGCGAGCGAGGAGCCGGTGTAGAGGCCGGTGAAGTAAAAAGTGCCGGTGGAGTTTGAGCCGCCAAGAAAATCGCGATGCACGCGGCGATAATCGCTGCCGAAGCGCAGGTTGTGCTTGCCGTGAATCAGGCTCAAGGTCTCTGAGAGTGAGATGGTCTGCGTCAGAGAAAAATTCGGTTGCTGCTCGTTGAGTCCGGTGAAGTTGCTGAGCGTCACATTGGGCAGGCCGTAATTCAGTGGGCTCGAGTTCAGCGCGGGAGTTGGCGAGGAGCCGGCGGGCGGACCGAGAATTCCGATGCTGGTGGCAATGTCGGTTTTGTTGGTGAAGTAGTTGGTTGCGTAGCTGGTGGCGCGATTCCAATTAAGGCTGAAGATGTTGGTCAGCTTGTGATAGCCAACCGTGTAACCAGCCTGCACGGAGTTCGAGTTGGAAGAAGTTTTGCCGCCCAACTGCGGAAAGACGTTGACATTGTCGGAGGCCGAGCCAGCCCAGTTGTAGTTGAAGTTGATGCTTTGGCGCAGGCCTTGATTTGATTTTTGTGCGCGGCGGCCTCCTCCTCCGCCACGGCCATTGAGGCCAGCCAGGGAACCATTTTTACCCAGGCTGCGCATATAACGCGCGCCGGCCTGCATGGAGTTGGATTGCGCGGTGGTGAGCAGGTGATAATTCTGCGCGTAGCCAGGCAGATTCGGCGCGGGAAAAAACTGAAGCAGGCTGGTGGCAGTTGTTACAGGTGTGACAGGGTTGGCGAGTCCGGGAATGTTGCCCGTCCGCTCATCGACTGTTCCTAAGCTACCGTCGGTGGGCACGGTTGCGTACTGGTCCAGCGGGTTGGAACTGCGCTGGCCGCTGAGGGTCAAAAAGACGATGTCTTTGCCGCTGGGCTTGGTGACGCCTGGCAGATACGGCGAGCTCATGAAGGTGAGGCCGAAGCGATTGGTACCGGAAGGCGGTTGCTGCTGCGGCTGGCCGCGGAGGCTGAATGGCTCTGCATTGAGCGCGGAGTTGCTGCCGATCCAGAAAATGGCGCCGTGCGGCTGGCCGGGGTTGAAGCCGCGGAAGTTTCCGCGCATGCCGCCAGAACCGCCGCGTCCGCCAAGGCCTCCGAATCCGCTGTCTCCACCAAAACCGCCGAAGTTCCCGCCATTTTGTACGCCCGGCAAAATTCCCTGCGCGCGCAGCGTCTCTACCGCGTCGCGCACGCGATTCATGTCCAGGCCGGCCAGGGGACTTACCGCTCCCGTCTGGCCGCTGATGGCTACCGAATCTTCTGCGAAGCTGGAGTTGCCGGCGATGGAGGGCAGGGCACCGCCGGCTTCGCCAGACGACCCGGCCTGGGATTCGGTGTCGGTTCCCAACGCGCTCATCAGGCTCAGGCTTTGCGCACCGTTGACGGTCAGTTGCTGAATGGCAGCGTTGAGTCGCTGGTCAGCCGACTCACTCTCCTGCTGAACGGCTCGTGAAGCAAGAACCAAATCAAAGCTCACGGCCTGGTTGTGGCTGGCGGCGTTGAGAACGGCCTCTTGCGCGCCGGAGGCGAAACCGGCGAACTGGGTGCGCAGAACGTAGCGGCCATTTTGCGGAATGGTCAAAGCCCATGAGCCGTTGATGTCTGTGGTGGTGGAGTAGCGTTTGCCGGTGAGCGTGTTTTGCGCAGTGATGGTTACACCGGGCAGCGGAGTGTTGCCGCTTTTGACCACGCCGTGCAAAATTCCGCCCCGGGTTGCTGGAGCATCAGCATTAATCACAGGAGAGGGCTGAGTTTGTGACGCTGGCGGTGACTGAGCAAGAGCGGCAAATCCGCTTGCCGCAAGAAATCCCACTCCAGTCCATAGCATGGCTCTCAGCCGCATTCACTTCCCTGACCTTTCGCGCTCGTATTCATTCAGACGCATGGCATGGGGCGAAGGTTTACGAAGGCCTGCGCACGGCAAATTGAACTCCGGTAAAATTTGTTGCAGAATTGCGCGAAAAGCTCTTGCAATCCTCAACGCCCTATGTTAACTCTTATGTTAATAATTATCTGATTGCTACCGTGAGAGTAACCCCGGCAGCCGTCGAACAGGACATTTCTCATGATGAAGATCGGCACCACCATTCGCACCTTCCGGCTGCAAAAGGAACTCTCCCAGGGAGACATCGAAAAAAAGACAGGTCTGCTGCGCTGTTATCTCTCACGTGTCGAAAACGGCCACACTGTCCCATCCCTGGACACGCTCTCGAAGATTGCACAGGCGCTGGACCTTCCCATTACCCAGTTTTTTGCGGATGACTCGATGGGCAAGCAAACAAATCTGCAAAAGCTGAGCGACGAGGAGTTGAAATTCTTGACCCAGATTCGCCGCTATTCCACTAATTTGAGCGAAAGCGACCGTAAACTGCTGCTGGCCATGGTGAAGAAGTTCGCGGCAACGGCGACGCGGTAGTTGCAACTCCAATCCATTCAAGGTATCTCTGAAGGAAGCTTCGTTATCGCGGCAACTGGGCCAGAAAGAAGCCGAAGAGCACCAAGAGTCCTACAACCATCCCGATAGCCGCGCGGCGGCGGAAGAAAAACAGCTCGGAGGGTGCGCCAATCCGCGGAACCATGGGGACCGCAAAGAGCAGGCCGCAGAGAACGCCGCCCAGGTGGGCGGAGTTGTCGATGCTGATGCCGGTGTGCCGGACCACCACGCCGAGGCTGATGGTAAAGCCAATTGCCAGATTGATGGCGGCAAAGTAAATCACCGATCTGCGGAGTTTGTGCAATTCACCGGCAGGCACGGGCAACAGGTGCGACTTGAGCAACACGATCAACGCTCCGGCAATGCCGAAGACGGCGCCTGAGGCGCCCGCGCCAGCCGGGAAGAATACCGAAGGGCTCATCGCCGCATTTGCAGCGTGATGGCTGACCAACTCTGCGTGGTATCGTGCCCAGTCGGGAGAATACTTGAACCAGTTGAAAAAGGTTGACAGCAGGTTGCCTGCTGCTCCGGTGAGGACGTAGACCGCCAGCACGCCCGCTGAACCCATCAGCGGCTCGGCCAGCAATCCCAGGTTCCACAGGCACCACATATTGGTGGCCAGATGCAGAATGCCAACGTGCACAAACATGGCAGTGACGATGCGCCACCACTCGCCCTGGATCAGCACGTTGCCTGCGTTATCCGCGCCCCAAAACAGCATTTGAGCCATGCTTGGATTGGAAGAGCTGACATGGTTGGCAGCCATGGCGATAAAGACTGCGCAGTTGATGGCAATCAATGCATAGGTAGCAGGAGCATAGGACCAGGAGCGGCGCTGCCGGCGAACCGGGGGTGGCGGCGGATTGAAGCCTGCATCAGGATGCAGATACGCCGGATTGAGAGAAGGTGATGCGGGGGGAACACTACCCATATCTCAA
>Ga0316217_10005618_pt1 | contig 12891 bp, 9 predicted proteins | sample 1anoAmetaG_FD_203633 | JGI IMG/M metagenome (GOLD analysis project Ga0316217, IMG submission 203633) | Freshwater microbial communities from Trout Bog Lake, Wisconsin, USA - 1anoA | ecosystem: Environmental > Aquatic > Freshwater > Lake > Hypolimnion/Profundal zone | place: USA: Wisconsin...
CCGCAGTCGGACGGGACGGTGAGGGTCGGGGCGACGATGGAGGCGGGACAAACGCAGCTGTCTCCCGATCCCTTGACCACCGAACGCCTGCTCGCCGCGGCGCTAAGGTTCGCGCCGTCGCTTTTGGGGGCGAAGGTGACGGCCGAGGTGGGGGTTCGTGCGGCGACCCCCGACGCCCTGCCCATGGTCGGGCCGTCGTCCCGAAGGGGGATCTTCCTCGCCACGGGGATGCGACGCAACGGCTGGCTGCTGGCGCCGCTTGTCGCCGAGCTGATTGCAGCCTATCTCGCGGGCACAGATCCTGGCCGGTTCGCAAGCGTGCTGGACCCTTTGCGCTTTGGCGCAGGGCGGGATGAGGGATGAAGGAGTGAGCATGTCCGGGTTTTGGCTGACCGACGAGCAGGAAGCTATTCGCGAGGGCGTGGCGCGGGTGTGCGCGGCCTTTGACGATGAGTACTGGCGGCGGACGGACGAGACGGGCGCGTTTCCGGAAGCCTTTGTGGCCGCCATGGCCGAGGGCGGGTGGCTGGGCGCGGCCATGCCCGAATCCGTCGGCGGCGCAGGGCTTGGCCTGACCGAAGCCTCCATCGTCATGCAGACCGTGGCCGAGAGCGGCGCGGGCTTTTCCGGCGCCTCGGCGATCCATCTGAACATCTTTGGTCCCATGCCGATCGTGAAGTTCGGGACGGAGGCGCAGAAGGCGCAGAGCCTGCCGCGCCTGATCTCTGGCGAGGACAAGATGTGCTTTGCCGTGACCGAGCCGAACTCGGGCCTTGACACCTCAAGCCTCGAAACCCGCGCCGAACGCACCAATGAGGGCTATCGGCTCTCCGGGCGGAAGATCTGGACCACCTCGGCCCAGCGCGCGAACAAGATCCTGATTATCGCCCGCACGACCCCCAAGGCCGAGGCGAAAAAGCCGACAGAGGGCCTGTCGCTCTTCTACACCGACTTTGACCGCAGCCGCATCGACGCCAAACCCATTCCCAAGATGGGTCGAAAAGCCGTTGAATGTAATACGCTTTTTATCGACGACCTGCATGTTCCGCACGACGCCCTGATCGGCGAGGAGGGGCAGGGGTTCAAGTACCTTCTGCAGGGGCTGAACCCCGAGCGGGTGCTGTTTGCGGTGGAGGCGGTGGGCCTTGGCCGCGCGGGCCTGCGCAAGGCGACGCAATACGCCAAGGAGCGTGTGGTCTTTGGTCGGCCCATCGGCCAGAATCAGGGCGTGCAGCACCCGCTGGCCAAGGCCTGGGCGGAGCTTGAGGCGGCGAACCTGCTCGCCTTCAAGGCCGCCGCCCTCTATGACGCCGGCAAGGACTGCGGGGCCGAGGCGAACGCGGCCAAGTATCTGGGCGCCGAGGCGGGCTTTTCGGCCTGCGAGGCCGCCGTCCTCGCCCACGGGGGCATGGGCTATGCCAAGGAATACGACGTCGAGCGCTATTTCCGCGAGGCGATGATCGCCCGCATCGCGCCGGTCAGCCGGGAGATGATCCTGAACTTCATCGCCGAACGGGTGCTGGGCCTGCCCAAGAGCTACTGACCCTCACGCCTCTGGGGGGCGGATGTTCTTGTACCAGAGCCCGTGACGGCGGCAGACCTCGATATAGTCGGGGTCCGTGCCTTCGGGAAAGCCGCGGGTGCGCTTGAAATTGGCCAGCCACAGGCGGCGCGCCTTGGCCGCTTCCTTGGGGCTTGGCGGCGGGGGCGGACCGCCGGTGCGGCGGGGATTGGCGCTGGGCGGATTTCGCCGCGCCGTCGCAGGAGGGGGCGCGGAGGCCGACCGGGTGTAGGGGCTCGACATGGCAAAAAGCTCTTGTGGCGCATGACGGATCGTCGCCGGGACCCCAATGGTTCGCGGCGGGCGGGCAGGGCGGGGAGGGGCGAAGCGCCCGGGCGCGGCCCGGAAGCTTTAGAGGTATAGGTGTACCGTTTCGGCGACGCTGGACGCTTCGCATGATCGATGAAGCCTCAGGCCGGGGCGCGCAGGCGTGTTCAGCCTTTCACCCCTCCAAACACCCTTTTCGAATGTTTGAGCGGACCCTTGGACGGGCGGCGGGCGACGACAGGCCCACCGATACGCAGGTTTTCGACCCCTGGCGCTCTTACCTCCGTGCGGCGTCCGACATAGGCGTGCAAGGCAGTTAGGCTTGCGGACGGCCACAGGGATTTACCCGTTCGATCATTCCCCGCCGCACGCCAAGGGTCGTTCCGGAGCGCCCTCCCCGGCGACAGGGACCCTTGCAGTATGCGGCCAAATGGGACAGGGCGGATAAGGTCGCCTCTTTCTTCAGTCCGCCAAACGGTCGCCGCGGCGCAAAGGATCGGGGAGAGGCTCGCCGGTCATGACGAACTGCAGCGACACCGAGTTGATGCAGTATCGCAGGCGCGACGGCGGCGGACCGTCGGGGAAGACGTGGCCCTGATGGCTGTCGCAGCGCGCGCAGCGGGTTTCGGTGCGCACCATGCCATAGCTGCGATCGACAATGCCGACGACATGGGCCTCGTCGAAGGGCTCGAAGAAGGACGGCCAGCCCGTGCCGCTCTCGAACTTGGTGCGCGCGTGGAACAGGGGCAGGCCGCACAGGCGGCAGGCATAGACGCCGTTCTCCTTGTTATCGAGCAGGCCCCCGCAGAAGGGCGCCTCGGTCCCGTGACGCAACAGGACGTCGGCTTCCTCGGCGGTCAGGGTGCGGGCGAGCTCCGCGTGCTCAGAGGCGGTGGGCGGGGTCAGATCAAAGCCAGAGGCCGAGGTGCGGGGCGTGTTCATGGCGAGGCGTCCTGATCGAGGAAAAGCGGGATATCCGATATGTGGTGATTACGCGCGCCGACGGTGACCCGTTACACGCGATATTGTCGAACGTTGTCATAAGCATTGGATCGTCATTGCGCTTGTATCATGTGTTTTTGTGGCCCGCTTGTTGCTGTGTTGGTTGTGCAGGCGCCAATTTTGCGCATTAGCTTCTCATCTGTGAGGCGGTTTTTGCCGTCTCTCCCCGCAACCAAGCGAGATCGAAAGCGTGACGGTGAAGACCCTGACCTTAGGGCTTGAAAACGCCCCCACCAAGCACAAGCGCCTGATCGCATGGGTGCGCGACATCGCCGCCCTGACCGAGCCCGATCGGGTCCACTGGTGCGACGGATCGGACGAGGAGTGGACGCAGCTGACCGATGCGCTGGTCGCGGCGGGCACGCTGAAGCGCCTCAATCCTGAAAAGCGCCCCAACAGCTTCTTCGCCGCATCGGACCCTAGGGACGTGGCGCGGGTGGAAAGCCGCACCTTCATCTGTTCGCAGGACCGGCAAGACGCCGGCCCCACCAACAACTGGGTCGCGCCGGACGAGATGCGCGGCACGCTGAACGGCCTGTTCCGCGGCGCCATGCGCGGCCGCACCATGTATGTGATCCCCTTCTGCATGGGACCCTTGGGGTCCAAGATCTCCGCGCTGGGGGTCGAGATCACCGACAGCGCCTATGTCGCCATCTCGATGCGGGTGATGACCAGGATGGGCAAGGCGGCGCTGGACGCCCTGGGCGAGGACGGCTTCTTCGTGCCCGCCGTGCACACCCTTGGCGCGCCGCTGAAGCCTGGCCAGCCGGATGTTCCCTGGCCGTGCAACGAGGACAAGTACATCGTCCATTTCCCCGAAACGCGGGAGATCTGGTCCTACGGCTCGGGCTATGGCGGCAACGCGCTTCTGGGTAAAAAGTGCTACGCCCTGCGCATCGCCTCCGTGATGGCCAGGGACGAGGGCTGGCTGGCCGAGCACATGCTGATCCTGAAGCTGACCTCGCCGCAAGGCGCGACGCACTATATCGCGGCCGCCTTCCCCAGCGCCTGCGGCAAGACCAATATGGCCATGCTCCAGCCCACCCTGCCGGGCTGGAAGGCCGAGACCATCGGCGACGACATCTGCTGGATGCGCTTTGGCGACGACGGCCGCCTCTACGCCATCAATCCGGAGGCGGGCTTCTTCGGCGTGGCGCCGGGAACGGGGGAGCGGACCAACAAGAACGCCATCGACGCCCTGCACTCGAACTGCGTCTTCACCAATGTGGCTTTGACCGAAGACGGGGACGTGTGGTGGGAAGGCCTGACGGACGAGCCCCCCGCGCGCCTGACCGACTGGCGCGGCCGGCCCTGGACGCCGGCCTCCAGCGATCCTGCGGCGCACCCCAATTCCCGCTTCACCGTGCCCGCCGGCCAGTGCCCGATCATCGCGCCGGAATGGGAAGATCCCAGGGGCGTCCCGATTTCGGCGATTCTGTTCGGCGGTCGCCGCGCGTCGGCGGTGCCCCTGGTGACGGAGGCCTTCGACTGGGAGCACGGGGTGTTCCTCGCCTCCAACGTCGCCTCCGAAGGCACGGCGGCGGCGGAGAACAAGGTGGGCGAGCTGCGCCGCGACCCCTTCGCCATGCTGCCCTTCTGCGGCTATAATATGGGCGACTATTACGCGCACTGGCTGAAGATCGGCCGTGACCGGGATCCGGCCAAGCTGCCGCGCATCTATTTCGTCAACTGGTTCCGCAAGGACGAGCGCGGCAAGTTCATCTGGCCGGGCTTTGGCGAGAACGCCCGCGTCTTAAAATGGGTCGTCGACCGGATCGAGGGGCTGGCGGGCGCCAAGGACACCGCCATCGGCCGCCTACCCGCCGACGGATCGCTGGACACGTCCGGTCTCAACCTGACGCCGGACCAGATCCGCACGCTGTTGTCGGTGGATCACGAGGTCTGGCGGGAGGAGGCGGCGACCATCCCTGCGGCCTATGAGCGTTTCGGCGATCGCCTGCCGGACGCCCTGTGGCGGCAGTACAACGCCCTGGTGTCGCGTCTTGGCTGACGCCGGTCCTTCACGTCTCGGACAAGATTTCGCCCGCTAGAGCATTTTGCGGGCGAAGTGGACACCGGTTCGTCGCAGAAAATGCTCTAAATATATAGGGTTTTGAGCAAATTCCGATCCATTTGGATCGGAATTTGCTGTAGGCCTGCTAACCGACTCATCAGAGAGTTCCAAAGATCGGTTTCAGGCGGTCGTCGTCTGTGACGCAGCGGCGGGACCTGTCAGGGGAGAGCGAACATATGGCACGGAACTGGACCCTTCGGGCGGGCGCGGCGGCGATCGTTTTGGCGACCGCCGTGTCGGCCTATGCCCTTGACGCCGCGTCGGTTGAAAAGAGCCGCCACGACTATTTCCATCAGGTGGGCAGGGCCATGAAGGGCGCCGGGGACGAGCTGAAAAAGCCCGAACCGTCGATGACGGACCTCAAGGCCTTCGCCGCCACGCTGGACAAGCTCGCGCCCGAGCTTCCCACGCACTTCCCGGCAGGCAGCGGCCCTGATTCTGGCGTGAAGACCGAAGCCAAGGCCGACATCTGGTCGCGGCCCGCCGATTTCCAGAAGGCGGCGGACGCCTTCGCCGCTGCGGCGCACGGCTTCAATGCGGCGGCGCAGACGGGGGACGTGAATGCGACCCGCACGGCCAGGATGGCTTTGGGCAAGACCTGCGGCGCCTGCCATGACAGCTTCCGCAATGAAGAGCATCACAACCACTAAAGGCTCTTCGATGACGCGGCTCAAGATCTGGGACCTGCCGACACGCCTGTTCCACTGGGCTCTGGTCGTGCTGGTGGGTCTGGCCTGGTGGAGCGTGTCGGTCCGTGAGCTTGGCCTGCACCGGATCTTCGGATCGCTGATCGCGGGGCTCATCGCCTTTCGCCTGTGGTGGGGGCTGTTCGGCGGCTCGACGGCGAGGTTCGGCGCCTTCCTGAAAGGCCCCGGCGCCGTCGCGGCCTATGCGAGGGGCCTGTTCAGTCCCGCAGAGCCCGCCGCCGGGCACAATCCCATGGGGGGGTGGAGCGTCGCGGCGCTCTTGACCCTTCTCCTCGCCATTGTCGGCTTTGGCCTGTTCGCCGTGGATGTGGACGGGCTGGAATCGGGCCCCTTTTCCAATCTGGTCAGCTTTGAGGTGGGGCGAACCGCGTCCCATCTGCATGATCTGGCCTTCGACGCCCTGAAGCTTCTGGTGCTGGTCCACCTCGCCGCCATCGTCTTCTACACCGTGGTGAAGCGCGAGGGCCTGATCCGCGCCATGGTGGACGGCAAGAAGGCCCTGGCCGAAACCGCGACGCCGCTGGCGCCGGCGCGCCTGTGGGCGCTGCTGGTCGGTCTGCTGATCGGCGCCGCGGTGGCGTTCGTCCTCATCAAGCTGTCCAACTGAGGTCTATTCCGCCGCCAAGGCGAGGCGCATGGCTGCGGTCGCGCCGCTGACGTGCTTTTCCACCGCGCTGCGGGACTGGCCCGTGCGGGCGGCGACCTGGGACTGGCTCAGCCCCTCCAGCCGGTGCAGGCGGAACGCTTCGCGCCGCTTGGGCGGCAGCGCGGCGAGCTGGGCCTCCAGCCGCTTCGCCTTCTGCCGGACGGCCAGCGCAGCTTCCGGATCCGGGGTGGCGCATACGCTGTCCCCGTGCAGGCGATCGGCGCGGATCTCCTCCCACGCCTTTTCCCGACGTGCGGAGCGGGACGCGCCGCGCAGCCGGTCCAGCCACAGATTGCGACCCACCTGATAGAGGAAGGCGATGGGCTGCTCGATGCGCTGCAATTCCGCAGAGGTCAGGGCGATCACTTTGACAGCAATGTCTTGCACCAGATCCTCCGCGACGTCCTTCGATCCCGTCTTGGAGGTAAATATTCGCAGCAAGGCGCTACGTTCATTCAAATAGTACTGCATGATATGCGACAGCGTGTAGATAAAAGTTGCAGGCACGGAATTCTCTCCACCTCATATTTGAAATGAAGATGAAGCATGTGACGCGATCTGTTCAAGGTGTAATTTGGAGCGGTAAGTAAACGACACCTAAACAGAATTTTCTATGGTTTAAGAATCTTGCTCAATATCGTCTTTAGTCTCTGGTGAAGGCGGCGCCGCGCGGACCGGCGGAGAGCCGATTTTCGACGCTATTTCAAGGTATTACAATCTGCCCGCGTCCGCTGGCCGTGCCGGCGCCGGCGTCCGGCTATCCTCAGGCGTCAACCATAAGCGCTGAATGGGCGGCCCAAAATGACAGCCCAAAATGGGCTGAAACCTGCGACCCGAGCGTCAAAGCGGCCGCTTGACCGGGACCGGCGCCTGTTTCCAGCCGCCTCCCAGGGCCCGGAAGAGCGCCACCTCGGCCTCGCCGAGCCTCAGATCCTCCGCCGCCAGGTCCGCCTCGCCTGTGCGCAGGCTGCGCTCGGCGTCGATCAGATCGAGGAAACTGGCGGCGCCCTGGTCGTAGCGGGCCTTGGCAAGACGCGCGGCGGTGTCGAGCTCGTCCCGCGCGGCGGACAAGGACGCCTGCTGCCGGCGTTCGCTGTCGAGGGCCGACAGGGCGGTCTCCACATCCTTGAGCGCGGTCAGCACCACGCCGTCGAGATGGGCCAGAGACGCGCGGGCCTGGGCGTTCGACTGGGCGACCTGCGCGCGGGCGGCCAGGATGTTCGGCGCGGTCCAGGACAGGGCCGGGCCGACGCTGAAGGTGGTTCCATTGTAGGTCGCGGCCTTGTCCGGCGTCGCGCCCGCAAGGCCGATCTGTCCGCCCAGGGTGATGGTGGGGAACAGGGCGGCGGTGGCGACGCCGATGCGGGCCGTGTCCGCCGCCAGCTGCCGCTCCGCCGCGCGCACGTCGGGGCGCCGCCGCAACAGGCCCGCCCCGTCGCCCACCGGCGTCGCGCTGGCGAGGCGCAGGGGCTTGCGGCAGGCTTCGACCGCCGCCTCCCGCGATTCGGGGGGCTGGCCGGTGAGGACGGCGAGGCTGAAGAGGGCCGCATCGCGCTGGGCCGTCAGCGCCGGCGTCGCCGCGTCCGCCTGGGCGGCGAGGGCGCGGGCTCTGGCCAGATCAAACTCCGACGCGGCGCCAAGCCTTGCCCGGTCCGCCGTCACGTCCGCCGTCTGCCGCGCGAGCCTTCGCGCCGTCTCCGCCGCATCGACAGCGGCGCCCAGGGCGCAGACATCGACATAGGCTCTGGTCGTATCGGCCGCGACGGCGACGCGGGCAAGATCAAGGGCGGCGCGGGCGACCTCCGAATCGGCCCTGGCCGCCTCCACGCCCCGGCGCAGATGGCCGAACAGGTCAAGCTCATAGCTCGCCGCAAAGCCCGCCTGATCCGACGGGCCGGCCCTGGCCTTCTCGCCCTGCAGGGCGGCGAAGGCGTTGGCCGTCGCGCTGCGGCTGTCCACCGCGCTGGCGGTGACAGTGGTGGCGGGCAGGTACAGCCCCGCGCGCGCGCCGCCCAAGGCCGCACGGGCGCGGGAGAGGTTGGCCGCGGCGATGCGAAGATCGGTATTGGCGGTCAGCGCCCGTTCGACCAGCCGGTCCAGAACCGGATCCTGATAGAGCCGCCACCAGGCGTCCACCGGCTCGCCCGCGGCTGCGACGTCCGGCGTTGCGGCGACAAAGCGCGCGGGCGAAGGTTCATGGGGCAGCGGCGACCGGTAGTTCGGCCCGACGGCGCAGGCGCAAAGGAGGCTCAAACAGGCGGTCGCAATGGCGGCGAGGCGGCGCATCAGATCTCGGCTCCCGGATCCTGGACCGCCATCTTATTGCGCAGCTTGGGCTGGGGCAGCCGGTCCGACAGCGCCCGGCACAGGACATAGAACAGCGGCGTGAACACAAGGCCAAAGGCGGTGACGCCCAGCATGCCGAAGAAGACGGCGATGCCCAGCGCCTGACGCATCTCCGCGCCCGCGCCGGACGCAAAGGCCAGCGGCGCGACGCCCAGGATGAAGGCGAGCGACGTCATCAGTATGGGACGAAGGCGGGTGCGCGCCGCCTCCACCGCCGCCGCCCAGCGGTCGAGGCCGCGCTCCGCTTCCGCCTGACGGGCGAACTCCACGATCAGGATCGCGTTCTTGGCGGCAAGGCCGATCAGCACAACGAGCCCGATCTGGGTGAGGATATTGTTGTCCTTGCCCATCAGATTGACCCCGGCGATGGCGGCCAGCAGGCACATGGGCACGATCAGGATGACCGCCAGCGGCAGGGTCACGCTCTCGTAAAGCGCGGTCAGGACGAGGAAGACGAACACGACCGCCAGGGCGAAGACGAGGCCGCCGGTATTGCCTGCAAGCTTTTGCTGGAACGCAAGCTCCGTCCACTCATAGGTGAAGCCTGCGGGCAGCACGCGCTGCGCCGTCTCCTCCATCGCCGCGAGGGCTTCGCCGGTGGAGTGGCCGGGCGCGGTGTCCCCCTGGATCTCCGCCCCGGGAAAGAGGTTGTAGCGCAGCACGCGATAGGGGCCGGTCGCGTGCTGCAAGGTCACGATCGCGCCCAGCGGCGTCATCGCCCCGCTGGAGGACCTCGTCTGCAGGCCGCCGATGTCGGCGCCGTCGCTTCTGGCCGCATAGTCGGCCTGCGCCACCACCTGATAGGACTTGCCGAACAGGTTGAACGTATTGATGAAACTTGAGCCCAGATAGGTCTGCAGGGTCGAGAAGACGGACTGGGTGGAGACGCCCAGCGATTCGGCCTTGTCGCGGTCGACATCGGCGAACAGGCGCGGGGTCTTGGTGTTGAAGGTGGTGAAGGCCTGGCTGATGGCCGGCTGTTTCTTGGCCTCTTCCGCAAAATTATTGGCGACCCGTTCCAGCGCCTGGGGGCCCGCGCCGGACTGGTCTTCGATGACCATCTTGAAGCCCCCCGCAGAGCCGATGCCGCGGACCGGGGCGGGGGGCAGCACGCGGACATCGGCGCCGACCACCGGCGCCACGGATTTCTTCAAGGCGGCCAGGATGCTGTCGGCGCTGCGGTGCTCGCGGGCGCGTTTGTCGAAATCGTCGAGGATCACGTACATCTGCGCGGCGTTCGACACATTGGCCTGGGTGACGGGATCGGTGCCCGCATAGATCGAGGCGGCTTTCACGCCGGGGGTCTTCAAGATCCGGTCCGCCAGATCCCGCGTGATCTTGTCGGTCCGGGCAAGGCTTGCCCCCTGCGGCAATTGCACGGCGACGAGATAGTTCCCCTGATCCTGCACCGGAATAAAGCCCTGGGGCGTCGCCAGCATGCCCCACACGGTGAGGGCGAGGAGGATCGCATAGAGGGGCAACATCAGGACCGACGCGCGCACCGTGCCTTGTGTAAAGCGCCCATAGGCGGCGCTTAAGCCGTCAAAGCTCTGGTTGAACATGCGGCTGTAGCGCGCGCCCGCCCGCGCCAGTCCGCCGGAAGGCTTCTCATGGACGTGCGGCTTCATGATGAGGGCGGCCAAGGTCGGCGACAGGGTCAGGGAGATGACCAGCGAAATCACCGTCGCCGCCGCGATGGTCAGGGCGAACTGGCGATAGAACTGGCCCGAAATGCCCGACAGGAACGCCGTCGGCACGAACACGGCAATCAGCACCATGGCGATGGCGATCAGCGCGCCCCCCACCTCGTCCATCGTTACGTGGGCGGCGTCGCGGGGGGAGGCGCCGGCGCGGAGCAGGCGCTCCACATTCTCCACCACCACGATGGCGTCGTCGACCACGATGCCGATGGCGAGGACGAGGCCGAACAGGGAGAGGTTGTTCAGGGAAAAGCCGAAGGCCGCCATCACCGCGCAGGCGCCGATCAGGGAGATGGGAATGGCGAGAATCGGAATGATCGCCGCCCGCCAGCTCTGCAGGAACATCACCACCACCAGCACGACCAGCCCGACGGCGATCAAAAGCGTCTTCTTCACCTCGTCGATGGAGGCGCTGACATATTCGGTGGGGTTATAGATGATCTTGTAGTCGAGGCCGGGGGGGAAGTCCTTCTTCAGCTCCACCATCGTGCGCTTGATGTCCTCGGCCGTGGCGACGGCGTTGGCGCCGGGCTGGGCCTGGATGCCCTGCGCCGCGGCGGGAAAGCCGGACATGTAGGCGTTGACCGTATAGTCCTGCGCCGCCAGCTCCACCCGCGCCACGTCGCGCACCCGCGTCAGCCCGCCGTCCGCGCCCTGCTTGATGATGATGTCGGCGAATTCTTCCGGCTTGGTCAGGCGGCTCTGCGCGTCGATGTTCATCTGGAAGGCGTTGGGCGTTCCGCTGTAGGGCGCAGCGCCCACCTGTCCTGCGCCGATCTGCAGATTGTGCGATTTCAGCGCCGCGACGATCTCGTCGGTGGTCAGATTGCGGGCGGCGGCCTTGTCCGGATCGATCCAGATGCGCATGGCGTAGTCGCGGGACGCGCGGCTGCCGATATCGCCGACGCCGGGAATGCGCAGGATCCGGTCGCGGATGTGCAGGCCCGCATAGTTGGAGATGTACTGCTGGTCGAGGCTGCCGTCAGGGGAATAGAGGTGCACGGCCAGCAGGGGGTCGGGCGTGGTCTTGCGCACGATCACGCCGATCTGGCGCACCGTGTCGGGCAACTGGGGCGTGGCGGCGGCGACGCGGTTTTCCACCAGCTGCTGGGCCTTGTCGAGATCAACGCCCAGGCGGAAGGTGACGGTGATGGTCAGACGTCCGTCGCCGGTGGAGCTCGACGAGATGTAGTCCATATTGTCGACGCCGTTGATCTGGCTCTCGATCGGCCCTGCGACCGCGTCGGCCAAAAGCTCCGCCGAGGCGCCCGGATAGCTGGTCGTCACCGTGATCGTCGGCGGGACGATCTGCGGGTACTGCGCGACCGGCAGGCTGGGATAGGCGATCGCCCCGATCAGGGTGATGAGCACCGACACGACCACCGCGAAGGCCGGTCGTTCGATGAAGAAGTGGGAGAGCCTCATCGGTGCGCCGTCACTGAACGGCGCTGGCGCTGGTCGCCGAACGGGGCGAGGCGATGTCCAGCGGCGGCCGGGGGGCGGCGGGCGCTTGCGTCGCCAGATCCTCGATCCTGCCGGGCGCTGGCTTGACCTTGCGGCCGGGCCGCACCCGCTGCACGCCGTCGATCACCACCTTGTCGGTGGCCGAAAGGCCCGAGCGGATCACCCGCAGGCCGTTCACCAGGGGGCCCGTCTCCACGATCTTCTGCGAAATCACGTCATGGGCGTCCAGCACATAGACCACCTGACGGGTCTGGTCGGTCACGATCGCCTGGTCGGGCACCAAAAGCCCCTTATAGGCGCCCGAGCCCAGCAGGCGCAGGTGGCCAAAGAGGCCCGGCGTGAGGAAATTGTCGGGATTTTCAACGACCGCCCGACCGCGGATCGTGCCCGATCCCGTATCGATGGCGTTGTCGACAAAGTCCATCCGCCCCTTCCAGTGAAAGTCCGGCTCGTCCTGCAGGCGGATCTCCACCGGATTGGGTGAGCGGCGCGAGGAGGGGCGAGAGCCGTTCTCATTGGCGCGCTGGTACTTGAGGTAAACGCTCTCAGCCCCTGTAAAGACAAAGCGAATGGGGTTTAGGCTCACGATGCTGGTCAGGATTGTCTGGTCGGCGTTGACGAGATTGCCGGGGGCGACCTTGCGGTCGGAGATCCGCCCCGAAATCGGCGCCGTCACCTTGGTGAAGTCGAGATTGAGCCTCGCGATGTGCTCGGCCGCCTTGGCGGCGGCGAGGTCCGCCGCGGCCTGATCCGACGCCGCCTTGCGCGCCACCACATCCTGCTGGCTCAGCGCCTTGGCGGCGAACAGGCCCTCGGCGCGGACAGCCTCGATCCTGGCCGACTGCGCCGCCGCCTGGGCGTGCGTCACCTGCGCGGCCGCCAGATCCACCGCCGCCTGATAGGGGCGCGGGTCGATCTCGAACAAAAGCTCGCCCTTTCGGACGAAATCTCCGTCGCGGAACCGCACGCTCTGCAGATAGCCGCTGACGCGGGGCCGGACGCTGACCGTATCGACGGCCTCGAAATGTCCGACATAGTCGTCCCAGTCGACGACCGACTTTATGAGCGGGGTCGCCACCGAAACGGTCGGCGGCGGCGGCGGGGGCGCCGGCTTCTTGCCGCCG
>Ga0316217_10005619_pt1 | contig 12890 bp, 8 predicted proteins | sample 1anoAmetaG_FD_203633 | JGI IMG/M metagenome (GOLD analysis project Ga0316217, IMG submission 203633) | Freshwater microbial communities from Trout Bog Lake, Wisconsin, USA - 1anoA | ecosystem: Environmental > Aquatic > Freshwater > Lake > Hypolimnion/Profundal zone | place: USA: Wisconsin...
GAGAATGTAGCCACCGGCACGTTTGGCGCCTGGGACGAGACGGGGCGCAACATTCACCTGGCCTTGCTGGCGGCAGGTGTGGCCCAGGAAGGCTACGGGCGCGGGTTGGGACGGTTTATTGCCCAGGATGGCGTGACGCTGCCGGCGCCGGCCGAACTGGAGGAGCAGATCCGACGCGAGCCGCGGCATCCGCTGACCGCCCCCCGCGCCGAGTTGCTCCAGGCCATGTTGACGCAGGGGCTGGACGGCGGACGCCATGCGATCACGCATCGCTGGAAGCAGGCGTCGATCCTGGCGGCGGCCTTCCGGCATGGGGTGGGTATGTCGGTACACCCGGGCATCGGCTACGACATCATCGCCACGCATCCCATGTTCAACGGTGCGGCCATTGGCCGGGCGGCCCAGCAGGATTTTGCCCTTTTGGGCGGCGCCGTGGACGGGTTGGATGGCGGCGTCGTTTTTTCCATCGGCTCGGCCATCATGGGGCCCCAGGTGTTTGAAAAATCGCTGAGCTGCGTGAACAACCTGCGAATCCAAGCCGGCCGGCCGATCGTACGGCACCACACGATTTATGTGGTGGACTTGCAGGATGGCGGCGGGTGGGACTGGACCCAGGGTGAGCCGCCCAAGACCAATCCGGCGTATTACCTGCGGTTCTGCAAAAGCTACAGCCGCATGGGCGGGCAAATGCATTATGTGCAATGTGACAACGCCGGCTTCGTGCATAACCTGTATCAGAGGTTAACCCAATCATGACGCCAACGCGGTTCGGGCAGATTACGGGCCGGTATTCCCAGTTGCGGATCGCAGTGGTGGGAGATTTTTGCCTCGATCGCTACCTGGAGATTGATCCGGCCCGCGGCGAAACGTCCCTCGAAACGCAATTGCCGGTGCATAACGTGGTGAATGTGCGGGCCCAACCCGGGGCGGCCGGCACCATTTTGAGCAACCTGGTGGCGCTGGGGATCGGCACGCTGTTTCCCGTGGGCTTTGCCGGGGACGATGGGGAAGGCTTTGAATTGCGCTCTGCCCTGGGCCGCATGCCCGGCGTGCGGCTGGATCACTTCCTGCAGACGCCGCTGCGCCGCACGTTTACCTACTGCAAGCCGCTGCTGCTGGAACCGGGCGGTCCGCCACGGGAATTGAATCGGTTGGACAGCAAGAATTGGACGCCGACACCGCGGGCGGTGGAAACGCAATTGTGCCAGGCGCTGGGCGCCTTGGCAGAACAGGTTGATGCCCTGATCGTGATGGACCAGGTGGATCTGCCGGAAACGGGCGTGGTGACGCGGGGCGTGCGGCGGGCGCTCGCGACGCTGGTGGAGCGCTGCCCGGACCGGCTGGTGCTGGCCGACAGCCGCCGGGGTTTGCAGGGATATCCACCGGTAAGCCTGAAGATGAACCGCGTCGAGCTGGGATTGTTGCTCGGCACGCCACCACCGCCGGATGTGGCAGCGGTGCAACAGGCGGCGGAGGCCCTGGCCCACCGCCAGGGGCGCTATGTGTTTGTGAGCCTGGCGGAGCAAGGGCTGGTGGGGGCGGCGGCCGATGGCACGGTAGTGCACTGCCCGGCGTGGCCGCTGCATGGCCCGATTGATATTGTGGGCGCGGGCGATGCGGTCTCCGCGAATCTCGCCGCCGCGCTGGCCGGCGGTGCGGCCCTGCACGAAGCCCTGGAACTGGCCAGTGCCGCCGCGTCGATCGTGATTCATCAGGTTGGGACCACGGGCACGGCGTCGGTGGCGCAACTGGCTGCGATGCGCGGCAGCGCACCGGTCGCGGGGTAAAGCCGGGATGGATCCAGCACTGATCAGGTAGCTTGGCGTGGACGGCGCAGCCGGTAGAGGCCGCGGCCGAGGAATGCGGCACTGATGGCCAGGAACCATATTACGAGCCACAGGGACTTCTGGGCCGGATTCCGCTGGTCGATGGTGAACACCCAGGGGCGCTGCGGATCGACACAGATTTCGACGTGATCGCCCTGGGGCGGCGGCTGGAAAGCAGCGCTCTGGTGATAGACGGAGTTGCCAAACGCGTAGCTGAGGGGAAGCGTGCCGGCCGTACCGTGGCCATGACGATCCACGTGCGCCATGACGACCGGCCAGTCGGCCGCCGAGCGCCCGGGCCATAAATTAGTGCCCACCCACAACGTGAAAGCCAGGAATTCCAAGCCAACAACCAGGCAACATACCGTGACAATACGCTCTTGCACGCGGGTCTCCTTGGACGTACCAATGTAAAGCGTAGCGTAAGTGCCGATGGCGTCAATAGAAAAACGCCGGGGGATTTGATTGGGGTGTAGCCGACGCGCGGCGTTCTGGCCAGGAAGTCCCTGGTGCGGCTATTATGGGGGCATGATATTTGGCCGATCCAAACTTCTAACGCTGCTGGCATTGTGGCTCTGCGGCGGCGCCCTGGCCTTGGGGGAGCAGCCCACAACCGCTCAGGCCACCCGGCCCGCGCCGACGCCCGAGGCCCTCTGTGCCGTGGAGCGACTGCAGCGCTTTGCCGCCGGGCACGAAACCACCACGCCGCGAAAACTGGTATTTGTCTATTTCACGCCGGCCGATCGGACGCCGCCGGAGGGCTATCGCGCCCGGCTGACGCGGGTGATGAGCGACATCCAGGATTTTTACGCGCGGGAAATGGATTACCACGGCCTGGGGCGGCGCACCATCGCTTTTGACAGCACGGCCGACGGTGCGATGGTGCTGCACGATGTCAAAGGGCAGCGCCCCACCGCCGACTACCTGGAGAGCGGGCGCGGCAGCGGCAAAGGATCCATTATTGCGTGGGAATCGCGCCCCGTGCTGGCGGCGGCGGGGATTGATGATAACCAGGAGACGGTCGTCTATTTCTGCGACCTGCGCACGCAAACCGGGGCACGCATCACCGGAATCGGGCCATACTATGGTGGGGGCTCGTATCGCAGTGGGCGGGCCTGGTTTACCGATGCGACCATCCTCGATTCCGACCTGCTGGGCAACAAGACCACCCTGCTCCGCGATGAACAGTATGGGCATATTTCCGCGGGGCGCTACAATTCCATTTTCATCGGCGGGGCGGCCCACGAATTGGGGCATGCCCTGGGCCTGCCGCACGACCGGCAACGCCGCGATGAGGCCCTCCGCGGCACCTCGCTGATGGGCTCGGGCAACCGCACCTATGGCGAAGAACGGCGCGGCGATGGCCGGGGATCGATGCTGACCCTGGCCGATGCGCTGCGGCTGGCGTCGCACCCGATGTTCAGCGGAACGCCGCGGGATATGAACGTGCCGCCGCAATGCCGCCTGGAGAATTTGCAGGCCCACCTGCGCGACGGCCGGCTGGAACTGACCGGGCGCCTCGCCGCCACGCCCGAGGCCTACGCCCTGATCGCCTACAACGACCCGGATGGCGACAGCGACTACGATGCGACCACGTGGACGGCGCCGCTGGACGCGACCGATCATTTCACGCTGCACATCGGCGAGTTCCATCCCGGCGGCATGGAACTGCGGCTGGTGGTCTGCCACCTCAACGGGGCCACGAGTCGGTTCAGCTATCGGTTGACGACCGGTGCCGATGGCACCCCCGACCTTACGCTGCTGGCGGTGCGCCTGGCCTTGCATGACGCGTTGGATGCCTGGGCCGCCGGCCGACTGGACGAGGCGCGGCAACTGGCGACGCAAAAGGCCCAGGCGCCCGATACCACGCCGGTGGTGCGGCCGTGGGCCCAGGTCCTGGCGGCCATGGCCGGCCCGGAGCCGGTGTGGCCCACGCTCGCGGAAACGACGGTCGCGGAAGTGGTGCTGAGCCGGGTCCGCTGGACGGAGGCCCGCGTGGGCTGGGGACCGCCGACCCGCAACCATTTCCCGCGCCAGGTTGGCCCCGAGTTGCCGTTCCTCTGCGTCGGCGACCACTATTACGCCGATGGTTTCTACGCCCACGTGCCGGCCCGCCTGGCATTTGACACCGGCGGCCAATGGAAAACCTTTACCGCCACCATCGGACTGCAAGCCGGGGCCACTGGTTCGGCGGTATTTGTCGTGCGGGCCGATGGGCGGGAAGTGTTTCGTTCCAAGAAAGTCGAAGGCGCCAGCGCAGTCGCGGTGACGGCCGACGTAACGGGCGCCAAGACGCTCGAACTGCTGACCGAAGATGCCGGGGCGGGAAGCAATATGGCGTGGGCGGTCTGGTGTGCGCCGCGCCTGACGCGCTGAGCAGGGGGGAGTTAAAGCGCCGCCGATCGGGTGGTGGGGCCATTGAGCTATTGGGGACGCGGCACGCGTAAACGGGGAATCCTAAACCGGTGGAACCGGTGATGCGGCGGCGTGCCCAGAACGCTGGCACACCATTGCGCTGTGGTTATCGAATCGTTCCTGAATAACTTATCGGCAGTTTGGCAACCCACGCCATGGTTTTAAGATCGTCCCTTACTCCCCGCGTGCTTCCATCCACGCCTGGCCAAGCAGATCTTCGATGTTGGTCGGAGGGACGCAGTTGACCAGGATGACCGCGTCGATACCGTCCGGGTAATAGGCGATGGCGCTGCCGTTCTGCTGGTTGCCGCCGGTGCGCACCATTCCGCCCTTGGTCCAGCCGGGGTCAGAGTAGTCCCAGCCCAGGTTCTCCTTGAGCATGATATCGGTGGTCGCCGGACTTAAGACTTTGTTGGCACGCAGGCAGGCGAGGAAATGGCCCAGATCCGAGACCGAGGCGTACCACCCGCCGGCGCCGGCGAACGCGGTGCAGTCGAACTCGACCATGGCCCCGGGGCGCTGGTCGCCGGGCTTTTCATAGGCCAGCGTCCAGGCCTTGGCCTCGGGGCGTGTCTCCATCCGGGTGATTCCCATCGGCTGGAGCACATGCTCCTTGACGTAACTGGCGTAGGCGCTGCCGGCGAGCTGCTCAATCACGAAGTGCAGGATGAAGAAGTTGTTGTTGTCATACGCCGCCACCGTACCGGGTTTGTGAGCCAGGGGTTGATTCAACAGGTGCTCCAGGTCGGCCGGCGCCAGGAAGCTGTCCAGCGGCTTAAAGCCACTCTTGTGCATCAGCAACTGCCGCAGCGTCACATGCTTGACGTCCGCGTGCGCGGTGGGGCAGACATTTTTGATGTGGGGCCAGAAGGGATCGTCGAGGGTGAAGGCTTGCGGGGTTCCCTGCGTCTGCTCCCAGAGCTTGAGCAGCGCCGTGGCGGTGACAACCTTGGAGCAACTGGCGATATCCATGGGCTTCTCGAGCGTCCACTTGACGGAGGGGTTTTGCGCTTCCCACGGTGCACGCGCCCACCCTTGGGCTCCTTGGGCGACCACCTTGCCGTGGTCGAGGACCTCGAAGGCGTAGCCGCCGGCGAGTTTGCCATCCAAGGCGGCGTGAACCATCTGCGACCATTTTGCGAAATCATGCCTGCCCGAGAGCGGTTTAAGGGCGATCCACTTGGGCTTGTAACCCTGCTGGATGTTCTTGGCGATCAGTTGGCATGCCGCCAAGTTGTTGTTGCTGGTCCACCAGCCGTTGTTGGTCAGGCAGATCCAGTCGTTGCCGTAGAAGGCGACGCACTTAACGCTCAGGCCATGTTTGACCGCGTCCCCCAAGACCTTGGCCAGCTCGTCCGGGACGCCGCCGAAGTAGAGGCCCGTTTTATCGAACATAAGGACCCAGGCGCCGTGGGGACCATAGGCGATCGAACGCAGCTTGCCGCCCGCGGTGCCGACTTGGGCGATGGCCTTGAATGCGTCAGCGGGCACGTGGCCCTCGGTCCAACTGCCGTTTTGCCCCCAGAAGAGGGTCCACCCGCCGGTGGGCGCGAAGGCGACGCAATTAAACTCGGCATTCTGACGCTGTAGTTCCGTGAGTTTCCTGCATGCCGGCAGGTTGACGTTGCTGCTGTAGTAGCCGTTGCCGCCGAAGAGAAAGACCCAGTCTCCGCCGGGCGTGAAGGCGAAGCATTTGAGTACGGCGTTAGGGGCCTGCTGGGCGGTCTTGAGCAGGTCGAAAGCCTCCGCCGGCACACCGGGGCTGCCCCAGAATCCGTTGGGGCCGTCGAATTCGAAGAAGGGGGCATCGGCGCGGGCCAAGGGAGCCCTGGCGAGACTGACAAGGCACAAAAGAAGCAAGAGCCGGGCGGGTGGCGCAGGGCATGGAGTGCGGCAATGCATGGCATCCATGGGCGTTCTCCATTAAGCCAAGACGAGCGCTGAAATCACGGCGGAGCGTGCCGCAGGCGGATACTTGCGCTGTTGCCGGGCTGGGTGGCGTTGCACATTTGCAATGCCGTAACGTATTCTTCGCTGCCCAATGCGATTGCGCAGGCCAGTCTATCGTTTGGCAAGTGGTGTAGCAACGAAGCGCTAAGTGGGCCGCCGGAAAAGGAGTTTTTATGAAGCACCGCAATAGTCTTATCGCGTCCATAGTGCTACTGGGCCTGGTTACCGCGGCCATGGCCCAGACCACATTGCGGCCGCCGGCCGTGCCGCTGGTGGCGCATGATCCGTATTTCAGCATCTGGTCGGCGGCGGATCACCTGACCGACCGCGACACGACGCACTGGACCGGCAAGCCCCAACCGCTGAGCAGCAAGGTGCGTGTGGATGGGCAGCAGTATCGGCTGATGGGTGCGGTGCCAGCAGAGGTTCCGGCTTTTCCGCAGACCGCCGTTGAAGTCTGGCCGACACGCACCATTTATCGCTTTGCCAATGCCCAGCTCAAAATCACGCTGACGTTTCTCACCCCCGCCCTGCCGGACGACCTGGAGGTGCTGGCACGCCCGGTGACCTACATTGTTTGGGAAGCCAGTTCGGCTGATGGCAAGAACCACGCCGTGCAACTGGATTGTGCCATGGGTCATGAACTGGCGGTCAATACCGCCAAGGAGGCGGTGCGGTGGGATCAGCCCACCGTGGCGGGGCTGGCGGTTACGCGTGTTGGTTCGGAGAAGCAGGCGGTGCTGGCAGCGCGGGGGGATGATCTGCGGATTGATTGGGGGTATGCCTATCTGGCTGCGGCGGAGAACCTGCAACCCCAGCGGTTGGAACAGACAGGATTCCGGTTTGATTTGGGGAATGTCGGGGCGGACGCCGTGGCCCGGCATTGTTTGCTGGCGTATGACGATCTGTATGCCATCAACTACTTTGGCAAGTTTTTGCGCTCTTACTGGCGGCGGCACGGGGCACAGACCGCGGATATGCTCCAAGCGGCCGAGCATGACTATGCGGCCCTGGCCCCGCGCTGCGCGGCATTTGACCGCAAGCTCATGGACGCCCTGGAGCGCACGGGCGGCGCGCCGTACGCCCAGCTATGCTCCCTGGCCTACCGCCAGACCTGGGCGGGCAACAAGATCGCCGCCGATGACAACGGCCTGCCCCTGGTATTCCCCAAGGAGAATTTTTCCAATGGCTGCATCAGCACAGTGGATGTGCTGTTTCCGCAGGCGCCGTTCTTCCTGGTCTTTAGCCCCGGGCTGACCAAGGGCATGCTGCGGCCCATTTTGGATTATGCCGCCAGCCCGCAGTGGCCGTACCCCTATGCCCCCCACGACCTGGGCACCTATCCCTGGGCGCTGGGGCAGGTGTACGGCATAAAAGGCAGTGATGGCGGACGGATGCCGGTGGAAGAATCCGGCAACATGCTCATCATCCTGGCGGCCCTGGCGCGGGCTGAGGGCAATGCCGAGTTTGCCAAACCCTATGCGGACATCCTGGGCAAGTGGGCGGATTACCTGGTAGCCAACGGCCTGGACCCGGAAAACCAGCTTTGCTCGGCCGATATGTTTGGCCATCAGCCAAAGAATGCCAACCTGGCGCTCAAGGCGATCATTGGCCTCGGCGCGTACAGCCAGCTTTGTGGGCAGTTGGGCCAGGCGGAGGCGGCCGGCAAATACATGGCGATTGCCCGCGACTATGCGCGGCAGTGGCAGAAGAAGGCTGCCGACGAGGGGCACACCCGCATGGCCTACGATCTGCCGGGCACCTGGAGCATGAAGCACAACCTGATCTGGGACCGCGTGCTGCAGACCCATCTGCTGCCCGAGAGCGTGGGCGATACGGAAATTGCCTGGTACCTGAAAGTGCAAAAGCGTTACGGCCTGCCGGTAGACAACCGCACGGATACGTGCCTGATCGACTGGGCCTTGTGGAGTAGCGCGCTAGCGCGACAGGGCAAGGATTTCGAGGCGTTGGTCAAACCTATTTTCGACTATGCCAACGAGACCCCCTCGCGAGTGCCGCTTTCCGACTGGTTTGTCACCACGGATGCCAAACAAAAAGGCTTCCAGGCGCGGCCGGTGGTCGGGGGCCTGTTCATCCGCATGCTGGCGGATGCCCCCACGTGGAAAACCTGGGCCGACCAAGGGGCCAACGTTAGCGGCCCATGGGCACCGATCCCGATCGGGCCGGTGCCGGCGGTGCCGCCAGAACTTGTGCCCACCGCCCAGACACAGCGTGTGACGTGGCGCTACACGTTGACCGCCCCCGCCGACGACTGGATCAAATCGACCTTCGACGACAGTGCCTGGAAGGAAGGCGTCGGCGGCTTTGGCAACAAGGAAACGCCCGGTGCCATTGTCGGCACGCCGTGGAGCACCAACGACATCTGGCTGCGCCGCGTGTTTACCCTGCCGGAGACACTGCCCAAGAAGCCCGTCTTGCTGATGCATTACGATGAATCGCCGGATATTTTCCTGAACGGCGTGCTGGCGGCCAAGCGCGACGGCTTTATCACCGACTATGAGCAGGTTCCCATGTCCAAGGAAGCCCGCGCCACGCTACAGGCCGGCCGCAACCTGCTGGCCGTACACTGCCGCCAGACCACCGGCGGACAGTTTATTGATGTGGGTCTTGCGGATACGCAAACCGGCACCACCAAAGGCCCGCCGCCGGGCTTGCGCAAGCTGCTGGACACGCCGCTGCGCGATCCGTGCGTGTGCCGCGGCCCGGATGGCACGTATTATCTCACCGGCACCAGCGAGCCGTTCTGGGGTTTTAACAACGACAACGGCATCCGCGTGTGGAAATCCAAGGACCTTACGACGTGGGAGCCACTGGGCACGGTGTGGCGCTACGGCGGCAGCCCGTGGCACGCAAAATTTCTGGCGGCCAAGAAGCCGCTGTGGGCCCCCGAGATTCACTACAACAAGGGCACATTCTGGCTCACTTACAGCATGCCGGGCTGGAAAGCTGGCGATCCGGCAGGCATAGACCCCAGGAACAGTGCCTCCGGCCTGCTTAAAAGCACCACCGGCAAGGCGGAAGGCCCCTACCAGGATGTGCAGCCGGCGGCTCCGCTGGGCGATGAAATTGATGCCTCGCTGTTCGAGGATGACGACGGCACCATGTATTTTCTGTGGCACAGCGGCAAGATCGCCCGCTTGAAACCGGACATGAGCGGCCTGGCCGAGCCGTACCACTGGCTGCGCACCACCACGTGCGACCCGGATCCGAAGCATCACGCGGGCCTGTGCGCCGGTATTTTTGGCCACGGTTCTTTCGACCATGTGGGCTACGAAGGGGCGTTTTTATTCAAACGCAACGGGATCTATTACCTGACTTGCTCGGAAAACTTCGACGGGCGTTACAGTTGCGCGGCGGCGCTGTCCAAGACCATCTACGGCCCATACTCTCCGCGTTACGAGGCAATTCCCCACGGCGGGCATAATGCCTTTTTCCAGGATGAAAAAGGCCACTGGTGGTCCACGTATTTCGGCCCGCCCTGGGGCGAACGGGCGGCGATTTTACCGGTGGACTTTGACGCCGATGGGCGTATGCATTCGGCGGCAGAAAACCCGGCGACCCAACGATCCGAATGACGCGAAGCGTGGGCGCGGCGCACCAGTGATACGACTCCGCGCGTGCCAGCCCGACCGGAAAAGATCTGCGTCCCCTTATTCGGGTCCATAGGAGATTATTGATGCACATCTATCGCTTATTCATAATCGTGCTAGGCCTTTGGATACTCGTGGACACGCCGGTCATTTGTGGTGACGATTCAACCACCGATTCCACCACGACGCAGCCAAATGAAGATATCTTGCCGGTGCGATGGCGTTATTGGCCTTGGCGACAACAAGATAGTAATGTGATCTTGGCTGAAGTTCTGGTGCCCCCGGCACCGCCGGTCCATCCGGGGAATGACGAACCAAGTTATGACACTGTTTTTCGCGTACTGGCGGACGCTTGTGGAACGCTAAAGCACGGTGAACAGGTGGTGGTCGACGAGAAGATAGATCCGAGTGGCGGCGGTGGAGGCATTTGCCACCGCAAGGGGACCATCGTATTGGAAGGAATCAAACGTTCATCCGGTAGCAAATACGATTGGTGGGGAATTCAGACTCCCATCGGATGGAACGCTGGGGTTGTGATACCTCGGGAGTATGTGCCGGCCGTGGAGAAGGGGTTGAAATCATTGCGTGATACGTTTCCGAAAGGTCCGGTGGACCAATTGGACCGAGCTGCCGCGTTGCAGTTGTTGCAGGCAGGGGATTATGAAACGTGGGCCGTCGGAGCAGCGCTCCTATGCGGTGGGGAATATCCACGCGATCTTGAAAAGCTTTTTGGTTACCTTAAGAATCTCGATACCGATCTCCCGCATGTCTTGTGGGTGTGCACGCTCGTTGAATCGGTTCCGGATTATGGCATAAGGGTGGACGATGAATTGCGAGAATATATGCAGGATCATAGTCCGCAGCTCCGCGATCTGCCGCGCGTGGTCAGGGTTGCGAGAAAGGCGGTAACCGTTGCACCGGTGGATCAGGGACCAGATTCTTCGCCATCGTCGGTCGGCCGCACCCTCAAGCCGGCGGTTCGATTGATGGGCGCCGTGTTTTGGGATACAGACCCCGATCTTATCCTAGCACGGGTGGCTGCAGTCAAAAGCGACGATGGCACGGAAGGTGGAAGTCTGCACCGTGAATTTACTGTCTTGGATGACCTTCGAGGGCACTATCGCCCAGGCGCGAGTCTGACAATGAAGGGATATGCGACCGATGCGCTGCGTTATGGAATACCGACTTTGGAAAGGGGTACTGTGGTATTACTACCCGTGAAAGCTGGCAAGGAAAGCGAATCCCTAGTCTATTCGCCCGGTGCATTCTGGCCGATTGGCTGGCGTGCGCCGCAGTTGGTTCCCGCAGAGAGCGTGCAAGGCGTTCAGGCGGGTTTGGCGGCATTACGGAGCGTTTTGCCAAAAAATGAGGACGATCCAGTCGATCACGCTAGGGCGTTAGAATTGTTCAATCGCCGTGAATATGAAGTGTGGGCCGTTGGCGCCGCGATGCTGGCGACTTAAGGAACGGCGAAGAACGAACGCCGCCTTGTGGACGATTTACTGGATCAACATAAGCAAATAACGGTGGCCCAGGCTCTTTGGGCCGCGGAAGTCTGGGAACGAGCGATGCGCATCGAAAATGCCGATGAGTCGCGAAATTATTACAATTGGCCGCGTTTTTGGTTCTTACAAAGCCAAAGCCCTCGGCTTAGTTTCGACCACATAGGTACCCAGGTGCACTACTGATCTGGTGCTATGAACTGACAATCCAGTGAAATATGCTTCACATTCTCCGTTGTGAGTTGAGCGCAGAATCATGTTGCAGCCTTCCAGATGGCCGCGTGTCAGGGAGGCGTCGGGTCCGGGGGCGGCGCTGCGGCTGTGCCCCCGGCTAGCCGGTATGTTATAATAACTACCAGCCAAGAATCGGAGACGATGGCATGAATATGACGTTATCACCGGAAATCCAAAAACTCATTGATGCGCGGCTGAAATCAGGGCAGTACCACACGGCCGAAGACGTTGTGGCGGCGGGCTTAGGGTGTTTGGGGCAGCAGGAACACTTGGGCGAATTTGCTCCCGGCGAGCTTGCACAACTGATTGCCGTGGCGGACGCCGAGATCGAACGGGGCGTGGTGCTGGATGGGGAGGAAGTATTTCGCGAACTGCGTGCGCTGGGCAATAAACAACGCGGCCACGCCGGATGAAGAAATTCGTCATCACTGCTCAAGGCCGGCGCGATCTCCTGGCGATCTGGCACTACCTTGCTGCGGAAGTGAACGCCGCAACGGCAAATCGGATTCTGGCGGAATTCTACGATGCCATTGCGCTGCTGGCCGAATGGCCGAAGATGGGGCACACGCGACCCGATGTCGTCGACCCACGCTATCGTTTCTGGAATGTCTATCGCTATATCATCGTCTATCGCGCGGATCGCCAGCCTTTGATGATTGCGCGGGTAGTGCATGGATCGCGGGAAATGCGGAGAATACTCAAATGAAGAAGTGCCGGCCCTTCGGCTGAAAATGCCTCACGGGGTTGCCAGCGTTACACGCAAACATGCCCAGCGGGGCCCCGCTGGGCATGGCACCCCGGAGCCGTAAAATAAACCGGGGCCGCGGATCGGGTGATCGGCGGCCCCGGGGGGATGGTTGGTTGACGGGTCGGACACGGGCAGGATGCCCGTGCCACAGCGGATGGCTTCCCTTACTTGGCGGTCGTGGGGGAGAGCTTGGCCAGTTCGTTGTGGGCGGCCAGCAGGCCGGCACCGAAATCGAACTTGTGGCCATGCTGGCGCAACACGATTTCCAAACCGGCAATCACGCCCAGGGTATCAAACTGGTCCACGTAGCCCATGTGGCTGACCCGGAAGATCTTGCCTTCCATGGAGCCCTGGCCGGCGGCCACATTCATGTTGAACTGTTTCCGCAGGGAGCCGCGGAAGGTCTTGTCCTCGGCGCCGGCGGGCAGATAGATGCCGGTGACCGCATCGGACGGGCTCTTGGAGAACACGCCGAGGCCCCAGGCCACGGCCGCCGCGCGGGTGGCTGCCGCATAAGCGCTGGTGCGCGCCCAGACTTTTTCGATGCCTTCCTGCTGGATCATGTTGAGCGCGACGTACAGGCCGCGGACCAGCGTCACCGCCG
>Ga0316217_10005620_pt1 | contig 12888 bp, 7 predicted proteins | sample 1anoAmetaG_FD_203633 | JGI IMG/M metagenome (GOLD analysis project Ga0316217, IMG submission 203633) | Freshwater microbial communities from Trout Bog Lake, Wisconsin, USA - 1anoA | ecosystem: Environmental > Aquatic > Freshwater > Lake > Hypolimnion/Profundal zone | place: USA: Wisconsin...
TTACAAGTACTCATATTAACTATTTATGACAACAATCATAGCGCTGCATTACAAAACAGATCTGCCATTTTAAGGCTGTTTTTAATCCCCGCCTGCCCAAGTTACAGGTTATCAAGCAATAGAATAAATGAGTATTTCTACTTATGTGGCAATTAGATAAATGAGTACTTCTACCCAAGGCACTCAAACAAAAGACCTCTAAATTTGCAAATTGAGCGGCAGCTAACGCAAAATAAAATTACCGCAGGTATTTTGTGGGTTTAGCTGCGCTGTAATATTTCTAAAACAAAATTGCTGCACCGGTTTAAATAAGCACTTATGAAATTTACTCTTGAAAGGAAAATACTGATTGGCTTTATTTTTTCGGCATTGCTGCTGGTACTGGTGTATGCGCTGTATACCCACAACAAAGATCGCTTTATTGAGAGCACCGAATTGATCAATCACACACATGAAGTGGTGGTTGAACTGCACGCAATATTGGTAGAAGTAACAGAGGCTGAAACGAGCGAAAGAGGATATATTCTTACAGGCGGCAACGAATATCTGGAGCCATTTAAGATTGCCAGATCAAACATGATTAAGCACCTTGCGGAGGCTAAATTCCTTACAAGAGACAACCCGGCCCAACAGGAAAACCTCGGGCATTTGGGAACAGGTTTGGATACGCTTGTTAATTATTACGAAAGTTGTATTGAATTAAGAAGAACACAAGGGTTTTTGCCGGCACAGAAAGTTATCTCGGCCGGTTTTGGTCGAATAACCATGCAGGATATGGTGCATCATGTTGAGGCATCGATAGCTATTGAAGATAAATTGCTGAAAGTAAGGCAGGAAATAAGCATTGATGAGTCGCAAAGCTTTGCACGCACTTTTTTTGTTATACTCATGATTATTGCAGCGATAATGCTGTTTTTGTATATAGTTGTACGCAACAACCTCATTTCTATTAAAAAGGCTGAGGAGGATGCAGCCGATAAGTACTGGCACCTGAACGAAATAGGAACCCTTGCCATAGCTATGCAGGGCAATAGGCAGATTTCAGAAGTGGCGCAGGTTATTATTGACCACATGGCCAGATGCCTGAATGCTCAGATAGGAGCTATTTATGTAGAGGCTAAGAATATGCAGCTGACCTTTTTGGCCGGTTATGCCGTTGATAAAATAAAGCGCGAAAGCCCGATAATAACATTGGGTGAAGGCCTGGTGGGGCAGTGTGCGCTCGGGCGTAAAACTATTGCCATTAGCCAGATACCTGAAAATTACTTTGTTATAGATACCGGTATAGGTGCAGTAAAGCCCCAAAACATTATTGCTGTGCCGCTGGTTCACGAAGACTCACTGGTGGGGGTTATTGAACTGGGTACCATCACTGCTTTTACCGAGCTGCAAAAATTATATCTGGAAAGTATATTAATGCCTGTTTCAATTGGACTGGCTGCCGGACTGGCCCGTGAGGAAATGAAAAAACTGCTCGAAGAAACTCAACGCCAGGCCGAAGAGCTTCAAGCACAGCAGGAGGAACTTCGCCAAAGCAATGATAACCTGCATGCTAAAACATTTTTGCTGGAACAGTCAGAATCCAACCTCAAAGCCCAGCAGGAAGAACTCCAGCTGAGCAATCAGGAACTGGAAGAAAACACCAACCAGCTGGAAGAGCAGATGGAAAGGCTCGAAGTTACCCAGATGGAGCTCGAAACCAAAACACGCGACCTGGAGGTAACCGGCAAATATAAATCAGAGTTCCTCTCCAACATGTCGCACGAGCTGCGCACTCCGTTGAACAGTATTCTCATTCTGGCACAGTTGCTCAGCGAAAACAAAAACAAGAACCTGGATGAAAAGCAAACACAGTTTGCCAAAAACATTTGCAGTTCGGGCAACGACTTGCTGAGCCTGATTAACGAAATACTCGATTTGGCTAAAGTTGAAGCAGGCAAGGTAGAAATAGAGCCGGCTCAAATTGTGTTTAACGATGTGGTGACCGACATCCATAACATGTTCGACATAGTGGCTAAAGAAAAAGACATTAACTTTAAAATTGAGTTTGGCAAAAGCAAAACCGCGCAGGATGTGTTTGTAAGCGACAAACAGCGGGTAGAACAGGTGCTGCGCAACCTGCTGTCGAATGCCTTTAAATTTACCGAAAGTAAAGGCTCGGTAACCCTGCATATTGAGCAGCACGTAAACCGCAAAAGCCTCAACAACCCTAAGTTTAAAAATGCCGAGCAGATTATTGCTTTTTCGGTTATCGACAATGGTATAGGCATACCATTTAATAAACAGAATATTGTATTCGAAGCATTTCAGCAGGCTGATGGTTCTACTAAGCGTAAATACGGAGGCACCGGTCTGGGGCTTTCTATCAGCCGAGAACTGGCCGCTACATTGGGTGGCGAACTACAGTTAGAGAGCAAGGAAGGAGAAGGCAGCACCTTTACTTTTTATCTGCCGTTAACTTACGATTCATCGAACGACCTGACTACTGTAGCTACTGCCTTGTTAAGCAAAGAAAAACTGCGTGTGCAGGAAATTAAACCGGTTAAACAGGCCGTTCACAACACACATGCCGATGAAGATGTTTTTGATGACCGCAATACGCTTAACGCCAACGATAAGATAGTGCTGATAATTGAAGACGACTTGGTGTTTTCAAAAATACTGCTCGATTTTGTGCGCGAAAGAAATTACAAAGGTATAGTAGCCGCACAGGGAAATGCCGGTTTAAGTTTTGCCCGTTTCTACCGGCCCGATGCCATCCTGCTCGATATGGGTCTTCCGCTCATGAACGGTGATGAAATTCTGAAATTATTAAAAAGTTCACCCGACCTGCGCCATATTCCGGTGCAGATTATAACAGGAGGCGACCATAAAAAGGTTAGTCTGGAATTAGGGGCCTTCAGCTTTTTGGCCAAGCCGGTACAGCAAATCGATTTGCAGCGCGCTTTCGATAACATTGAGGGGTTCATGACCAAAAAAGTAAAACGCCTGCTGATTATAGAAGATAACGACTTGCAGATAGTAGCCATAAAAGAACTGATTGGCAACAGCGATGTGAAAACCTATTCGGCCACCTCGGGCAACGAAGCGCTTGAGATGCTGCAGAAGGACCGTTACGATTGTATAGTGGTTGACTTAGGTCTGCCCGATATGCTGGGATACGAACTGCTCGAAACAATTAAGGCCAACCCGTTGCTGAAAACTATTCCTATTATTGTTTATACAGGCCGCGACCTGGATAAAAGCGAAGCTAACCGGCTGGCTAAACTTGCCGACACAGTGGTTTTAAAAACAGCCAACTCGCATGAGCGCCTGCTCGATGAAACAACCCTGTTTCTGCACCGCGTAGAGTTGAACCTGCCCCAAACAAAACAGTCTATAATTCGCAAGCTGCATAAAACCGATGAAATGCTGAAAAACAAAAAAGTGTTGCTGGTTGATGATGATATCCGCAATGTTTTTTCGCTCAGCAGCGCACTGGAGGCTGATGGCATACCTTGTTTAACAGCCGAAAACGGCAAGGCAGCTCTCAAAATTTTACAGGAAAACCCCGATATTGATATCGTGCTGATGGATGTGATGATGCCTGAAATGAACGGCTATGAAGCTACCAGAGAAATTAGAAAAATGCCGAACTACGAAAAACTGCCTGTTATTGCCATTACCGCCAAAGCCATGAAAGGCGACCGCGAAAAATGTCTGGCAGCCGGCATGTCAGACTTTATTACTAAACCGGTAAATGTGGGGCAGTTAATCTCGATTATGCGTGTATGGCTATACAAGTAAATAATAATACAGCCCTGCAGCTAGCTGCCGGAAATGCGGCAAACATATGCCTGAGCGGGCGGTGCTTTATAATTCATTTAAAACCGAACAGATAAATCATGCCGAAACGCATCTCCTCAGCAGTGCTTACCGACTTTTGGAAGAGCATCCATAAGGCCCACGGTTTTGATTTCAGCGATTACTCTGAAGACTCTATCAAGCGCAGAGTTACTCATTTCATGATCGGCAAAAAAATTCCCGACCTGGAACATCTGGAAGCAAAACTGTTAGTCAGCGAACCGCTGTTCGAAGAGTTCGTACAGGAAATGTCGGTAACTGTTACTGAAATGTTTCGCGATCAAATTTTTTTCAAAGCTCTGCGCGAAAAAGTAATACCGCGCCTGGCCACTTATCCGTTTATTAAAATATGGCTGGCCGGCTGTGCCACCGGTGAAGAAGCTTACTCTATAGCCATACTGCTGCACGAAGCAGGGTTAAGTAACCGCTCTCTTATTTATGCCACCGACATTAATCAACGCTCGCTGCAAATTGCCAAAGAAGGAGTGTATTCGAAAGAAAAAATGGATGCGGCTACGCACCACTACACCAGCAGCGGTGGTGCCGGTAATTTTGAGCAGTATTGCCAGTCAAAATACAACTCGGCAATATTTAATAAAAGCCTTAAAAAGAACATTGTTTTTTCGCCTCATAACCTGGCGGTAGACGGGTCGTTTAACGAGTTTCAACTCATACTTTGCCGCAACGTGCTTATTTATTTTAAACAGAACCTTCAGAACAAAGTGATTAATCTGTTTTACGACAGCTTATGCCACTTTGGTTTTTTGGCACTAGGCAATAAAGAGACCCTTCTTTTTTGCGACCGCAATAAATTTTTTGAAGAGGTAGACCGCAAAGAAAAAATTTACTTAAAAACAAGATAATGTCATGAAACAAAAAAAAGGAAACATTCTTTTGGTTGAAAGTATGGCCAGCAGCCTGCACGAGTTGAAACAAAAATTAAGTAATAAAGATCTGATATTTTCTACGGTTTATAGCTGCGAAGATGCCCTGCGGCCCGCGTTGAGCCAACAATTTGACCTGATAGTAATTGATGACCAGCCCGGTAAATTAAACGGTGTTGAAATAGCTCAAATACTAAAAAGCAACAACCGCACTAAAGACCTTCCGGTGCTGTTGGTTTTTAAAAACAAAAACGAAAAGTTAAACAGGCTCAACGGTATGAGTGAGGAGGGGATCGGTTTTATCTTTAGGCCATTTAATGACGATATTACCAAAATAAAGATTGACGCGCTGATACGCATTCAACTGCTTAAAAGAGAACTGGAGGAGAAAAATGAAGCTATTAAAAGACAGAATTTTATCATCAATAATGTCGACTGTCTTATTTGTGTGCTCGATTCCCCCACGCTGAAATTCGAAGAAGTGAATGATGCCGTTTTGCCTATTCTGGGTTATACGCAGGAGGAAATATGCGGAACATCGCTGGCCTTGCATTTAAGCAGCGAGGACAGAATACTGATTCAAAAAGATAATCTGCAGGATGGGAGTAGTTTCTCGTTCGAAGCAGGCATCTATACAAAAACGCGCACCATCAAATGGTTAAAATGGAAGATCAGCATTAAAGCCGGAAAGTGGTATGCCAATGCAACTGATGTTACTAATGTAAGAGAGGTAGAATACATACGAAACTATCTGAGCACAGTAGTTCGGCAATCAAATGATGCCATTTACCTGCACGATGAACAGGGTAAAATAATTTCGTGGAATGCCGAAGCCCGCGAAATTTACGGCTACACCGAATCAGAAGCTTTGAAGATGAAAGTATCGAATATTATTCCGCTCCACCTGCACAGCGAAACCAATGATATTATTGATCAATTAATTGCCGGCAATAAGGTGCCTGCCAGAGAAACTAAACGGATTAATAAACAGGGCCGCATCATCGATATTCTTTTTTCGGCCTCGTTAGTAATCGATTCAAACGGCAAACTAAAATCAATTGCCATTACCGAAAGAGACATTACGAAAAAGAAAATTGCAGCCGAGCAGATTCAGTTGCTCCACCAAAATTTAGAGAATAACATTCAGCACCTGAAAACCGCCAACGATGAATTGGAGGCGTTTTCTCATTCCGTTTCGCACGATTTGCGTTCGCCCCTGCGTTCAATTATCGGCTTCGTAAAAATGATTAATAAAGATTTCGGCAGCAAATTTGAACCCGAATTAAAAGAGCTTTTTGGCTTTATAGAAAACAGCAGTAAACGTATGAACCATATTATTGACGACCTGCTCACCCTTGCCAAATTTGGCAAGGAAAATTTAAAACTAGGCCCGGTTAATATGGATAATCTGGTAGCAAAGGTTTGTGATTCGCTGATGCATTCTAACCCACATAATGCAAAAATAGTAGTAGATAAACTGCCGGTGTTGCAGGCCGATGGCTCCATGCTGGAACAAGTGTTGGTTAATTTGCTTTCGAACGCCATTAAGTATTCCTCTAAAAAAGAAAACCCGCAGATTCAGGTGGGCTGTAAAACTACCGATGAAGGTCAGGTTATTTTTGTAAAAGATAATGGGACCGGTTTCAATATGAACTACAGCAGCCGGCTCTTCGGAGCCTTTCAGCGTTTGCATAGTGCCCACGAATTTGAAGGAACCGGGGTAGGACTGACCATTGTAAAACGCATTATTGATAGACACGGTGGCCGAATTTGGGTAGATGCGGTGGTAGACGAAGGTGCCGTTTTCTATTTTACGTTGCCCTGTAAACTGTCAGCACAATCTGGACTAATTAGGGGTTAAAGTTAATGTGGGATTTGAGATATTTAATCATCAATAAAAATCCTACAAAATGGAAGATAAGAAACAAAGTGCGAGCAGTCTTGTTCGCGAAATCAAGCGCAGAACGCGCAGAGTATTTTCAGCAGAAGAAAAGATTAAGATAATTTTAGAAGGACTTCGCGGAGAAGAATCCGTAGCAGCTCTTTGCCGTAAATACGGCATACACGAAAACAACTACTATAACTGGAGCAAAGACTTTCTGGAAGCAGGGAAGAAACGGTTGAGCGGAGATACAGAGCGTAACGCTAACACGGAAGAAGTCAAAGACCTCCGGGAACAGAACAACGACCTGAAAGACCTCGTAGCTGAATTGAGCATCGAGGTAAAAGTGCTTAAAAAAAGTTTGCGCGGCTTAGAGTGAAAAGTGAATATCCAAAGTATATGAGATACAATCCCGCAGAGAAACTTGAAATCATCCGCTTAGTGGACGGCTCGGATATTGGCGTCACACGAACGCTTAAACAACTCGGCATTCACAAAAGCACTTTCTACAACTGGTATGAGAAATATGAGAAGCATGGACCAGATGGATTGAAAGATAGAATGCCATTGGCTAAAAGAACATGGAACCGTATTCCGCAGCCGGAAAGAGAACGCGTGGTAGAAATTGCTTTGGAAAAAGAAGCACTTTCTGCGCGAGAACTCGCCTGGCATATTACCGACCATCACGACTACTTCATCAGTGAATCGAGTGTGTATCGTATCCTGCGCGAATACGGACTCATCACCGCTCCGGCTCACATTGTTCTATCAGCCAGCGATGAGTTTAAAGACAAGACATCGCATCCAAACCAGATGTGGCAAACTGATTTTACTTACTTCAAAATCATCGGATGGGGATGGTATTATCTCTCTACTGTGCTCGATGATTACAGCCGCTATATCGTAGCTTGGGAACTTTGCAAAGGTATGAAAGCGGAAGATGCAGAAAGCACAGTTCGCAAAGCATTAGCACACGCCAATCTTCCGAAAGGCAAACGACCTAAACTGCTCTGTGATAACGGCAGCAGTTACATCGCTGATTACTTCAACAGATTTTTGAAAGATGAAAATATCATACCGGTGCATGGTCGTCCGCTTCATCCGCAAACACAAGGCAAGATAGAACGTTACCACCGCAGTTTAAAGAACATCATCAAACTCGAAAACTATTACAGCACGGAAGAACTGGAACGGGCTGTAGAAAAGTTCGTGCATTACTACAACCATCATCGTTATCACGAATCCATCAACAACTGCACACCGGCTCAGGTGTATTACAACAAAGCTGCACAAGTCCTTGAAAAACGCAAACGAACTAAATCTCGCACATTGAAGCGGAGGAAGCAATTGCACCGAAAATCAGTGGTCAAAAGAGAATAGATTATTTTTACAAGGTTCAGTAAAAAGGAAGCCGGCTCTGCGGGAGCGCAACCGGTCAGAGATAGCTGAACCAACGAAAATGAAAAGCGTTCCGCTTAAACAACGGAACGCTTCTTTCACACTCAATCATTTTTGTTGCTATGTCTTTAAAAACTCTTTTATTTTTAATCATGAATACCACATTAAATATTAGTTCTCAAGTCCACTTTGATCTGACAACGTACAATTTACCCTAATCCTGGCATTGGTACCTTTAAAATTGAAGGTGCTGAACCCGGATCTGTAATTTTGGTCTCCAATACGCTTGGTGAAATTATATACAGATTAAATATTCAAAGCACTCAGCAAACTATTGATCTTTCCTCTCAAAGCGCTGGAACATATTTTGTTTCCATTAGCAAAGCGGGACAAATCATTTTTGAACAGAAGATTGTTCTTGTGAAGTGATTGGAAGGGTATTTGTGTTTACAAAAAACAGGAAAACCCATGAAAAGAATTGTCTCTGGATTGTTGAGAAATCGCAAATAACGTGGTCAAATAATTTAATGTTACAAAGTTTTTTTTAAACATGTATTTGACGTATTAGTGAGTGAATAAAGCATCGATTCTGGTATTGAGGTAATTGGTTTTAGTATCCACTCTGGCTGGCAAAAAACTTATTGAAATAATAAATTTTCGTTTAAATTATTTTCCATAGAATACAATAAAACGTCCGGGATGTATCCGCCATCACACTCATCTTGATCTTATCGTGAAAATATTATTCAATCTTTTATAAACTTACCTGTGTATAAAAGCGCATTGTTTTTGGAAACTTTCAAAAAATACGTACCGTTGGCCATTATTTATCCTGTTCTGAAATAATGTGCCGTATTGATTTTACCAGGTCGTTATCCCTTTTCAGTTTTAGTTTTCGCCGAAGATTGAAACGGTGCTTCTCAATGTTGCGAACTGTTGTTAGCGTAAGTGAAGCAATGTCCTTGTTCGAAAGACCGCTGCTAAGCATAATGGCCGTTCCGGCTTCGGCATTAGTTATTTCAGGGTATGCTTTGCATAATGTATATATAGCCTGCTGATGCGCTTCATTGAACCGACTGGAATATTGAGCACGCTCATTATTCTGCGAAAGCTTTACAGTATTTACCATTTCGCGCAGTTTGGTAAATATCTCTTTTCTGCGAATATTGGTTTGTTCCAGCTCGTTGAAGTAGCCTGAAAATTGGTTGATTAGTTTATTTTTTTGCTCAAGGTGGGCATTAAGTTGTTGCATTTCCTGTTCTAAATAAGCTAATTCTTTTTTCATATGGGTTTCCTTCATTTTTTGTAACTCCAGTTCATGCCTTGTTTCCAGCGCTCGTAATTTTTCATGATTCTCAAGATGTTGCCAGCTTTCATAACGCTCATGATATTGCTGTTGAATTTTTAATGCCAGCTTATTATCGCCTATAGCTTCCGCATGTTTCGCTTTTAATTGCAAGAGCTTTATATCATACTGTAAGTGGTTTAGCCTCTTTGCCAATAACATTCCATTTTTGATGGCAGAATCCATCAATGCATATTCGTTTTGCTTTAAATAATTACCGGCTAGATTTATGTGTATATTAACCTCAGCCTCGGGTTGTTTTAATTGCCTGCTCAATAAAAGTGCCTTATTAAAAGCTTCAATAGCCTTTCCATATTCGCTTCTTTTGGCAGATATAGAAGCTATGTTTGATATAACATGAAGATAGGTAACGGGCATAGGCGCCCCTGGTTTATTCAGAAAATCCTCAAGGCTGTTAAATATTTCTGCCGCTTCGTCCAGCCTTTTACAGCCCACCATACAATCAGCAAGTAACAGGTAAAAGGCAACGTGCTGCGGTTGCGAATAGTCATTACCAAATAAATGCCGTACGCGCAAACATTCATTCAGTGCAGCATCCATTTGATCAAAATAAAAATAAATGTGAGCTACCGCCCATGCTGACTGAAGTATGTAATACTGGTTTTGCAGTTGGTTGGCTAGTAATTTTAGTTGCTGGGCAGTTTTAAGCGCCTTATTAAAATAACCTCCCTTCTTTTCAAATAGATGCTGAAGGAATAAGGCTTTTAGCTGCTCCTCGGGCCATTGGTTTTTATCAGCGTCATCTATAAGTGAAATTACATGATTAATGCTATGGGTATTGGTTCCTAAACGGAAACTCTCTATTATTTGCATACGCCTCCACCGGTGAGCAAATAGAGGATTTGCCATACGGTTAAACGCTTTCCTGAAATTATCGGTTAATTTTTCAGCTTCAATCTGTCGCTCGGCCATGCGCAGTAACATTACTTCAGTTAATGCTGCATATGTTTTATTGCTTTTGAAAAGCTGCTTACGGTGGTTCTTTTTAAAGCTCTCAAATTGGCTGCATTGCTCATCCTGTGGGATAAAATTATTTCCCCAAAAAAACTCAAGTTTCTGAATGAAAGATTTATAAGGATTTTCCAATTTCTTTAATATGATGTACAAAAATACAAGTTACGCGCCTGAAAACAATATGGTAGTAATTAAGTAGTAGTAGTGGTGTTGAAGCGCTAGAGCAATTTTGCTGCATTAAATATAAATGTATGCAAAAATCAAATTTTCTGTTATCCCGGTATCTAACCCAATTTTCAGGTATTTTAATTTGCATGGTGCTGCAAGTAATTACTATGCATACAATAAAGGCACAGGTTCAGCCTTCAAATTTAACGTTGCCTTATTTTGCAAAAACCGCAGGCACCGTAATACAGAGCACTAACGGAAATTGGGTAACCGTTAATCCGCAACAACCAGATAACATTAACTCGCTTGAAACCCAGTTATATACAATGCCCTCTAAAGGGAGTGGCCTTATGGCAGTGGATTTTGAACTGGTCGGTGCTGATGGCGGCACAGCCCAATATCTTGCTTATAAAACCAACGGCGGCCAAGGAGCAAAAATATATTACACCATGAGTATTGATAGCAATACTGCAGGCAGACCCTTTTTAGTAACAATTGGCAAAAAGGGTGAAAGTGCAAGCTATAATTTTGGTGGATATTGCAGTGCAGGAGGCGGAGGGGCTACCGGTATGGCATGGGTAGTAGCCAATGCCCCATATTTTGAAATGAATTATAACTCAAATTATACTACTTCCACCCCAAGCTATTTAATTGGTGTGGCGGCTGGTGGAGGGGGGGCATTTGCTAACGAAATAGGTGCCTCAGGAAATGGGCAGGGAGCTAATTCATTAGATCCATACAACTCGGCAATTAACAAAATATATGCTAACGTAGATTTATATCATAGTAATGGCATTGCTAATCCGGTAGCTGTTACATGCTATGCCGGATCGAGTGTACTAGCTTCTTCATACTTGTTGAATTGGCCCGATACAACCGGAATTACTTGTTCTTCTTTAGATCATTCCGTTCTTAATTTCGAAACCGAATTACTACCGGGTTTTACGGGTACGGTGCTCAAATCCGTTACTTTTGGACAAGGAGGTGGTGATCCTGGTGTTGTAACAGTGACACGTCTTAACACTGCACCAAGCGCACTCAATTTTGGTTTTTCATTTTTGGAAGGCAATGATATCATTACTTTAACCAAGCCTGGTGGCCAGGGGGGCTGTGGTTTTGGTGGAGGTGGTGCAGGTATATCAACGGTAGAAATTCCAAACGCAATTAATTGGAATAGTTCAATTCCTACAGGCGGTGGCGGTGGGGATGGTTCCGTTTTAAGTTGCTCAAGCACAGGGGCTTATCCAAACGGCGGGGGAGCAGGCTATAGCAATATGGCTCCCTACCTGCTTCATACATCCATAGCTTCTGTATCTAATACGAATAACCCCCAAAGCGGTTACTTTGCCTACCGCACCATACGCGATAGTATCCCTCCGGTAATCCGAGCGTCGCATGATACTTTAATTATTGGCAACGATAATTTTGGATTTCCTTATAGTTCTGTAATGCTTACGCCCGCTATGGCTCTTGTGTATGATAACGACTCAGTTCAATCGGTACATTTCAGCAAAACTGTTTTTGATTGCAGTGATGTTGGCACCACTCAAACGGTAACGGTTTCGGCTACAGATTTTGCCGGTAACACTACAAACGCCAGCTTTTTAGTAACTGTTTTAGATACTGCGCATCCCTACATACCTTTTTTAGCTCCTCCTAATCCTTTCGATCCCGGGTCTTTCAACACTTATGATATAGATGTAACCGCTGGGCCGTACACGCTTACAGCTACTAATTTTCCTGAGCCTGAGTCTGGCTGCGATATCAATTCTACAATCCATTTCGCACCCACCACTTTTACATGCAGACAGGCTGGTACAGCACAAACAGTTAGTTTCTATTATACCAACAGCGCAGGCTTACGCAGTAACGTTAGCAGCAAAACATTTAATATAATATCTCAAAACCCGGCTATAATTTATGTGGATGCATCAGCCACGGGTGCCAACACTGGCAACTCTTGGGCCGATGCATTTACGAGCCTGCAGGATGGAATTAACTATGGCTGTACAAGTAACCGTAGTATTTACGTTGCGCAGGGCACGTACTATCCCGACCAGGGCAGCAACGAAATTACAGGCGACCGAAGCGCTTCATTTGTTATACGCGATAGTTTGCATGTTTACGGTGGCTTCCCTTCGGGTGGCGGCGTATTTAACAGTCGCAACCCTTCGGCTTATGTTACAATAATGGATGGCAATATAGGCGGCCAGCTTATCGGTACCGATAACAGCTACCACGTAGTAACCATAACAGGCAACGGTACCGTGCTAGATGGGATAACTATGTAAATCGTCAGCCAAAAGTGAACTACTAAATGTATAAATTTAATGTGGGATTTAGTCACCTTAAAATCTCACAAAATGGAAGACAAGAAAAAACCAAGTGCCAGC
>Ga0316217_10005621_pt1 | contig 12886 bp, 9 predicted proteins | sample 1anoAmetaG_FD_203633 | JGI IMG/M metagenome (GOLD analysis project Ga0316217, IMG submission 203633) | Freshwater microbial communities from Trout Bog Lake, Wisconsin, USA - 1anoA | ecosystem: Environmental > Aquatic > Freshwater > Lake > Hypolimnion/Profundal zone | place: USA: Wisconsin...
AGTGACCTCTAACGCTTCGCGGACCACATCGGCCTGATCAAGCAGGGCAAACTGTTGTTGGAAGGCCGCACGGATGAAATCGTGGACCGTTTCCGTTTTGCGGAATTCTTCACGGCCAACGGCACCATCCCGCAAAGTCCCGAACCGGCCGGCCTTACGATCTTGAAGCGGGATGACAACCGCTGGCAGGCGCTGCTCGACCAAAACAGCGACGCGCAAAAGTGGCTGGAATCACAGGACGTCCAAAACCTCACGCTGACACGCCTGACCCTGGAGGATTTGTTTGTGGCGCTGGTCAAGGAAACGGAGACGACCAAATGAAAAACATCATGCTCGACCATGTCCGCCGCTGGTGGTGGGTGTTCGTCCTCGGCGGAACGTACGCCTCCATACTGGGCTGGTCTCTGGCAACGCCGGACTTCTCCAGCAGGTATTGGCATGGCAAACACCCCTTCCTCGAGAGCTTCTTCAAAATCCAGAGCACCATGTTGGTAATGCAGTGCGCCTGTCTCGCGGTTTTTACCGGCACGCTTTTGTTGTTTTCCGACCTCCAACGCGGTTTGATTCGCTCAGTCGCGGGTTTGCCCCTGACCGGCCGGCAACTGGGCCGGAGTTGGTGGCTGACCACAGTGGCCGTGCCGTCGGGAGGGGAGATGGCGCTTCTGACCCTCGGCGCGGGACTGTTTTATGTATTGCACCCAAGCACAACTTTTCCCGTGCGCCGGCTGCTGCTGGCGGACCTGCTCATTTTTCTCTGGTCGGGCTCGACCTTTGTCACCTACTTCACCAACTACGCCACGCAGGGGCTTGCGTGGGGAAAGCTCTATAATGTCATTTCCGGTGTGCTGGGCATTTGGATGATGTTTGGCTTTGGCTTGAACCTGAAGGCGCAGAAAAATCCGGTCATGTGGGAGGTATTCATTGGCATTGGTCTGCTGCTGACCGCTTTCGGCTGGTGGCGTGCCGGCCAGTTTACCCCCGGTCAGACCAAACCTTTGGTGCCCGCGCGCTCCCGCCTCCGCACCCATGCCATTCTCACCCCCCTGCCCATAAAACACATGGCCGGCCTCCCTCCGGCGGCGGTTGGCAGCGGCGGAATTCCGCTGCTTGGACGCGTCACCTTCTTTAACGCATTTTTGTTCTGCCTGATTGCTGCCGTCTGGATGCCTTCGGCGTTTGCGTGGCAGGGCCACATAAAGTCGTGGCCTGCGGCGATGGAGCTCGTCGCCGGTTTGGTCGCTGCCTACTGGGCGATCTGCTTTTTCGTCTTCATGCCCGTCTTGCGGCAACTACGCTATTTGCGGACGCTGCCCCTTTCCCCGAGCCGCCTGGCGCTGGTACTGCTCGTCCTGGCGCTGCTGCCGTTGCTGACCTTGGGCGCGCTGACCGCGCTAGTGGCTTGGCTTTCCACGGATGCCTCGATCACGTTGCTGGTCTTGAAAAATTTCCTGTTTATTCTCGCCCCGGCTTCGTTGTGTCTGGCGGTGGCCGTCTGGCGGGGGACCGGCATCCAGACTTATGTGGTGCTGCTGGTTACATTGATCGGTTTCCAAGCGGTGTGCTATCGGGATATTCCCTTGCATCTGGTTGGTGCCGGCGCGGCGATAGGTGTCCTGCTATCATATTTGGTTGCGCGTCTCGCCCTGTGCCGCAGCAGTCACGCCTATCGCGTCCCCACCACGCCCTTCGGCAACTGGCCCGGGGTCGGGAGCAAATGAACCTGCAATCCCAAACCCGAACCCTGATCAGCCATGAAATTTTATTTCTGCTTTTCCCAGATACCGGAACTGAAACCACTGACCAAACGCCGGCGGAAAGCCGTTTATGCGTGCGCATTTGCAGCCTTGTTTGCCGAGCAGCCGGCGACTCTGCGGACGTGCAATCTCTGGGTTTTTGGCGGGGTTGCCCTCGGCGCGCTGGCCGGCGGGTTGGCGGTGGCTGGCGGAGTTTCCTGGCAGTTCGCCACTTGGGGCAAGACGCTGCCGGTCATCATTGTGGGCGGCTTGGCCGGCTTTGTGGCTGGCAGTTTGCTGGGCACGCAGTGGATTCACACCCGATTGCGCCCCTATTTCCGACGTGTCCTGGAAGAGCGCAAGGAGGAAATTGCGCGCATTGATTAAAACCGGTAACCTTTTGCCAACAACGAACGAATCAGTATTTGGATGGCTGGCCACGGTGACCGGCCGATCCTGATTAAACGAAAGCAATTCAACTCAACCAAAAATGAAAAACCATCGCATTGCTCTTGGCAAGCTGCTCCTCGCGGTATCCCTCGCCACCGGGCTGTCGGCCTCACTTGTCCACGCGCAGCTTCCATGGGCTAAATGCGTCACCAGCGTGAACAGCAATGTGTATTCCGATGGTGATAAAATTGGGATGATTTTGGACAACCAGGGCAACTGTTTTGTGACGGGCTGGTTCGATGGCATGAACGATTTCGGCGGCATGGTTCTGACCAACAAAAGCGTTGGCGGGTCGGACATCTTTGTGGCCAAATACAATTCCAGCGGCGCGCTGCAATGGGCGTGCCGCGCCGGAGGCACGGCCGGCAAAATGAACAAGGGGCGCGGAATTGGGATTGATGCCAACGGGAATGTTTACGTTACTGGGGTTGCCTACGGCGCGGCGGACTTCGGGAGTTCTCGGCTGCCAGATTCTCCAGACCAGCAAATCTTCCTGGCAAGCTATGACAGCACCACCGGCACGAATCAGCGGGTCCAGTCGTACCAAAATGGCGAGGGACTCGGTCTGGCAGTGGATGGCACGGGCAACCTCTCCATTGTTGGCTTCGCTGGCAACAACAGCGTCCTCCTTCAATGTGACAGCACCGGGAATCTCAACTGGACGCAGCCGATGTATGGCCCGGAATCCTACGCGACCAAGGTGGCGGTTGACCTCAGCGGAAATGCCTATGTGGCCGGCACGTTTACCGGCACCACAACCATCGAGACCACCAATCTGGTGAATACCGGCGCAGGCAAGGGTTACTTCCTCGCCAAGTTTGATGCTCACGGGAATTTAACCTGGGTGGATTCAGCCACTGGAGGAGGCCCCCAAGGCGAAGCCGGAGTGGCGGTGGACCAAGCCGGCAACGTCTATGTCGCGGGCCTGCTGCAAGGCACACTGAATTTCGGTGGCATCAGCCTGAAACACATGGGGACAACGAATGATGCCTTTTTGGCCAAGTACAGCAGCTCCGGTGCGCTCCTCTGGGCAAGAGAGGCCGGCGGGACGACCGGTGGCACCTATGCGGACGTGGCGCTTGACGGGCAAGGAAATGTTTATGCCGCGGGAGGATTGGCGGGGTCGAGTACCAGCTCCGGCTCCTTGGTCGTCCAATACAGTCCGATCGGAGCGATCCAATCGGAATATCCAGCCAGCACTCAACCGCCCGCCCAATTCAAAGGGTACGCCGTAAAGTGTGCGGTGGATGCGCACAATGGTTGTTATCTGGCCGGATGGTATTCAGGCTCGGCCAAACTGGGTTCCACGGTGCTGCCAGCGCACGGTCTCTTTAATTTCTTCCTCGCGAAAGTGACAGCTTTCGTGAACACCAACGCGCCGACCCTGACCATCAGCAATCCCAACATGTTTGGGGAGCCATGGACCAACTGGGTGTTCAGCCTCGCCGGCACCGCCAAAGACAAAGTCGCCGTGACGAATGTATCCTACAGTTTGAACGGGGGCGCTTGGACTAACGCCGTATCTACGAACAACTGGACGAACTGGTCGTCAGTGGTGACGTTGACTCCCGGTACCAACACCATTGCTGTCTATGCGCTGAATGCCATCGGCAACGCTTCTCCCGTCACCAACACCTGCGTCTTTTTCGTGGTCAGCAACCAATTGCAAATCCACGCCATTGGTCTGGGCACGATCGCACCCAATTACAGCAATGCGTGGCTGAACCTGGGCCAGAATTACTCCATCACTTCCAGCCCGGCCAGCGGATTCTCGGCGGGCTATTGGGTGCTTGCGACGAACGGGCTTGCCGGCGCGGCCACCGCTGGTAAGGTCGTACATTTCATGATGGCGTCCAATTTGACGCTGGCCGTGAACTTCGTGGACACCAACCGGCCCACTGTGAGCATTACCAATCTCGTTTCCGGCCAGCGCGTAAGCAATGCCGTATGCACGGTCAAAGGTAAAGCCACCGACAATTGGCAAGTGGCGGCGGTGAACATCCAACTAAATAACAATGGTTGGACGACCGCGGCGGGCAGCAACAACTGGTCCGCGCTGTTGAATCTGGTGCCAGGAACAAACACTGTTCAAGCGTACGCAGTAGACAATAGCGGAAACGTTTCTTTGACAAATTCGGTGAAGATAAATTACGTGCTGAGCGCGCCGTTGATGGTGCGGGTCGTCGGCGCGGGATCCGTCACCCCAAATTACAACGGTGCGCTCCTGGCGATCGGCACGAATTATACGATGAAAGCCACGGCCTCAAATGGCTTCGCCTTCTATTATTGGGGTGGAGGGGTGACGATGACGACCAACAAGTCGCTCACCTTTACCATGGCCTCCAATCTCACCATTGTCGCCAATTTCGCGGACGTGACGAAACCGGTGGCCACGATTACCTATCCGACCGCAAACTTGAAGTGGAGCGACACGAACATCACCGTCACGGGCAAAGCCAGTGATAATGTGGGAGTCGCCGAAGTCTGGTGTCAGATCAACGGTGGCGGCTGGATACTGGCGCAAACGGGCAATGGTTTCACGAACTGGATCATTACCAATTTGCCTGTCATTCTTGGGACCAACATTTTGCAAGCCTATGCCGTGGATGCGGCTGGTAACGTATCCGTGACCGCTGAAGTGAAATTCTCAGGCAAACTGTCGCCGGCTGGCATGGCCCTGATTCCTGCGGGAGCGTTCACGATGGGTGACCCGTTGGATGGCGATAATTGGTCTTTGCCGCTGCACACGGTCAACGCAAGCGATTTTTTCATGGACTCAAATTTGGTCAGCTACAGTCTTTGGCAGCAAGTGTACAACTGGGCGATTGTTCATGGCTACAGTTTTGATGACGCTGGCTATGGCGCGGCGGGAAATCAACCGGTTCTGGAAGCGAACTGGTATGACTGTGTGAAGTGGTGCAATGCGCGATCGGAAATGAATGGTTTGGCCGCCTGTTACTATGCCGACGTCAACCGGACAGCAATTTATCGCAGCGGTGATATTGATTTGGCCTCCAGCCAGGTAAGCTGGGCAGCGAACGGTTACCGGCTGCCAACGGAGGCGGAGTGGGAGAAAGCAGCGCGCGGTGGATTGAGCGGCAAACGGTTTCCTTGGGGCAACACGATTTCCGAGAACCAAGCTAACTATTATGGGTGTACCACGTGTTTTAGCTATGATTTGGGCCCGAGCGGCTCCAACCCTGTTTGGGGGTACAGCCCAAGTCCGGTGGGATCTTTTGTGCCAAACGGTTATGGTTTGTATGATATGGCAGGGAACGTGTGGGAATGGTGCTGGGATTGGGCTGGAGACTACAGTTCAACGCCAGAAACCGACCCTCATGGTCCGGCTTCCAGTCAGTATGGCTATCGTATCTTACGCGGCGGCTCATACTACAACGATGGCAACTACGGCGAGGCGTTTGGCTGCCGCTGTGAATATCGCCTGGGTTACTACCCGTCCCATTCAAGTGACGGAAGGGGGTTTCGGTGTGTGCGGGGATACTAATTTTCGTGATGCTTTTTGCCTGCTTTCCCATGGTTTCGGGCCGGCTTCCAATCAAAAGAACCCCGGCTGGGCTGGAGAACTTCTTCATGACGGATGTCTTGCAAAGTCACTTCTTATCGTCGGCGCGCCAGAGCCAGCGCATCGTATCGGGAAAGATGGACGCTCCATGCTTTGGGTTGTGCGTGCCTTCGCCAAATTTGAAGTCGTAGTCCCACCCCGCGAATTTCAGCGCGGCGGCCATTTCCTGGTTGGCGAGCGGCCAATTGCCAAATTGGTTGTCGAGATCGTTTCGGCCGTCCTGTAAAAACACCCGGATTTTCCGGCGCGACTCCAGCAGCTTTTTCAGTTCGGGAGTGTTATAGGTGTCACCGGCGTTTTCCAACTTGGTCTTGCGGATGGCTGGCGGATAGCCGTAACCGCCGCGGATGTTGGTGAAGCTGCCGATGTGGCTCACCACCTTGCGGAACGCATCCGGCCGCTCCCACGCCACGGTGAACGCGCAGATGCCGCCGCTGCTGCCGCCGCAAATCGCGCGCTGCCCGGGATCATCGGTGAGCTGGTAGTTCTTGCCCACCTCGGGAAGAATCTCCTCGAGCAGAAAGCGGGCGTAAGTGTCGTTCGGCGTGTCATACTCCACGCTGCGGTTGCGGCGCGGCTGCGTATTGGGATCGGTGGCGGGGAAGACTCCTGGACTGATGAAGATGCCAATCGTCACCGGCATCTGGTGGTCGTGAATCAGATTGTCGAAGACGAACACCGCGTTGTTCGGTCCGGCAAAATTCTTATCCTCTGGCTTGGCCTTGCCTCCGTCTTGAAAAACCATGACCGCGGCGGGCTTCGACGCATCAAATTGTGCTGGCACATAAATCCACCAGTCGCGCACCGTGCCGTCGTAAATCTTCGAGTGCCACGGATCCATGGCAATCACCCGTCCGTGCGGTACGCCGGCCTTGGGTAGCGAATCGGGGCCGAGAACGTATTGGTCATCCTGCGGCGCTGCCATGGCAGCGGTGGCAAGTACGAGCGGAAACAGAGCGCGGAGGGTCATGGCCTCGGGTTACGCCCGGGCTTTGTAGGTGATGGTCACCGAGCCGTTCTGAGCGTCAACGGACTGGACGACGCCGCGGACATGAAAATAAACGGTTGCCTTCGCGGAATGATGGGCAATATGGGCAGTCGGCAAGGGATTGGCACTGGCCGGGCGGGGTTTAGGCGGCACGCCGTCGCTGATATGGTGCGCCACCAAGGCGCCGTTTTCCTGGTCGTAAGTGATGCTGATCTGGTCGCCAACCTTCACATCCAAAAGTGTCGCCGAGCGATTGGTGCCCACCGCAATTTTGGCCGCGCTCGCGGTCTGGAATGTTGCCGTCCGGTAGGCCGGGTGCTTGCTGAATCTGGCCGCTTGGGCCGGCAGAACTCCCGCCACTGCCAATGCCGCCACCGCCAAAAGCAGGTGCCGGCGAGAAAACCAAGTTTTCATATTCATAACACAAAGTGACTTTACAATACTTGGACGCCTGGCGCAAATGGCAGGTTACAAGTCCACCGTTTTCACCGGCTGACGAAATGGTATATGCCGCTGCCAGTTTCCAAAACGGCCCAGCCCTCCTCCATTCGCATCAACTTCACGCCGTGCGCCCGCGCCAGCGGGTGACCACTTTCAGTGATCTGATTCGCGCTGCTCGCTGGCAGCCAGATTGTAGCCGTGGTGTTCGCCGGAATTTCCATCTCCAGTTCAAACTTGCTTTCCGTGCGCCGCCAATTGCTCACGATGCGGCCGTGAATGGAATCGTAATGCGCCTTGACCCAGTGAATCGGCTCATGCGCCATATTGCTCCCGGGCGTCGGCGGGTGCGGATGGATGATGACTTTTTCGTAGCCCGGTCCGTCGGCTTGGAGGCCCGCCAAGTCGTTGAGCATCCACTCGCACACCGCGCCGAACGAATAATGCGCGAAGGAATTCATCGAGGCGTTCTGCTTGCCATTCTCGCCGCCGAAGCCGTGCTCTTTGGTGTAGCTGTTCCAGCGCTCCCAAATGGTCGTCGCCCCCTGTGCCACTTCATAGCCCCAGGACGGAAATTTCCGGCTCTGAAAATGTTTCACCGCCAGGTCGTTTTCGCCCACGCTCGTCAGCACCGGCAGCAGGGGTCGCGTGCCCAGAAAACCCGTGGTCATGCCGGAATTTTCCGCCGTCTCGCCGCCGCGCAGTTTGTCCGCCAGAATTTTGCCCGACGTCAGGCGCTGGTCAGCGGGAAGCAAATCCATATACAGCGCCAGCGCGTAGGCCGTTTCTGTGTCCACTGCCAGCGTGCCGTCGGCCTGCACATATTTCTGGTTGAAGGCGGTTTTGATGTGGTCAAACAATTCGCGGTATTCCTCCGCTTCCCGGCCTTTGCCAATCGCTGCGGCCATGTCCGCCATCAATTTCGCCGAGTAGGCGAAATAAACCGTGTCCACGTATTCCAGCGGCGTCTTCGTCCCAAACGACAACCAGTCGCCCCAGTCATTGCCCTGCTTGATACCCAGAAAATCCTTGCTGGTGGACTTGCGCCAGTCCATGAACTTCACCATGAATGGCCAGCAGCGCTCGATAATGCGCGTGTCGCCATAAGCCTGCCAGAGGGTGTGCGGACAAATCACGCCTGCGTCGCACCAGGCCGTGCCGAAGTCCCAGCCTGCCTGGAACGGATACGGACAATAGCCCGGAAATGTCCCGCTGGGCCGCTGCGCTTCCATCACTTCGCGCAGCCATTTCGTATAAAATGCCGACACGTCTGCGTTGAGCGTGGCGCAGTGCGCGTAAATCTGGGCGTCGCCCATCCACCCCAAGCGTTCATCGCGCTGCGGACAATCGGTGGGCAAATCCACAAAATTCGCGCGCTGCGTCCACACCACATTCTGGAACAGGCGGTTGGCCATTGGATCGCTGCATTCAAAGCCACTGGTCAGCGGCGTGTCGCTATGCAGCACAATCCCCGTGATGGCGTCTTTGTCCGGCTTGCCCGGATAGCCCGTGACTTCGACGTATTGAAAACCATGAAACGTGAATCGCGGCGTCCATTCCTCGCCGTGCTTGTCACCGCGCAAAATGTAATGGTCCGTCGCCCGCGCCTTGCGCAGATTCTCCGTCATCAGCCGGCCGTCGGAATACAACATCTCGCCATAGCGCAATTTTATCTCCGTGCCCGCCGGACCTTTGACTTTCAGGCGGACGACGCCCGCAAAATTCTGGCCGAGATTGAAAAGATACACGCCATTCGTGGGCGAAGTGATGGCGACCGGTTTGATCTCCTGAATCGGCCGCACTGGCAATCCCGGGAACGCCTCCAATTTGGCCGGACGTTGGAAGCCAACATTCACCGGATGCCCCTTCACTTTTGTGTTGCTGCCCGGATTGTCGCCGTTGGCATCTTCGTAAAATGTCGCCGGCGCGGGGCCGTTTTCCCGGGCCGCAATGGCCGGCTCCCATTTTGTGTCGTCAAAAGCCGCCCGGGTCCAGCCGGGCATTTCCTTCCGCGCGTCGTAGGTTTCGCCCATCAGAAAATCGCCCTCGCGAACCGGTCCCTCGCCGGTCACTTTCCACGTGTTGTCGGTGGGGATGATTTCGCGTGTGCCGTCGGTATATTCAATTTCCAATTGCGCCATGAGCGCCGGCGTCTTGCCGTAGAGGTCGCGTCCGGTCTTTTCCGGGCCGAAGCCTGCGCCCCAACCAAAGCCGACGTAGCCGGCGTACCACCCGTCGGCCACCCAGGCGCCGAGAGCGTTGCCACCGCGCTGGACCAGCGGCGTCACGTCGTAGGTCTGGTAATACGCGCGCTGATGATAATCCGTCCAGCCCGGCGCGAACCGCGCGTCGCCGACTCGCTGGCCGTTCAAGTAAAGCTCATAGATGCCCAGCGCCGTCGCATAAATCATGGCGCGCTTAACGGTTTTGGCGGCGGCAAATTCCTTGCGGAACTGGTGCGCCGGCGGCAGCCAAGGCGTGGCCGCCTTTTTCCCAACCGGGGTCGTGTCGCGGAACGAGATGTAACCCGCCCGCCAGTCTTCCGGCCGGAGCAAGCCCATCGTCCACGAAGCGACCGTGCTCCAATGCGCCTTGCCGGCCGCATCCCAGACGCCGACTTTCCAAAAGCATTCCTGCCCGGAAGTAAGCGTTTTGCCCGCGTACACGACATTCACCGTCTGGTCGCCGGCCACCTGGCCGCTGTCCCAAAGCTCGCCGGAATTTTTCCGGAGCCCCTCCGCGCTCGACGCGACCAGGATTTGATACGCCGCCTGTTTCGCGCCGCGCGCCGATGATTCCACGCGCCACGTCAGGCGCGGCTGCGCCTCGTCCACGCCCTGCGGATTCACCCGGTATTCACAACGCAGCGCGACCGGGGTGAGATTTTCCGCGCGAACGGAGGGGTTCATAAAGCACACTGCCGCCACGGCGGCGGCGAAAATTGTTTTGGCCGAATGCATGGTTGAGGTGGAAGTCTGGCGGATTCCGCCGCCCACCGCCATCCCGTTTTTGCGGGAACATTCTTTCCCCAAGGCGGCGATTCGGAATTCCGCGGGCCGATTTCTGCTTTCCGCCGCCGCGGTTCTTTTGCTACCGTTCAAAGATCAGCCGACGTCGCACCGGATTGGAAAAGAAACCGTACCGGACAAAGACCGGTTGCAATCCAGACGTCTGCGAAATCAAAGCGCTATAAACGTGAAACCAAACCACTCATCGCAAAATGCGATGAGTTCGCCGCCATCCGTTGAGCATCAGGCTGCCGCTCCGAACTGGTCGCAATTTGCGACCAGTTCGCGCAAACATCGCGGCGCGGCTTACCGGCCCTGGGCCTTCACCGAACACGGCGCCTTGATGGCCGCCAGCATCCATCGCAGCGAACAGGCCGTGGCCATGAGCGTGTTCGTGGTGCGGGCGTTCATGCAAATGCGCGAGCAACTGGCCGCGAACGCGGCCATTCTCAAGCGGCTGGCGGAAATTGACCACACGCCGCTGGAGCACAATTCGGCGCTGCGCGCCATTTGGACGAAGCTGCAACCACTGCTCGCGCCGCCGCCTGAACCGCCAAAGCGCCGGGTCGGTTTTCTTCGTGAGCACGAAAAATAGGCACCACATGAATCCCCAAAAACCAATTGAGTCGCTCATCCTCACGTTGCGCGGCCAAAAAGTAATTCTGGATGCCGACTTGGCGGAACTTTACGGGGTGCCGACGAAGCGACTCAACGAGCAGGTCAAGCGCAACGCCGACCGTTTCCCGGAAGATTTTCTATTCCAACTGACCGCGTCGGAATTGGAGAGCTTGAAGTCGCAAATTGCGGCCGCATCCTCAATCACCTCCCCCATGCGGTCGCAAATTGCGACCGCATCCAAACGGAATATCCGGCATCGCCCCAGCGCTTTCACCGAACACGGCGCCATCATGGCCGCGACTGTGCTGAACAGCCCCGAAGCCGTGGCCATGAGCGTGTTCGTGGTGCGGGCGTTCATGCAGATGCGCGAGCAACTGGCGGCAAACGCGGCCATTCTCAAGCGGCTGGCGGAAATTGACCACACGCTGCTGGAGCACGATTCGGCGTTGCGCGCCATTTGGACGAAGCTGCAACCACTGCTCACGCCGCCGCCCGAACCCCCAAAGTGCCGGGTTGGATTTCTGCGCGAGCACGAAAAATAAGCACCCTTAAACCATGACAAAAATCCGCCTCATTAGAACCATCCCGTTCCTTTCCACCCTGATCTTTGCGAGCGCCGTCGCTTCTGGCGCTGGGGCGGAAATGCCGCCGCCCCTGACTGGCGGGGAAACGGTTCAGCCCAGTATCGCCGATGCACAAAGTCCGCTCCCAGCCGGCGCCGTTCACTTCCAGGGCTACCTCGGGCAACAGCTTGACCTGTGCATTACCAACCGCATTGCCGCCCAGGATGTCGAGGAGCTACTGCGCCCATTCCGCGAGCGCAAGGACATCAACGAATGGCGCAGTGAATTCTGGGGCAAATGGATCACCTCCGCCATCGCCGCCTACCGCTATACCGGCGACCCCAAACTCAAGGAGATTATTGATCGGGCCGTCAATGGGCTGCTGGAGACCCAGACGCCGGACGGTTATATCGGCAGCTACCCCGACCAAGGCCATCGCAAGTCTTGGGACATATGGGGGCGCAAATACACCCTGTTGGGACTGCTGGCTTGGTACGACGTCACCGGGGACAAAAAAATCCTGGAGGCCGCCTGCCGACACGCGGATTTTTTGTTGAGCGAGGTTGGACCTGGCAAGGCCAGCCCGTTCGAGAACGACCGGTGGCATGGCCTGGCCTCCAGTTCCGTGTTGGAGCCCATGTCACTCCTCTATCGCCATACCGGCCGGCCCCAATACCTGGAGTTCTGCGAATATCTCGTCCACCGGTGGCCGGACCCGCAGGGGCCGGACATTCTTCACAAAGCCCTCGCCGACGTTCCCGTTTTCGCCATGTTTCCCGGCCCCAAGCCGGTGGTGAAGAATTATGGCGATGGTGGCGAATCCAAGGCCTACGAGATGATGTCCTGTTTTGAAGGACTTACCGAACTGTATCGTCTGACCGGCGCACCAGCCTATCGTGAGGCCGTCGGCAAAATTCACGACAATATTGACCGCTCCGAAATCACCATCACCGGCTCCGGTTCCGACTGGGAGCGCTGGTGCGACGGGCGTCGCCGGCAGAGCCTCCCTTGGCACACCGGGATGGAGACCTGCGTAACTGCGACTTGGATCAAATTTTCCTTTCAGTTACTTCGTCTGACCGGCGATTCCCGCTATGCTGACGATATCGAACAAGCCGCCTGCAACGCCTTGTTGGGCGCCCAGAGTCTGGACGGAACCTGGTGGGCCGGAGATACCCCGTTGGCGGGCACCAAACGCAAGGCGAGCCTACAATGCGGCATGAATATGAATTGCTGCGTGGCCAACGGGCCCCGCGCCTTGCTGCTGTTGCCGCAGGTGGCCGTGACCCGGGATGCGCTTGGTCCGGTGATCAATCTTTATGGACAAATAGACGCCCACGTGGAGCTGCCTTCCGGGCATCAGCTGCGGCTGGAACAAATCAGCGATTACCCGCAAACCGGCGTGGTGCGGATCCGCCTCACGCTGGACCAACCCGAATCTTTCACGCTCAAACTTCGCATCCCCGCCTGGAGTGAAAAAACCAGGTTGACCATTAACGGCCGCA